>Ga0153916_10001070_pt1 | contig 19293 bp, 15 predicted proteins | sample Opewatmetagenome_FD_109642 | JGI IMG/M metagenome (GOLD analysis project Ga0153916, IMG submission 109642) | Freshwater wetland microbial communities from Ohio, USA - Open water 3 Core 3 Depth 4 metaG | ecosystem: Environmental > Aquatic > Freshwater > Wetlands | place: USA: Ohio, Lake Erie... | reverse complement strand
TCCTGTTCCGGCCGCCGCAGAACGTGATCGACGCGTTCCCGCAGTTCCCGGTGGTGCGCGACTACGCGGGGCTGGCGGCGGCCATCGCCGAGGCGCACCGCCGCATCGGCGAGTAGCCCCACCCGCGCTCAGTGCAGCAGGTTGCGCGCCGACGGGTCGCGCTCGGACAGCGGGCTCGTGTCCTCGGGCAGCTCGATGGCGTCCTGGCGGGCGGCGAAGCCGCTCTCCTTGGAGGCCACCACGCCGTCGAGGTGGCGGGCGATGGCGCGGTCGATGTCGGGCTCCGCCGCGAGCACCGGCTTCACGGTCAGGCCCGTGGCGAAGGCGATCTCGTCGACGACGCGGAGGTCGGCCGGATCGGGCAGCGCGACGACGAGCTGCCCGCGCTTCCCGGACCCGGCGAGATCGAGGGGGAGGGCCCTCCGGGAGCGGATGAGCTTCTCGGGGACGAGGGCGAGGACGCGGCTGGGGATGGGCCGGTCGCCGATCTCGACGTAGGGCACGCCGATCTGCTCGCCCACGGTCTCGAGCAGGGCCCGCTCCTTCATGAACCCGAGATGGACGATGGCGTGGCCGAGACGCCCGCCCCAGCGCCGCTGGTGCGCGAGCGCGCTCTGCAGCTGCGCCGAGTCGATGTTCCCTCGCTTCAAGAGCATCTCGCCGATGCGGACCCGGGCCATGACCTTTCCTTTCGACGCGCCTTCCGGCCGGATGACCGTGCGAGACGCGTGCCGCCACCAGGCCCCCGTCCTTTCGCGGGGTTTCGGCACGCACCAGGGCCTGGAGTGCACGGAGCTGCACACCCACACTAGCACCTCGGGCCTACCAGGTGGGGATCGAGCCTACTTCTTCTTCGTCGCAGGCTTCTTCTTCGCGGGCGGCGGCTGCAGCTCGGCGAGGCGCTCCTTCGCCCGCGCGACCGCCTTGTGCTTCGGGTACTTCGCGATGAGCTGGTGCAGGACGGCCTTCGCGTCGTCCTTCATGTCGAGCTTCACCATCGACTCCGCGGCCCCGAGCATGGCCTCCGCCGCGAGCTCCGAGCGCGGGAAGTCCTCGGCCACCTTGCCGTAGGCGAGGAGGGCCTCGCGCCAGCGCTTCTGCCCGAAGCCGAGCTCCGCCGCCTTGAAGCGCACCTCGGCGGTCTTCGGATCCGAGGGCCACTTGCGGGCGTACTCCTCGTACAGCTCGCGGGCGACGCCCTTGTCGCCGTCCTTCTCCGCCTTCTGCGCGAGGGCGAGCAGCGACGCCTTGTCGTCGCCCTTCGGGAGCGCGGAGATCTTCTGCCTCGCCTCGAACTCGTCGAGCGCGCCCGCGCCCTTGAGCGCCGCGAAGCGCCCGTCGGTCTTCGCGTCGAGGGCGCCCAGGCCCTTCTCCACGCCGTCGAGCTTGTGCTGCGCGACCTCGAGGTCGCCCTTCACGCGGGCGAAGTCGTCCTGGAGCCGCGCGAGCTGCACGCCGAGGTCGGCGCCGCTCCGCCGCGCGGCCTGGTTCAGCTCGTCGATCTTGGTCTGGACCTCCTGGATCTTCTGGTCCACCTTGGCGACGCGCTCGCGGACGACCTCCTTCTGCTCGTCCATCGTCCGCTGCTGGTCGACGCTCTGCACCTCGAGCTTCTGGATGCGCGCCTCCATCTGCCGGCCCCGCTCGATGGGCACCCAGCAGCCCGCGAGGCCGGCCGCGGCGCACAGCGCCGCCAGATGGAGACGCCTCCCGCTCACCGGTCGACCTGGAACTCGTCGCGCCGGTTGCGCGCCCAGCAGTCCTCGGTGGCCTGCGTGCAGAGCGGCTTCTCCTCGCCGAAGCTCACCGTCTCCAGGCTGCCCGGAGCGCCCAGGTCGCCGAGGTACTTCTTCGCCGACTCGGCGCGCCGCGAGCCGAGCGCGATGTTGTACTGGGTCGTGCCGCGCTCGTCGCAGTGGCCCTGGACGACGACGCGCTTGGCCGGCGCCTTCTTGAGGCACGCGGCCAGCTTCTGCAGCGTCCCCTGGGACTCCGAGGTGAGCACCGACTTGTCGAACGCGAAGCGGATGACGAAGGCGGAGGCGTCCGCGCACTCCGGCGGGACGGCCGGCTCGGGCTGGGCGACCGGCTCCTCGCGCTTCGCGACGCAGCGCTCACCCTCGCAGCGCTGGCCGGCGGGGCAGTCGGCGTCCGCCTGGCACTGCGGCTTCGGCACGCACTTGTTGGCGCGGCAGACGAAGCCGTCCTTGCAGTCGGCGTCCGCCGCGCACTCCTGGCAGCGGCCCTCCACGCAGACCTTCCCGTAGCCTTGCTGGTCGAGGCAGTCCTTGCTGGTCTTGCACTCTCCGTCCTTCGGCTTCGCCGGACACCCGGTCAACGAGGTCAATGCAGCGGCGAAAGCGGCGAGGAGCACGACGCGGCGCATGTGTTCTCCCTTCGGCAGGTGTGAAACCCCCGGCGAATGCGAATTCATCTAAGTGGCTCCGTTCGGAACGGGTGTCAAAGGATTTCGTCCCCACCCGCCATCAGGGATTAACATCGTTTCATGCCTGCAACCGTGCTGATCGTGGACGACGAGCGCAACATCCAGCTGACCCTGTCGCGCGCGCTCTCCATGGAGGGCTACGCGGTCGAGGTCGCAGGCGGTGGTCGCGAGGCGCTGGACAAGCTCGCCGCGCTCCCCGTCGACATGGTGGTCATGGACGTGCGGATGCCGGACCTGGATGGGTTGTCGGTGCTGGAGAAGGCCCGCGAGACCCGCCCCGATCTCCCCGTGGTGGTCATGTCGGGGCACGGCTCGATCGAGACGGTCCGGAACGCCTTCAAGCTCGGGGCCTTCGACTACCTCGAGAAGCCCATCACCGAGAAGGAGAAGCTCCTCGTCGCGGTGAAGAACGCCCTCGCCATGCGGAACCTGCGCGAGGAGAACGCCCGGCTGAGGCGGGAGGCCGGGCCCTTCGAGATGATCGGGAGCGGGCCGGCGATGTCGCGGCTGTTCGAGCTCGTGCGCCGCACCGCACCCTCCGAGGGCCGCGTGCTCGTCACGGGCGAGAACGGCACGGGCAAGGAGCTCGTCGCGCGGGCCCTCCACGAAGGCTCGCGCCGCAAGGCCGGCCCGTTCGTGAAGCTGAACTGCGCCGCCGTGCCCGCCGATCTCATCGAGAGCGAGCTCTTCGGCCACGAGCGCGGGGCGTTCACGGGCGCGGTGGCCGCCCGCCGCGGCAAGTTCGAGCAGGCCGACGGCGGCACGCTCTTCCTCGACGAGGTCGGGGACATGCCTCCCGCCATGCAGGCGAAGGTGCTGCGGGTCCTCCAGGAGGGCGAGTTCGAGCGCGTGGGCGGGCAGCAGACGCTGAAGGTGGACGTGCGCGTCGTCGCCGCGACGAACAAGGACATCGAGGGCGAGGTGAAGGCCGGCCGCTTCCGCGAGGACCTCTACTACCGGCTGAACGTGGTCCCCATCCACACGCCGCCCCTCCGCGAGCGCAGGGAGGACGTGCCCGATCTGGCCGCGCGCTTCCTCGCCGAGGCGTGCGAGCGGAACGGACGGCGGTCCATGAAGCTCACGCGCGAGGCGATGCTCGTCCTGCAGGGCCACGAGTGGCCCGGGAACGTGCGGGAGCTCAGGAACCTCGTGGAGCGGCTCGCCATCCTGTGCGACGGGCCGGAGATCTCCGCGGACGAGGTCGCCGCGGTCCTGCCGGGGGCCCGGCGCCCGAAGGCCGACCGCTTCCGGGCGGGGGCCTCCTTCCACGAGCTCGTGGAGGAGGCGGAGCGGGAGATCATCCTCGGCGCGCTCGACGGGCACGCCGACAACGTCTCGGACACGGCGCGCGCGCTCGGCCTCGAGCGGAGCCACCTGTACAAGAAGATGAGGGGGCTGGGGATCAAGCGGGGGGACGCGGAGAAGGGGTAGGAGGAACGTCTACAGGACGGGGCACGTCTCACGTTCCACGGGAGACGACATCCGCTCCACGAACCACGAACGACGAACCACGGGGTCCCCGATCCCGGGGCGTGACCTTCGCGTGTCCATCCGGACACTCCCCCGGGAATCGCCGCGGTAATCCGCACGTTCCCCTCCTGGCACGCCGCCTGCTCCACTCCCTCGAAGGAATGGACACCCCCCACGAAACCCCCGCTTTGCCCCGGCCGGCGCCCGGCGCTATGGTGCGCCGGCTCGTGAAGATCCTCCGCGCGCTCTCTCCCACCTCCCGCCGCCGGCTGCGCCTCCTGGCGCTCGCCGGCCTGGCCGCCCTGCTCGTCGGGGGCGTCCTCCTCTTCGCCTGGACGCGCGAGCTGCCGGCCTTCGACACGCTCAAGGACTACCACCCGCTCGTCTCGACCCGCGTCTTCGGCGTGAACGGGCAGGAGGTGTTCGTGTTCGCCCGCGAGCGCCGGACGGTGGTCCCGCTCGAGGAGATCCCGCCCGTGCTCCGCCAGGCCGTGGTCGCCGCGGAGGACGCGCGGTTCTACGAGCACGAGGGCGTGAACTACCTCGCCATCGCGCGCTGCGCGGCGAAGGGGCTCCTCCGCGGCGGGCTCGCCTGCGGGGGCTCGACCATCACCCAGCAGGTCGTGAAGACGTTCCTCCTCTCCTCCGACTGGAAGGTGAAGCGGAAGGTGAAGGAGCTCGTCCTCGCCCCACGGCTCGAGAAGAACCTCACGAAGGACGAGATCCTCTTCCTGTACCTGAACCAGATCTACTTCGGCCACCTCCGCTACGGCGTCGAGGAGGCGAGCCGGTTCTACTTCGGGAAGCCGGCCAGGGAGCTCGGCCTCGGCGAGGTGGCGGCGCTGGCGGGCCTGGTCCAGTCGCCCATGCGCCACTCGCCGGTGAACCACCCGGCCTCGGCGAAGGAGCGCCAGCGGTACGTGCTCCGGCGCATGGTCGAGGAGGGCTACATCACCCGGGCCCAGGCCGACGCCGAGGCGGCGCGGCCCATCGTGGTCCGCCCGCCGGAGGAGGACCCGCCGGGCGAGTTCTACGCCGAGGCGATCCGCAAGTACCTGGACGAGCGCTACGGGGAGGCCGTGGAGACGGAGGGGCTGCAGGTCGACGTGGCCATGGATCCCCTGCTGCAGCGCTACGCCGAGGCGGCGCTCCAGGCGGGGCTTCGCGCGGTGGACAAGCGCCAGGGCTGGCGAGGCCCGCTCCTCCACCTCGAGAAGGCGCAGCTCGAGGCGGCGCTGCCCCTGTGGCGCGAGCGCATCGCCCGCGTGGACCCGCGCCCGGGCCAGGCGCTCGTGTGGGACCTCTCGCGGGTGAACGCCAAGGTCATCGACCCGGAGGACGCCGAGGAGCAGGGCGTCGCGCGGATGGCGCGGGCGAAGGTCCTCGAGGCGGGCGAGGTCTACGCGGGCCTCGTCGTCGAGGCCGACGACAGGAGCGCGACGGTGGACCTCGGGAACGCGAAGGGCACGCTCGCGCTCGCCGACGTCTCCTGGGCGCGGAAGTGGAACCCGACCTCCGCCACCGCCACGCCGAAGAAGGTCTCCTCGGTGGTGCGCGAGGGAGACGTGGTCCTGGTGAGGGTCATGCCCGGCAAGATCCCGCTCGACCGCGCCGTACGCGAGCGGAGGCCGCTCGTGCTCTCCCTCGAGCAGACGCCGCTCGTCCAGGGCGCGCTCGTCGCGATCGACCCGGCCACCCGCGGCGTCCGCGCGCTCGTCGGCGGCTACGACTTCCGCACCTCGCAGTTCAACCGGGCGCTGCAGGCGAAGCGCCAGCCGGGCTCCGCGTTCAAGCCGTTCGTCTGGGGCGCGGCGATCGAGTCGCGCCGCTTCACCCCCGCGACGGTGGTCTACGACACGCCCGACCTCTACCGCGACCCCTGGACCGGCAAGGAGTGGAAGCCGCGCAACTACGAGCGCGACGAGTTCGACGGCCCGATGCTCCTCGGCGCCGCCCTCGCCCATTCCAAGAACACCGTCTCGGTGAAGCTCGTGGACGCGCTCGGGGTCGAGGCCGTGACCTCGTTCGCGCGCCGCATGGGGATCTCGACCGACCTGCCGCAGAACCTCACCCTCGCGCTCGGCACCGGCGAGGTGATCCCCATCGACCTCGTGAACGCGTACGCGTCCATCGCGGCGCACGGGTTCGAGACCCCGCCCCTCCTCGTGCTCCGCGTGCGCGACCGGAACGGCAACGTGCTCGAGGAGACCCGCCCCGCGCCCGTGCCGGGCGTCGCGCCGGACGGGAGCGCCCTCGCCGCCCCCGCCCCGGAGGCGGCCCCCGCCGCCGGCGCTCCGGCGGCGATCGCGCAGCCCGCCGTCGCGGCCGCCCCGGAGCCGCCCCCGGCACCGCCCGCCCCCGGCGGCACCTTCCCGCTCCCCGCGAAGGGCGCCCGGCCCGACGTCTCGTTCGTGCTCGAGACGATGATGCGCGGCGTGGTCGAGAACGGCACGGGCGCCGCGGCGAAGGCCCTCGCCCGGCCCGTGGCCGCGAAGACGGGGACCGCACAGGACCACCGCGACGCGTGGTTCGTGGGGTTCACGCCCGACCTCGTGGCGGGCGTGTGGGTGGGGTTCGACGACCACGCGCCGTTGGGCCCGCGCGAGACCGGCGCGGGCGCCGCGCTCCCGCCCTGGCTCTCCTTCATGCAGGCCGCGCTCGGCGCGAGGCCGCCGTCGGACTTCCAGCCCGTGCCGGGCGTCGAGCTCGCGCGCATCGACCCCGCCACCGGGCTCCTCGCCGACCGCCAGGCGAACGCCCCGTTCGCGGCCTTCCTCGCGGGCACCGCGCCCTCCGGGAGCTCCCTGAGCCCCGGCTCCGCGCCGCAGAACTTCTTCATGGACGACCGCTGATGCCGCGCGGCAGCTCGTGGCCCGTGCGCCTCGCCCTCGCCGCCCTCCTCGTCCTCCCCGCCCCGGCCGCCCGGGCCGCGCCGCCGCCCGCCCTCGTGGCCGCGGCGGGCGCGCTCGCCGACGCGCTCGGCCCCCCGCAGGAGGGCCGGCGCGCGCTGCTCCTCGCCGTCGAGTCTCGCGCCCCGCCGCTCGCCGCGACGCTCGAGACCGCCCTCGACGCGGCGCTCTCGTCCCGCGGCTACTCGGTCACCCCCCACCGCGGCGCGGGCGACGCGGAGGGGAGCGCGCGTGCCGCCGGGCAGGACTGGCTCCTCCGGGTCCGCGCCGGGCTCGTGCCGGGGCGGCGGGAGGTGGCCCTCGTGGGCGAGCTCATCCCGGCCTGGGCCTCCTTCTTCCTGCAGCGCCATCCCGACGCCCGGGCCGTCCCGCCGCGCGTGGTCCAGGCGCGCGCGCCCGCCGACCCCGAGACGCTGCTCCTCGCGCGCGAGGGGCGGGCGGGGGCGCCGTTCGCCTCCGTGCGCACCCTGGCACGGCTCCCCGGGCGCGTCCTCGCCCTCGCGGTGGGCGAGGCGGGGGAGCCCGGACGGCCGGTCCTCGTCGCGGCGACGCAGGCGTCCGTCACCGTGCTCTCGCCCGCCGGCGAGCGGATCGCCGCCCGGGACTTCCCCGCGGGCGCGCTCACCCCGGTGCGCGACCCGGCCGCCACCCTCGCGGTGGGCGACTTCGGCGGCGGGCGCATCGCGGTGTCGCGCGCGGGCGCGGCGCGCGCAGAGGTGCTCGCGCTGCGCGGCGAGCGGCTGGAGCTCGCGGGCGCGCTCGACGCCGCGCCGCTGTGCGCGGGCGAGGCGGGGCGGCTCTTCGGCGCGTTCGTGCCCGGCTCCGGCGTCCTCGCGGACGTCCTCGCCCCGTTCGCGGATCCGGGCGCCGTGCCGCGCTCCGGGCGGACGCTCTACGGGGTCCAGGCCGCTCCGCGCGCGGGCCCCATCGCCTTCGCGGCGCTCGGCACGGACCTGCGCCTCGAGCTCCTCGGCCGCGACCTGCGGCCCGCCGCGCCGGGCCGGGCCTCCCTCGCCACGGGCAGCGGCTTCGCGCTCGCGGATCTCGACGGCGACGGCACCGCCGAGGTGGTGGCGTCGTCTCCGGACCCGTCGGCGCTGGAGCGGGTTCGGGTCCTCGCCCCGCTCGCCGAGGCTCCGCTGCTCCTCGAGTCGGCGCCGATCGCGGGGGCGATCCTCGCCGGCGCCGGAGGCGATCTCACGGGGGACGGCGTGGACGACGCGGTGCTGGCCGCGGTCTCGACGGGCCCCTCCGGCGAGGCCGTCACCGACCTCCTGCTGGTCACCGCCGATCCGCGGGAGCTGCCGTGAGGGCCGCGCTCGCCGCCCTGGTGCTGGTCGTCCCGGCGCTCCCGGCCGCGGGGGTGCGGCCGGCGCCCTGCGGCACCCTCCGCATCGGGCTGCCCGCCGCCCCCGCCGCCTTGCCCGCCGGCACGGCGGAGCGGCCGGTGGACCTCCTCGTGGAGCGCGCGACGTCCGCGCCGCTCCTCGAGGTGGACGCCGCGGGGCGGCTCCTGCCGGGGGTGCTCGCCGAGGTCCCCCTGCCGGAGGCCGACGGGAGGGCGTTCCGCCTCCGGCTCCGCCCCGGCCTGCGGTCCGCGGCGGGCCGATCGCTCGGCGCGGCCGACGTCGCGGCGCACCTCACCTCGCTCCTCCGGGCGCGCCCCGCGCCGCACGCCTGGGTGGCGCTCCCCGTCCTCGGGGCCGAGGCCGTCCTGGACGGGCGCGCACCCGTGCTGGCCGGGGTGCAGGTCCTCTCCGCGTACGAGCTCCTCGTCACGCTGGCCTTCCCGCTCCCGTCCTTTCCGTGGCTCCTCGCCACGACGCCGGCGGCGCTTCCGGAGGCCGGAGCGTTCGTGGCCGCGGCGCGCCGCTCGGCCGCCGATCCGCTCCTCCTCGTCGCGAACGATCACCACCACGCCGGGCGGCCCTTCGCGCGCGAGATCGAGCTCCACGCGGTGGACCCGCGGGCGGCGGCGCGGCTGCTGGAGCGGGGCGGCCTCGATCTCGTCCTGCGGCCGGAGGGGCTGGGCGGCCGGGCCGGCCCGCCCTTCCCTCCCCTCACCGCGACCGTGGCCGTGGTGAACGGCGCGCGCCTCGGGCCGGGCGCCGGGCCCGTCCGGATCGCGCTCCGGGCCATCGACCGGGGCGAGCTCGCGCGGCGCTTCGTCCGCGGACCGGCCGTCGCCTGGCCGGCGCTCGTCCCCCCGGCGGCCCTGCCGCCGGGCTCCGCCGCAGCCCCGCCCCCCGAGGAAGGCGGGGGGCCCGCGCCGGCCCGGGTGACCGTCCTCGCGGACGCGACGGCGCCCGATCAGCGGGCGCTCGCCGAGCGCCTCCAGGTCAAGCTCTTCGACGCCGGCGTCCGCGCGGCGGTCGACCTCGCCGACGGGGCCCGGCTCCGCGCCCGGCTCGATGCGGGCGATTACGACGTCGCGCTCGTCCCGGTGCCGATCGCGTCGCCGCAGCCCGCCCTCGCCGCGGCGCAGATCGCCTTCGTCGCGCGCGGCCCCGCGGCGGCGCGGCGCGTCCTCGAGGTCCTCGGGGGCGCCCTCCCCGCGGAGAGCACGCCCGGTGCCGCCGAGCGGCTCGCGCGGGAGCTCGACCTCGTGCCGCTCGTGGCCTCCGGCGTGCGCGCCTCGCTCGGCCCGCGGCTCCAGGGGCTGACCCCCGGCGCCGACGGGTCCGTCGAGCTCGGCGGCCTCTGGCTGCTGGGCGGGGGCGCCCCGTGAGGCTCCGGTCGAAGCTCGCGCTCGCCTTCGCGCTCTTCGCGGCGGTGCCGCTCGCCGCGGCCCTCTGGCCGGTGTCCCGCGCGCTCTCCCGCGCGCTCGAGGCCGAGCACGCCGCCCGGCTCGACGCGGCGACGCGGGCGGTGGAGGGGGAGCTCGCGCGGCTCGGGGACCTCTCGGCCGCCTCCCTCGCGGAGCTGGCGCGGAGCGAGGAGGCCGAGGCGCTCGCCCGCGACCACGCGGCGGGGCTCGGCGGACCCGCGGAGGAGGCGGACCGCGCCGCGGCCTGGGCCCTCGCACGCGGGCTCGACGTGCTCTCCGTCGCCGAGCCCGACGGGAGAGTCCTATCGTCCGCCCACCTGCCCGGCCGCGCCGGGGACGTCGATCCCGAGCTCCGGGGGCTCTTCGCCGCGGTGCCTCCCGGACGTGCGGTTCCCCTGCTCGTCTCGCGGGCCGGCCCCGACGGCGTCGCCCCCGTCGTCGCGTTCGTCTCCTGGTCGGCGATCGCGGCGGAGGGGCCGGCGCTCCGGGTCGCCGGCGGCAAGGCCGTGGGCGTCGACCTGGCGCTCCGGCTCGCGGCGCTCACCGGCGGCGCGATCGCCATCCGCGCGCCCGACGGGGGCGCCCTCGCCGACGCCGCCGCGCCCGGCGCGGAGGACGCGACCCCGTGGCGGCGGCTGGCCGCGCGGCTGGGCCGGATCGGCGGCGCGGGCCGGGCCATCCCGCTCGGCCCGCCGGAGTCGCCCATCGCGCGCATCGAGGTGTCCTTCGCCTCCGAGGGCCTCGCGCGCGCGCGGGTGCTCGTCCTCCTGGCCTTCCTGGGCGCGCTCGCCGCGGGCACCCTCGGCGGCGCCGCGGTCGGCCGCCTCCTCGCGTCGCGGGTCACCCGGCCCGTGGAGGCCCTGCAGCGCGCCGCCGCTCGCGTCGCGGCGGGCGATCTCGAGGCGCGGGTGGGCGTGGCCGCCGCCGGCGAGGTGGGCGAGCTCGTGTCCGCGTTCGACGCCATGACGGAGGAGCTCGCCCGCAGCCGGACGCGGCTCGCGCAGGCGGAGCGGGTGGCCGCCTGGCGCGAGGTCGCGCGCCGGCTCGCCCACGAGATCAAGAACCCGCTCACCCCCATCGCCATGAGCGTCGAGACGCTGCGGGACGCCCGCGAGAAGGGCCGCGGCGACTTCGGCGAGATCTTCGACGAGGGCACCCGCGCCATCGCCGAGGAGGTCCGGCGCCTGAAGCGCATCGTGGACGAGTTCAGCCGCTTCGCGCGGCTGCCCGCGCCGGAGCGGGTGCCGGCCGCGGCGGAGGACCTGGTCGGCTCGTTGCTCGCGCTGTTCCCGGAGCCGCCGGCCGGCGTGTCCATCGGCCGGGAGATCGAGCCCGGGCTCCCGCCCGTGCTCGCCGACCGCGATCAGGTGCTCCAGGTCCTGCTCAACCTGGCGCGGAACGCGCTCGAGGCCATGCCGCGCGGGGGGAGGCTCGGCGTCTCCGCGCGCCGCGCCGGTGACGCGGTGGCGTTCACGGTGAGCGACACCGGGCCCGGCATCCCGCCGGACGACCTCGCGCGCGTGTTCGAGCCCTACTTCACCACCAAGGAGGGCGGGACCGGCCTCGGCCTCGCCATCGCCCACCGGATCGCCGAGGAGCACGGCGGGAAGCTCGAGGCGGTCTCCCGGCCCGGCCAGGGCGCGGCCTTCACCCTCACCCTGCCGGCGGCAGCTACTTCACCGGCGTCGCCTTGAGCGCCGCCTTCCCGTCCTTCACGTAGACCTGGAACCTGACCGTCTTGCACCCGTACTTCGAGACGAGCGCGGCCTTGTTGCCGTCGAGCTTCAGGCGGAACTTGTCGTAGGTGAGCCCCTCCGACGGCTCGCCGCACGTCGCGCGGGTGCGCAGGAAGTCCGAGAAGACCTGCTGGAAGTGAGCCTCCTCGTCCATCTCGACCGGCGCGGAGGGCGCCGCGCGCACCGCAGGCCGGGGCGCCTCCGCGGCGGGCGCGGGCTCGGGCTCGGGCTCGGGCTCGGGCTCGGGCTCGGGCTCCTGGGCGGGCGGCTCGGGCGGCTCCGCCTGCGCGGCGGGGGGGTGCCGGAAGAACTCGTCCGTCACGGACGCCCGAGCGGTCTCGACCGCCGCGGCCGGGCCGGCGAGCTCGGCCGCACGGTTGAGCGCCGTGGCGATGGTCCCGAACTTCCCCGCGAGGGGCGGCACCCGGGCGCTGAAGTCGCCGCGCTCGATGCTCGCCGCGGCGGAGACGAGCTCCTCCGGGAGCGCCGCGGGCGCCTCCGACGCGTGCACGAAGAGGCCGAGCACGAGGCCCACCCCGAGCACCAGCGCGATGCCGAGCGTGATTTGCCAGTGGAGCTGGGAGACGGCGCCGAGGGCCTGCGCGGTGGGGACGGCGGCCACCACGAACCCGCCCTTCAGGCCCTCGAGCTGAACGGCCCGCGCGCGGAAGAGGGGCGCGCTCCCGAACGGCAGGGGCATCGCCGGCAGCTTCACCGGTCCGACGGCGAAGGGCGTCCTCCCCAGCTGGCCCACGTCGGTGGGGACGCCGGCGCCGCGCGCCCAGCCGGAGAAGCTCTGCGCGTCGGGGCCGGCCGTGGACAGGACCTTCACCTCCGGCACCGAGAGCGTGACGAGGGTGTCCGCGGCGCCCGCGAGGCCCCGCACCCAGGCCTCGTCGATCGGCGCGAGGACCACGAGCCCGGCGCCCTCGCCCGCCGGCGAGGCGGCGGCGTAGAACAGGGCGCCGTTGAGGCGCACGTATCCGCGCTGCGCCCTCCCGCCGATGGCGCCGCGGAGGAAGGCCATCGCCTCGCCCTCGGCGTCCCTGCCCTTGCCCTTGCGCGCGAGCCACTCGCGGTTCCCGGCGGTGACGACGCTGGCGTCGGGAAGATCGAAGCCCAGGACGCGCTCGGCCGCGGCGAGCGCGGCCCGGGCCGCCTCGCGGAGCGCCGTCTCCTGCGCGTCGGGGTCCACCGCGGGTGGCGGCGGCGGCCTCGCCTTCTTGCCCTTCCTGGGCGGTGGGGCGGGCGCCTTCGCCTCCTTCGCGTGCAGCGCCTCCACCAGCTTCGTGTCCCGCGAGGCGAGCGCGGCGGCCGCGCTGGCCTCGCGCGCGACGGAGCGGGTCGCGGCGAGGGCCTGTGCGGACGCGCTCGCCAGCCGCGCATCGAGGTCGGTCATCGCGCCCGCGCGGAGCTGCTGGGTGTAGGCGCGGAGCGTCAGGTACGCGGCGGCGGCCACCGCCACGGCGTAGAGCCAGACCTTGATCCGGTTCATCCCCGGACATCTAGCACGAAGCCGGGGGACCGTCGAAAGAGCGGACGGCCGTCCGCGGGCGCCCGGGGGAGGCACGCTCCCACCCGCCGGGCCGGGGCGGTCTCCCTCACCCTCCGCGAACCCGGATCCACGGGGCGCAGCAGCTCGTCGAGGAGCTCACCCCCGCCGGGCGGGCCTCGCCGCCCGGGAAGCAGGCATTCGGCCGCAACCCCCCGGGCAAGTGACCTCCCGCGCGGGGGGCTTCCCCGGCCGCGCCGCGCGGCGTCTGATCGCGCCGCCGTGACGCTCGAGCAGATCGAGACCACGCTCCCGGGCGGCTTCCACGACGCGCGCGTCCGGCGCGTGGACATCGACTACCGCGCCCGGGTGGTGCGCATCGACCTGGTGCTCGACGCCGGGGATCCCGAGTCCGAGCACCTGGGCGATCGGGACGCCTGGCGCGCCGCGCACCTGGTCCTGCAGGACCTCCTCTTCATCGTGGTGGAGCCGCCGGCGACGCGGCCCGAGGCCTACGCGGGGGAGGCCTGGATCACCTCGTCCGCGCCGGCCACCACGCGCCAGCGGCAGGGGCTCCCGGCCGTGCCCCCCGGCTTCTTCTGCCACGCGTTCTTCGCCTCGAACTGGAACGCCCACGTCTTCGCCGCGGCGCGCGACGCCCTGCTGGTCTGGGAGTAGCGGGCGGCTTCAGGCGTCGCGGGGAACCGCGATCATCCGCTCCAGCGCGCGCCGGGCGCCCGCCGCCACGTCGGCGGGGACGTCGATCTCGTGCTTCCCCCGCTGGAGCGCGTCGCGGACCATGACGAGGTCGACCATCTTCATGTACGGGCAGTGCATCCGGCAGCCGATGCAGCCGTCCGCCACGATGAACTCCTTCTCGGGGAAGCGCTTCTTCATCTGGTAGACGATGCCGTGCTCGGTGGCGACGATGAACGTCCGCGCCTCCCGGTGCTTCTCCACGGCGGAGAGCATGGCGGTGGTGGAGCAGACCTCGTCCGCGATCTCGAGGACGTCCGCGCGGCACTCCGGGTGGGCGATCACGACCGCGTCCGGCTTCGCGCCCTTCACGCGGTTCACGCTGGCCGAGCGGAGCACGTCGTGGATGGGGCAGCAGCCGTCGTAGACCACGACCTCCTTCTCGGGGACCTTCGCCGCCACCCAGTGGCCCAGGTTCTTGTCGGGGGTGAAGAGGATCTTCTTCTGCGGCAGCGAGCGGACCACCGAGGCCGCGTTCGCGCTCGTGCAGCAGATGTCCGAGAGCGCCTTCACCTCCGCCGTCGAGTTCACGTACGTCACGACGGCGTGATCCGGGTAGCGCGCCTTCCAGTCCTCGAGGGACTCGGCGGTGATGGAGTCCGCGAGCGAGCATCCGGCCGAGAGGTTCGGCAGCAGCACCCGCTTCTCCGGGGCCAGGATCTTCGCCGACTCCGCCATGAAGTGGACGCCGCAGAAGACGATGGTGGTCTGGGGAACCTTCTTCCCGATGATGGCGAGCCCGAGCGAGTCGCCCACGTGATCGGCGATGTTCTGGACCTCGGGGAGCTGGTAGTTGTGCGCGAGGATGACCGCGTTCTCCTCCTTCGCGAGCGCGCGGATCTCCTCCTCGATGTCCTTCACGTCGGCGAGCGGGAGGTCGCTCCCGGACTCGGGGTTGACGACCGGGTCGTGGACGGGGATGGCTGGGACGGTCATGCTTTCACCCGGGCGCCGCGCGCGGGCCGGATCTCGCCCGTGCCGGCGGGAAAGAGGCGCCAGAACTCCCGGCGCACGAGCCCGACCAGGGTCGCCGACCTCGAGAAGCCGTGGTACGCGGCCACGGCCTCGAGCATCGCCACGTCCTCGTCGGTGGCGGAGAAGCTGCGGACCTTCGCCGCACGGCCGCTGTCCTTCTTCATTGTCGAAAGTTTATATAACTCTTGCGCGGCGGACCGCAAGCGGGCAAGGAAGGGGCGTGAGGCTCGCCGTCACGACGCCGCTCCGGCCCACCCCGGGCGAGGAGGACGCCGCGCGCGCCGCCGCCGCCCGGCACGGGCTCCCTTACGTGCCCCGAGGCCGCCGCGCGCTCGAGGCGGCCCTCGCGCAGGCCGGGGCCGGCGCGGGCCTGGTCCTCTCGGCCGGCGGGGCCGTGCTCTCCGTGGCGGGCGACGCGCGGCGCTGGTCCCCGGGGATGGGCCTCCTCCGCGCGAAGCGCGCGCGGGCCCTCCTCCGGGGCGCCGCGGCGGCGCCGGACGCGCGGGATCCCTTCCTCGAGGCCGCCGGGATCCGGGAGGGGGACCACGTCCTCGACTGCACCCTCGGCCTCGGCGCGGACGCGCTCGTCGCCGCGGTGGCCGCCGGGCCCTCGGGCCGCGTGGTCGGGATCGAGGCCTCCCCGCTCCTCGCCGCGTGGGTCGCGGAGGGGCTGCGGAGGCTCGGCGACGAGGCGGCCTCCCGGATCGAGGTGTGGTCCGGGGACCACGCAGGGCTCCTCGCCGGGCTCCCGGAGCGGAGCTTCGACGTGGTGGTCTTCGACCCGATGTTCCGCCACGCCCGCGCGGAGCCGCCGGGCTTCGACGTGGTCCGCCGCCTGGCCGACCCGCGCGCGCTCTCCGCCGGAGCGCTCTCGCGCGCCCGGCGCGTCGCGCGGCGATGGGTGGTCGTGAAGGACGGCGCGCCGGGGTGGGACCTCGCCCGGCTGGGCCTGACGCCCCTGCCCTCCGCGCGCGGGGCACACCGCTACTACGCGCGGATCCCGGCGGGCGCGTGACCCCGGCGCTACCAGCGATGCAGGTAGGACAGGGAGCCCACCGTCTGGGCGGAGGTGATGATCGCCGCCACGTCCGCCCGCAGCCCCGCGTCCGGCCCCGCGTAGTACACCTGGTGCTGCGTCCCGGTGGCCCTGACGCGCCCGTGGGACGCCTGCATCGCGAGGAAGTGGCCTCCGCCGAGGGAGAGGCGCCCGCCGAGGTTCGCCTGCCAGGCCCACCCGTTCGCCTCGGTCGTGCCGACCTTCCCCCGGAGCAGGTGGTCGTCGCGGTCCTCGGCCGCCGCGAAGGGGCTCGCCCACACCTCGGCCGTCGCGGTGAGCTCGCCGCGCACCAGCGCCGCGCGCGCGCCCGCGTAGACGATCCGGTAGCTGACCTCGTAGTCAAGCACCGGGCCCGGGGTGAACCCCGTGAACGAGGCGGCGTAGGGCCCGTAGCCGAGCTGGTTCGCGTTGCGCACGTCGTACTCGAAGCGCTCGTGGAGCAGGCCCGCGACCGGACCGACGGCCCATCCCGGCGTGGGGTGCAGCTCCCAGTGGACGCGCGCCTCGAGGACCCTCGCGTGGAGCGTCGCGTCGGACTCGGAGTAGATGTCCTTGCCCGGATGCGCCGCGCCCACCACCTGGACGTCGGCGGCGTTGTCGAGCCAGTCGGAGTCCCTCATCGTCCCCGACCCGCCCGCTCCGGACAGGAACCCCGAGAGCTGGAACACCCAGCGGTCGCTCTCCTGTTCCCGCCGGGTCGCCGCCCTGGCGCGCAGCCCCACCAGGAAGCCGCCCAGCGGGAACTCGAGCTCGCTCGCCGCGGTGGCCGTCGGGTCGACGATGTCGATGTGGTAGGTGGTGTGGCCCCCGACGAGCGCCCCGGCCACCTCGCCCTCGAGCTCCCAGCCCGAGAAGGGCTCCCCGGCCACGGCGCCCGACGGCGGGGCCGAGAGCGCGGCGGCGGCGAGCGTGAAGAGGGTCCAGGGACGGGGCATGCGAGCTCCTCGGGGTCGGCCGGGGCGCGCGGATGACCCGGCCCGGGGCGCGGATGCGGCCCGGGTGACACTCACAGCAAAGCCGATCCACGGCCCGGCGTCCACGGGAAACGGCGCAAGGCTCGCCTCGGCCGCCTCGCCGGGGGCGCCGCGGGGTCAGGCCTGCGCCTGGGCCTCGGGCGCCGGCGTCTCCGGAGACGCGGCAGGCTTCTTCAGGAACTCCTCGGGGTGCTCGAGGACCAGCGCGTGCCGGAGCACGTCGTCGGCGTGATCGACGAGGATGATCTCCAGCTTCTCGCGCACCTTCCTGGGGATCTCGCGGACGTCCTTCGCGTTCTCCTTGGGGATGAGGACGGTCTTGATGCCTCCCCGGTGCGCGGCCAGGACCTTCTCCTTGAGCCCGCCGATGGGCAGCACGCGCCCGCGGAGCGTGATCTCGCCGGTCATGGCCACGTCCTTGCGGACGGGGATGCGGCAGAGCGCGGACACGAGCGTCGTCGCCATGGTGATGCCGGCGGACGGGCCGTCCTTCGGGATGGCGCCCTCGGGGACGTGCACGTGGATGTCGAGGTTCTCGAGGAAGCGCTTGTCGAGGCCGAGCAAGTCGGCGCGGCTCCGCACGTAGCTCATCGCGGCCTGCGCGGACTCCTGCATGACCTCGCCGAGCTTGCCGGTGATGGTGAGCTTGCCCTTGCCGGGCATCACCTGCACCTCGACGGTGAGGAGCTCGCCCCCGAGCTCGGTCCAGGCGAGGCCGGTGGTGAGGCCGACCTGGTCCTGCGCCTCGGCCGTGCCGTAGCGGTACTTCGGCGGCCCGAGGAGCTTCTGCACCATCCGCTCCGTGACGACGTAGCTCTTGCCGTCGGCCTGCCCCCCCTTGAGGACGTCCTTCGCGATCTTCCGGCAGATGGAGCCGATCTCGCGCTCGAGCGAGCGCACCCCGGACTCCTTGGTGTAGCGGTGGATGAGGGCCTTCACCGAGCTCCGCTTGAACTCCACCGGCACGTTCTGGAGGCCGTTCATCTCGCGCTGCTTGGGGATGAGGTAGCGCTCGGCGATGGAGGCCTTCTCGAGGTCGGTGTAGCCGGCGATGCGGATGACCTCCATGCGGTCCTGCAGGGGCAGCGGGATCCCGCCCATGGTGTTGGCCGTGCAGATGAACATGACCTTGGAGAGGTCGTAGTCGAGGTCGAGGTAGTGGTCGTTGAAGCTGAAGTTCTGCTCGGGGTCGAGCACCTCGAGGAGCGCCGCGGAGGGATCGCCGCGGAAGTCGGTGGACATCTTGTCCACCTCGTCGAGGAGGAACACCGGGTTCCCCGAGCCCGCCTTCTTCAGCGACTGGATGATCTTGCCGGGCAGGGCGCCGATGTAGGTGCGGCGGTGGCCGCGGATCTCCGCCTCGTCGCGCACGCCGCCCAGGCTGATGCGCACGAAGTGCCGGTTCATGGCGCGCGCGATGGACTTCGCGAGCGAGGTCTTGCCGACGCCGGGGGGACCCACGAAGCAGAGGATGGGCCCGCGGATCTTCTCCACGAGCTTCTGGACCGCGAGGTACTCGACGATCCGCTCCTTGGGCTTCTTCAGGCCGTAGTGATCCTCTTCGAGGATCTTCTCCGCCTCGGGGATGTCGAGCTTGTCCTCGGAGTACTCGTACCAGGGGAGCGAGAGGATCCAGTCGATGTAGTTGCGCACCACCGTGGCCTCGGCGCTCATCGGGCTCATCATCTTGAGCTTCTTGAGCTCCTTCTTGGCCTTGAGGGTGCCCTCCTTCGACATCTTCTTGTTCTTGATCTTCTCCTCGAGCTCCTGGATCTCGTTCTTGAACTCGTCGCGCTCCCCGAGCTCCTTCTGGATCGCCTGCATCTGCTCGTTGAGGTAGTACTCCTTCTGCGTCTTCTCCATCTGCTTCTTCACGCGCGTGCGGATCTTCTTCTCGACCTGCAGGATCTCGATCTCGCCCTGCATGAGCTCGTAGAGCTTCTCGAGCCGCTTGGAAGGGATCTCGGTCTCCAGGATCGACTGCTTGTCCAGGAGCTTCAGCGAGAGGTGCGCGACGATGGTGTCGGCGAGCCGCGCCGGGTCGTCGATGGACGCGACGCTCGTCAGCATCTCCGGCGGGATGCGCTTGTTGAGCTTGACGTAGGCCTCGAACGTCGACTGCACCGAGCGCATGAGCGCCTCGAGCTCGACCGTGCGCTCGCTCGTCTCCTCGACGTCCTCCGCCTCGACGAGCAGGAACCTCTCGGAGTCGAGGAAGCGCCTCACCCGGGCGCGCTGCTTCCCCTCGACGAGCACCTTCACCGTGCCGTCGGGCAGCCGGAGCAGCTGGATGATGGCGCCCAGGGTGCCGACCGAGAAGATGTCGTCGGCGGCGGGCTCGTTCGTCTTCGCCTTCTTCTGGGCGCAGAGGAGGATGGTCTTGTCGTGTCCCATCGCCTCCTCCAGGGCGGCGATGGACTTCTGCCGGCCGACGAAGAGCGGCACCACCATGTGCGGAAACACGATGATGTCGCGGAGCAGAAGAAGCGGGACGCTGCGGGGCTTCTTCCCGTCCTTCTTGCCGTCGTCGTTGCGCGAGAAGATGGGGGACACGGTCGGCGGGCTCCTTGGCGGACGCGCGGCGAGGGCGCCGCGCGTCCCGGCAGACAGACTATACCGAGAAACCTAACCGGGCGCGGTTGTTCGGGCCGCCCCTTCGGCGCCGAGGCGCCTCGCCGCTGCGAGCGGGTCGCAGGCGCCCGGGCGTTTGC
>Ga0153916_10001069_pt1 | contig 19294 bp, 21 predicted proteins | sample Opewatmetagenome_FD_109642 | JGI IMG/M metagenome (GOLD analysis project Ga0153916, IMG submission 109642) | Freshwater wetland microbial communities from Ohio, USA - Open water 3 Core 3 Depth 4 metaG | ecosystem: Environmental > Aquatic > Freshwater > Wetlands | place: USA: Ohio, Lake Erie... | reverse complement strand
AGACGGACTTGTTCGGCGAGCAGGTCGATCTATGCGGTGGCGCGAGCGAACTGATCAAGAAGTCGTTCGATGTGCTCGTCGAGGAGGGGTATCAGCCCGAGATCGCGTACTTCGAGGTGCTTCACGAGCTGAAACTCATCATCGATCTGGTCCAGAAGGGAGGCATCGAGGGCATGTGGGACGGCGTGTCCAACACCGCGGAGTACGGTGGCAGGACCCGTGGACCGATGGTGATTGACGACTGCGTCAAGGAGACCATGCAGAAGATCCTCAAGGACATCCAGTCCGGGAAGTTCGCGAAGGAGTGGGTCGAGGAGCATGACAAGGGCATGCCGACTCTAACCAGGCTTCGAAAGGAAGCTCAGAAGTCGAAAATTGAGGTCGTCGGCAGGTCCATCAGAAAGATGTTCGAGTGACCAGTCCGAGCATATGCTGAATACGGGATTGGAGTGTTGAAATGGCACGCAACATACGCGGCGGGAGCCTCCTCGGGCGTTTCGCAAGGGGGCGAAAGGTGTTCCTGGGCATGCTCGACGGTGACCTCGTGACCCCGTGCGAGGCCGAGTGCATGATGGACTTCGCCTCCGGTCGTGCGCGTCCTCAGAAGAGGCAACATCGTCTATCGGACCTTCGCGTGCTGAACCCTGTTGACAGGCCTTCCAAGATCATCGCGATCGGCCTGAACTACAGGAGTCATATCGACGAGATGGATTGGGAAACCCCGAAGAAGCCAATCATATTCAGCAAGCCATCGTCCGCCATCATCGGCCCGGAGGAAGACATCGTGCTTCCCAGGGCCTCGCGGCGAGTGGACTACGAAGGCGAGAGCGCCGTCGTCATCGGAAGAACGGCGAAGAACGCAAAGGACGGACAAAGCCACATATTCGGGTACACCTGTCTAAACGACGTGACTGCGCGCGATCTACAGAGGGCAGATATCGACTGGACCAGGGCGAAAGGATTCGACTCTTTCTGCCCCATAGGACCATTCATATCACGGACCCCTCCTTCCAGGGTGAAGACTCTTTTGAACGGAAAGGTCGTTCAGGACGCCCCTACTTCGGACCGCGTGTTCGGGGACTCCGCATTGGTCGAGTACATCTCCACCGTCATGACGCTCGAACCCGGGGATGTCATCGCGACGGGCACACCTTCCGGGATCGGCGAGCTGAAGCCTGGGGATGTCGTTGAGATAAATCTGGACGGCATCGGCACGCTGAGGAACCAAGTAATAAGAACTGATTAGCACATGCGGAGAGGACTGCCATGAAGATAGAGCCGACCAAGAAGGTCTGGAAGAACGGAAAGCTTGTCGACTGGAAGGACGCGACTGTGCACGTGATGACGCACGGCCTGCACTACGGCACCGGAGCATTCGAGGGTATCAGGTGCTACAAGACCGTGAAAGGCCCCGCGGTGTTCCGCCTCCGCGAGCACATGCGCAGACTGCAGGATTCGTGCAAGGCAATCAACCTGGAGCTTCCTTACAACGTCGACCAGCTCTGCGATGCGGCCAAGGAGACCATAAAGGCCAACAAGCTGGAGTCCTGCTACATCAGGCCGATAGCCTTCTTCGGGGTCAGCGGCGTTGGCGTCAACCCTCTCGGATACCCGGTGGAGACGTTCATAGTGGCGTTTTCGCTGGGCGCGTATCTGGGCGACGACGGACTGAAGAATGGGATACGCGTGCACACGTCTACATGGCGGAGGGTCTCGAGCGGCACAGTCCCGGCGACGGCAAAGGTTTGTGGGGACTATCTGAACAGCGCCCTCGCGGTTATGGAGGCCAAACTGAACGGATTCGACGAGACGATCATGCTCAACGACCTCAACATGGTGGCCGAGGGGTCTGGCGAGAACATATTCATGGTCTCTGACGGTAGGATATACACGCCCCCGTTGAACGCGGGCATACTCCCTGGAATCACCAGACGGTCGATCATCGAACTGTCGGACGGCATGGGTCACGAGGTGATCGAGCAGAACTTCGCGAGGAGCCAGCTCTATTCCGCAGACGAGCTCTTCTTCACTGGGACCGCGGCGGAGGTCACGCCTATCAGAGAAGTGGATAGGAGGAAGGTGGCGGACGGCAGGCCCGGCCCTTTCACCAAGGCCCTCCAGGCGAGGTTCAACGAGATCGTCACCGGAAAGGACCCGAAGTACAGCAAATGGCTCGACCCTGTTAAGTGACGAACCAAACGGTTAAATATCGTCAAACCCATCTGTCTGACGATTGTCATACGCATGGGATGGGATGAGATGTCACTCTCCAAGCTTGTGGAGCTGGTGGGCAAGGCGGAGGAACAAGGAGTAACGCTGGCGGCCATGATAAACGAGCACCTGTCGCCAGAGGAGCTCGAGAGGGCGAGGCTGGAGCTGTCAGTGGAGCTTTCCAAGAGCTATGCGTCCATCGAGGGATACATGAGCGATGTCGAGGTACCCAGCCTCGAGGACATCGTCGCGACCGGCTTCCCCGGCTTCCCGTCGCTGCTCGATTATGACGAACAGCCGTTGGTGAAGGTCTCCCACGAAGAGCCCGCCTAGCGCTTTCAGACCTTCTTCCTCAGGATCCGGTGCTCCAGGTTGACGACCTCGAACACCCCTCTGGGAGCCCCCATCAGGGTCTCAGTCCTGCCAAGCATGAGGTACCCGCCCTGCCTCAGAGCATGGTACAGGTTCATCGCCACCTTGTCGTGCATCGCCCTCGAGAAATAGATCAGCACGTTCCTGCACACTACAGCGTCGAAGTGCTTCTGCTCGGGCTTGTCGAGCAGGTTCTCCCTGTGGAATCTCGTTATCCGCCCCAGCCTCTCCGTCACCTCGTAGCCCTGGGCGGTCTTCGTGAAGTACTCGTGGAGCAGTCTGTCGGGGACTCCTCTAGCCTCCTCCCTCGTGTACAGGCCGCTCTTCCCTTTTGCGACGGCCTGAGCCGAGATGTCGGTCCCCACGACCGAGACCAAAGGCGCTGCGCCCCGGAGCCTCTTCAGCTCCTCCAGCAGGCACATGCCTATGGTGTACACCTCCTGGCCAGTGGCACATCCCGCACTCCAAACTCTCAGAATGCTGTTGGCCCCCGCCTTCGAGAGCAACAGCGGCCTGATCACCTGTTCCGAGAACGCCTCGAACGCCCCTTTGTCCCTGAAGAACTCGGTCACATTGATCGAAAGGGCCCCGAGGAGTTGGTTGGTCTCCTCTTCGCTCGACTGGAGCAGCCTTAAGTAGTCAGTGTGGTCAGCTGCCCCTGACCGCCCGATTCGTTTTCTGATGGCCCTGTAGACGAACGATTGCGAATACCCAGTGAGGTCGATCCCGCGGGTCTGGAACAGATGTCGCATGGTCTGGGTCAGGAAGACCTCGTCGTATTGCTCCATCCAGATGACAATGAACTTCTGGCTAGATATGCCTTGCCAGACTCAAGGCGCCGGTCGAAGCGCACGTCGTCTGGCAATCAGTATTGAATCTGATAACGACAAGTACTAATAAGCCCCTACAGGATTTTGAACATGGCAGGAGCCTCCCCCCATGGAGCCCATCTTTCGGCTTCCAGGCCTCTGCTACAAAACACAACGGACTGGTGGTGCGTTGAGGTTTAATCTGACAGCCAAGCTGACAACGTGGATACTGTGCCTCGCACTGTTGCCGATTGCGGGCGTTAGCCTGATGTCGATACAGGGTCTGAACGACATCCGCGGTGACGCCCACACCCTCTCAGAGGAATCCCTCGTTGCGACGGAGAAAGTTGCTGGTGCCGCGAACGATCTCGCGACAGTTCAGGAGGACTTCATGATCTACATCCTAGGCCATGGCACCCTGTCCGTCATCAGCTACTGGAATGACTTGGAGCGGCACTCAAGAGCATTCGATACTTTCATTACGGAATACGGGAGTCAGTACCGCCTCTACCTGTTGCCTGGAATCAGCAATGTGATCAACGAGTCTGCCCGGGGAGACCTGTTCGATTCGGAGAACGAGACTCTGCAGACAGTCTCGAACAGCTGGACTGACTTCAAGCTCGATCGCGACAACGCTGCCGGCATGCTGACGAACATTAGCCGATATCAAGAGGCCTCCAACATGGCGGGGAACGCTAGCGCTCACCTGCTGAGCGTGAGCAACAACCTGGACACACTGATCGGCGGTATCAAGGACGCCGCATCGCTGATGGATCAAGTCGTGCAGGACACAATCAACAATGCCTACATCATCATCATCGGCAGTTCGGCGGGGGTGGCCGTCGCGGTGTTCTTCATCACCCTGGTCATCTCGAGGAACATCACAAAACCCGTCGTCGCGGTGTCCAAGACGGCGAAGACCATCGCGGCCGGGAACTTCCGGACGAAACTAGACATGAAGGTCACCAATGACGAGATTGGAGATCTCGTCAGATCGATGAACATGCTCATAGAAGACACATCGCGGCCGATGATCGAACTCACGGATTGCGCACACGCAATCTCCTCTGGCGACCTGTCAAAGGAGATCACAGTCTCCGCCAAGGGGGACCTCGCGCTGCTCGTCGACTCCTTCGCCAAGATGCGTGCCAGTCTGGCAGGATTGAACCACCAGATGCAGACTGCCGCGGAGTCACTGAGAGATTCGTCCACGTCTCTGGCTGAGACGATCGGGCACATGACACAGAGCACGCAGCAGGTCTCGAACTCGGTCGGCCAGGCATCAAAGGGCGCACAGCTAGAATCTGCAAAGATCGACGAGATGGTGAAGATGCTGGCCGAGCAGACAAAGGCAATCTACGATGTCGTCCAGAGTGCCCAAAACGCTGCGAGCGCGTCCGCCAATGCAAGTGAGGTCGCTCAGAACGGCAGCAAGTCCGCGCAACATTCACTCGAAAGGATGAACTCGCTCCTGAAGAACGTCGAGGGAACCTCGGATTCGATGCGGCTCCTGTCGAAGAAGTCGAAGGAGATATCGCAGATCGTAGCGATCATCACGAACATCGCCCAGCAGACGAACCTGCTTTCTCTCAACGCGGCCATTGAGGCCGCGAGAGCTGGAGAGCAGGGCCGTGGCTTCGCGGTCGTCGCGGACGAGGTCAGGAAGCTCGCCGAGGGCTCAAGGAAGGCTGCGGGCCAGATCCAGCAGCTCATCGAGCTCGTCGAGCACGACATCGAGGAGACAACGCAGAAGATGGACCGCACAATGACCGACGCGGCCGAGAGCTCCAGAACCATATCCGATTCGTTGAAGTCCCTCGAGGACATCGCGGCGACGGTCGAGGAGACCGCCGCAATGGTGGAGGAGATCAGCGCCTCCACGGAGGAACAGAAGGCGCTCACCGAGAGCCTCGCCCACTCCCTGGACGAGGTCGCTACCGTTGCCAGGGAGAACTCTTCCGCGACCGAGGGCGTCACGGTCTCTTCGGAGAACCTTGCTGCGGGTATGGAAGAGCTCACAGCGTCCGCGCATGAGCTCGCTGAACTCGCGAACAATCTGACACAGATGACCAAGCAGGCAGGAACCCAGAACAAGAACGGCTCCAGCCCGTCGTAGGAGTGGCTCCATGTCCGTTACCGATCTCGACCAATATGTCGTGTTCAGGCTCGGGAAGGAGGAGTACGGGTTCGATGTCACGACCGTCCGAGAGATTCACTCGATGGAGTCGATCACGAAGGTCCACCGGAGCGCGTCGTACATCGAAGGTGTCATGAACCTCAGGGGCAAACTGCTCACCGTCATCAACCTCCGCAGGAGGTTCGCGATGGAGCCTGGAGAGGCAGGCCCATCACAGAAGATAGTGGTCGTGGACGCGGCGGATGCCCCTGTTGGTTTCCTTGTCGACTCGGTCGCGGAAGTTGCCAGGATACCCAGGGAGGCCGTCGAGAAGGCACCCCCACACGTGACCAAGGACATCGAGTCAGAGTACGTCATTGGGATCGCGAAGTACGAGGACAGGCTGATCACTCTGATAGACCCGATCAAGGTGCTAGAACTGACCGTTGAGGAAAAGAAACCGGCAGGAGGGGATAGCGACGGCTAAGGTACTTGTCGTAGACGACTCCGAATTCATGCGGAAGGTGTTGAGGAACATTCTGGAGGCCGGCGGGCACAAGGTCACAGAGGCGAAGAGCGCGGACGAAGCGCTCGACAAGTTCAGGAAGGACGGTGCAGACATCATCACGATGGACATCGTGATGCCCGACAAGGATGGGATCGAGGCCGTCAGGAGACTGAAGGAGGCGAACTCGAAGGCCAAGATCATAATGATCTCCGCTCTCGGCCATCAGAAGACAGTCATGCGGTCCCTTGAGGCTGGCGCCGTCGACTTCATTATCAAGCCCTTCACCGCGGACGACGTACTCGAATCTGTCAACGCTGTTCTGCAGATGGAAGTCTGAGGGATGGAATGCGTGGAAGGGTGAGGGTCCTCGTTGTCGACGACAGCGCGTACATGAGGGTCGTTCTGAAGGACATGCTCGAGTCTGACAGGGGGATCCATGTCATCGGCGCTGCAAAAGATGGACTCGAGGCGATCGAGATGGCGAGGTCGCTCCTGCCAGATGTGGTCTTGCTCGACATACAGATGCCGAAGTTGGACGGGCTCGTGACCCTCCAGCGCATAATGGCGGATGCGCCCACCAGAGTCGTAATGCTGAGCGCGATGGACAAGGTAGACAATCAGCTTCCTCTTCGCGCCCTGGAGCTCGGTGCGGTGGATTTCATCTCCAAACCCAGCGGCCCAATATCAATTGACATTGTCCACTTCAAAGACCACATCATTAAAGCAATCAGGAACGTGGCGGACACCAGGGTTGAGGCGCTCAAGAACGCAAGAGCACCTCTGCCGAAGAAGCTCGCAGCTGTCCGCACGGAGACGGCTCGAACCAGGAGCCTCATCGCAATCGCGGCTTCGACTGGCGGTCCAAGGGCTCTTGAGGTGCTCTTCGCGGCACTTCCAAGGGACCTGCCGACGGCGCTCCTGGTAGTCCAGCACCTCCCTGAGGGGTTCTCCGAGTCCTTCGCCAAGAGACTTGATGCCGCCAGGGGACCCAAGGTCGTCCTCGCTGAAAACAACCAGCCTGTGGAGAACGGAGTAGCATACCTGGCTCCCAGCGGCAGACACATTAGACTCGCATGGCGCGGCCAATCCAACCTTGTGATCAAGCTCGAGAAGGGGACCCCGGTGAACTTCGTCATGCCGTCCGCTGATATCCTATTCAAAAGCGCCGCTGAGTGCGTCGGCGAGAATCTGTTGGCTGTCATACTGACAGGAATGGGCTCGGACGGAGCCCAGGGCGCGGAGGCCGTGAAGCGCGCAGGTGGAAAGGTGTTCGTGCAGGACGAACAGTCGTCCGTCGCGTTCAGCATGCCCAAGTCTGTGATTCAGACCGGCTCCGCTGACAGGGTGCTTCCGTTGGAGGTCATACCGAGGAAGATCATCGATTTCCTGGAGGGGTGAGGAGTGTCGAAAGAGCTGGACATGGAGAAGTACTCGAAGCTGTTCGTGACGGAGGCCAGAGAATGCCTTCGGGTGCTCAATGAGTCCATGCTCAAGCTGGAGAAGGAGCCGAACAGTCCCGAGCTCGTAGACCAGATGTTCAGGACTTGCCACTCGATGAAGGGAATGGCCTCAATGATGAACCTCGTGGCGGTGACCGAGATCGCGCACGCCCTTGAGGACGTCTTCAGCGCGCTCAGGGACCGAAGACTGAAGGCCACGCCAGGGATAACCGACGCAGTGTTCGACGCACTGGATACCCTGGAAGCTATGGTCTCGTCTGTCGAGGCTACGAAGGCTGCGGAGCCAAAACCTGATGTTGTGGTCGCTCTGAGGATCACTCTTCAGTCAGCAGTGAAGGTCGAGCCCGAGAAGAAGAAGGCAGCGAAGAAGGTGGAGCAACCTGCGAGTGAAGAGACGACAACAATCTCAATCAAGTTTGGTCGAAGATGCTCTCTGCCCTCCGCGCGCGCCATAGTGATCCTGAAAGAACTCGAGAAGTGCTGCTCCATCATTTCGACGAATCCTACGGAGGAGGAAATCGAGCGCGAGCACGTCTTCGAGGAATTGCGCGTGGAGCTCGAGCCTGGACCAAAGTTCCAGGAGACGCTGAAGCGAATTACGTCCATGGCAGATGTTGAGGAACTGCATACGGGCAGGTCGGACGAACCCAGGGAGAAATGGACGCATCTCACCAAACAGGAGGGCCACCACGCGATAGCGATCCCCGAGGCGCAGCTCCCTCAGACGGTCAAGGTTGGGATGGACAAGTTGGATGACCTACTGGACGACGTAGGCGAACTTGTCATTGGACGAAGCAGGCTCCTGGAGAGGTCGGTCGTCCAGGAGGATCCCGAACTTCACGACATCTCAACCGTCATAGACAAGCTCACCAAGGACATCCAATCGAAGGTCCTGGGGATCAGGATGATACCCCTCGAAGTCGTCATGAGCCGCTTTCCACGGATGGTCCGCGACCTCGCCAAGGACGAGGGCAAGGAGGTAGAGCTCGTCGTTGAGAGCGGAAACATCGAGCTCGACAGGACGGTTGTGGACAAGATCTCTGAGCCCCTCATGCACCTGCTCAGGAACTGCGTCGACCACGGCATCGAGACCGTGGAAGAGAGGAAGCAGATGGGAAAGCTCCCGAAAGGGCTCATTCGCATCGTCGCCTCGAAACAGCAGGACCACGTGCTAATCGAGGTCTCGGACGACGGGCGCGGCATCGATTTCGAGAGGATAAAGACCATCGCCGTCAAGAAGGGGCTCCTCTCTGAGGAAGAGGCGAACAAGGCGCTGGGAAGAGATCTGATGGACCTGCTCTTCAGGCCTGGATTCTCAACCGCAAAGGAAGTGACTCAGGTCTCTGGCAGAGGAGTCGGGCTTGACGTAGTCAGGAGCAACGTCGAGGACCTCGGGGGATCGGTCATTGTCAATACTTCAAGAGGGGCCGGGACGACCTTCTCGTTGTGGCTTCCGTTCACACTTGCGATAATCGATGCGATGCTCGTGGTAATCGGGGAACAGAACTACGCGTTACCGATGAGCACGATTGTGGAATCTCACAAGTACGACCTCACGGAGATCAAGCTCATCCGGAACCGGGAGGTCGTTCAACTCCGGGGCGAGGTCATGCCCCTGATCAGGATGAGGGAATACTTCGGGCTCGAGCCAGGGCCGAAGAAGGACCACGTGAACACCCTGGTCGTTCAGAGCAGGGACCGCAGGGCGGCGATAGAAGTTGATGACCTGGTCGGACACTTGCAGATAGTCGTCAAGGCGCTGGACCAGAGACTCAGGAAGGCGAAGGGCATCTCCGGGGGCACGATCCTCGGTAGCGGGAAGATCGCCCTTATATTGGATATCGACTCGATCCTCGGAGGCTGAGCGAGTGATGGAGGAGAAGACCGGAAAGCTGCTTGAAATCGTGAAGGAGTTCGCAAACATAGGCGCGGGCAGTGCGGCAACGGCCCTGTCGTCCTTGCTCGACCTAGAGCTCATGAACGACACCACATCGTGCTCGGTCCTGCCGATGTCGAAGGTCGCGGAATTCCTCGGAGGGGCAGAGCAAATAGTCGCAGGGAGCTACACCTACTTGTGCGGCCCGCTGAAAAGCGGCATCCTCGTCGTACTTCCGGCGGACTCCGCTGTGAGCCTTCTCAAGCACCTCACCAAGGACGAGGTCCAGCTCGCATCCCTCACGCAGATCCAGAAGTCCGCCTTGAAGGAGGTCGGCAACATCTGCCTCTGCTGGTACCTCATCGCGGTCTCCAAGATGATAGATATCGACATGATCCCCGCGCCACCCGACGCGACCGTGGACATACTCGGCGCGGTGCTTGACGTCCCCTTGGCTAGCCTTGCAGAGAAGGTGGACACGGTCATCGCGGTCCACACATGCTTCAAGGGAATTGAGAAGGAGTTCGAAGGGTACTTCCTCATGCTGCCGGAGGAATCGACCCTGAGGTTGATACTGGAGAAGATGGGAGCGTAGATGATGGGCGAACCGAGGAATGTCGGCATCGCGCAGCTGGTGCTGTGCAGGGCCCCCGAGCAGCTAGAGTGCTTGGGCCTCGGATCGTGCATCGCGGTCATTCTATACGATCCCGTCTCCAAGATCGGGGGAATCGTTCATGTGTTGCTCCCAAAGGCGCCACCGAACTGCCAGAACGAAGAGAAGTATGCTGATTCGGGCATACGGAAGCTGTTCAAGAGGGTGCTGGAGAGGGGTGCAGTGAGAGACACCGTTGTGGCGAAGCTAATCGGCGGAGCACAGATGTTCACAAACCTGAACATCGCAATCGCAAATATCGGCAAGGAGAATATCAGGGAGTCGAGGAACACGCTCCGATTGCTCGGCATCAAGATTGTCGCGGAGGAGCTCGAGGGCAATCGAGGGAGGTCCGCGCACTTCGACTCCACGACCGGAAAGGTCATGGTCCGCACAGCGTTCGGCTCGACTCGGACCATGTAGGCCCGGCGGTGCCGCGAAAGACTTTTGTACGTGCAGAGGCCTCATATCAGAACGCCAGGAGAAGGCGGATGGCTGACGGTAGGCCTGTCTTCGCACAGGCCGGCTGAGGAAAGTCCCCTCTCCGTGAGAAAGTGGGCTGCCAGAGCAGCAGGGCGAGAGTCCTGGCAAGGGCGCAGAAACGACACAGCCCCGGGATAACGTGATGATTCCTCTGTGGATGAAGTCTCCCAGGGATTTGGTGAAACGGCGACTCCCCACTGGAGCAAGCTCAAACGGCCGAATCGATCTCTCATCGTCGGCGGGTAGAGTGCAATAGTCGAATGCCATCACCGTCGCAAGACGGCAACAGAAAGGGGCTTATGTCCTTCACCTGGCACAGAACGATATTTCCGTCGCATCGAGTAAGTCGGTGATTCCACCGACTCTTTTTCTGGCTTCTGACTTTTTCTACGCAACACTTTCGGATTTCTGTCTCGTCTTTCGAGAAATGGGATGCAACGTTGACTTCATCCACAAAGCAGGCGGCTTGGGGCTGGCCCCCAGCCATGGCTCCTTGGTCCCCCAAGGCGCCCCCCTTGTCGCCTGCACCCGTCGCTATCCAGAACTCATTTTCACTCGGGGGAGGTGATCTCTGAGTCCGTGGATAGGATTTGATGAGAAGATGGATGGGACAGAACAGAAATTGAGGCTGGATTTTGGACAACGCTATGTGGTCGTGTGGCGTGAGAACGCGAATCTCCTCCGGATTGAAGCGAAATACGTCGGTGAGTTTGAGAGCGATTTCTGGGGGTTCTCGTTGCATGACCGCACAAGGATTTTGATTCGAAAAGCAGGATCTCTGTGCTTTTCCCCTATCGCGCCATGCAACCAGGGCGTACGACGTTATAAGGCCTTGAATGGTGATGGAGGCCTTGGGTGGGTAGAAGGAGGAGTGGTGATGAGTCTACTTGGACTACCGGAAGAGGTCTATAGAGATATGGTGCGGCAATATCAGAACGGCGGCATTTCCGCGGTTCTGCTCGACAAGGGCAGCCCGGAGACCGTAGGTGGAGAGAAGGCGGTCAAGATAGTCGGAAGACAGGTGAGTCTGGTCATACCGAAGTTCGCCATGGGCTCCGTCGGCGGTGGGAAGGGGTTCGAGTTGGGCCCCTCATTCGGCAAGAAGGAGACAGTCACACATCCCGTGGTAAACTTCCATCACATTGTGTTGGGAAAGGTTCCCGTCGACGAGAAAGAGATGAACGCAACACTTGTAGCTGAGAAGAAGGGTCTCCTCTCCAAGGAACTGGTCGGCTTGAAGTGGGAAGGAGGGCGCATCGCATCGATGCTCAACGCGGATTCCGAGCTCAACAACACGCTTCTCAGAAACGGCGTCGGGTCGCTCAAGATCGAAGCGGATAGCAAGAACAATTGCATTCGAATCGTGCTCCAGCAGAAGATCGACGTCGTCACGGAATCAAGCGGGTTCTTGGTCAAGGAGACAAAGAATAGGGCCGAGAGACTACCGTCCCTTCAGGTGTTCGAAGCGATAGACAGGATCGCGGGTCGCCTCAAGGCCTAGTCGCCCGCGTCCTGCCTCTCTGAAGCGCGTTCTGGCGTTCGGTAATGAGAGGTTGGCTCTCGTAGTCAGACCGCCGAGAATGGATGAGTGGAGACGATTCCGTCAAAGCCTGATCCAATCTAGCATGAATCACGCTCAAACATGAGGGTTTCCAAGGGGCTTACGACCTTTCACCTGGCACTACCTTTCTCCCATTGCTCCAAAACCAGCATCTTGAGAACTTCCCTCCAAGAGAGGCGCATTTCTATTTCCTCTTCGGGGACCGTTCATCCGGTCAGGATTCCTTATTGAAGGCCTCGCAAAAGAACACAAGTAGGAAATGTCGTGTTGAACCACGCATATGCGCGAACATCATGCTCGTTTCATCGGCGGATTCTCTAGCAGCGACCTGGACCGCATCATGGACTCTATCTTCGCTTCCTCTTCGTCGAAGCCCTTGAACTGCGGTCGCCGTAGGGTTGCAGATCTTCCTCGGGAGCCACGCCATACAGCTGGTCAGGCACCAAGACTCCCTTCAGAGCCCGTTTGTTCCTCAGCGTGCATCTGACATCATAGCACAGATGACATGCATCAGCGTACGCCCTCTTTGGTCGCACACTGAATTCCATTGCCAGACCTGCGGGTCCGCCCCTTATCAACGGACCAATAATCGGATGTTTCTGCGGGTCCAGATCCAACATGATCTTCTTGAGTGGTTTCTTCCATGCATTTCCCACGGCTATCCCTTGACAGAACAAAACGTTACCGTATGGGTCGACGTGCACTCTTCCGATTTCAGGCGGCTCCTCGGGGCATGTTTGGAAAGTCCGCCAAGGTTTCTTCCTGACCTTTCCGGCGAGGGTTGCAGCCGCTCTGCCTCTGAAACAGAGCTGCCCCTTCGATTCGTCTTTGGGTGCAGAGCTCGATGATTGTTCTATGCTCGCGATTTCTATCATCCCCACTGGCATTCCAAGTCCTTCCGCGGCTTTCTTCGCCCTTCGCACCATCTCCTTCTCCTCCCCGGTACCATGATAGACATCCGTGCTGAGGCTTAGATCGGAGATTCCCAGTTCAGCCAATGATTTGAGCCAAAGATGCGCTGCCTGGTCGTCGGTGGCGAAGTACGCGTTAGTGACCACCCCAACTTCGAGAGAGAGCCTCCTTGCGAGATCGATCCCTCTGAGCAGGAGGGGATAGAATAGAAACGGCTCACCTCCCTCGAAGTACACTCGCTTCACGGAGGGAATTTCTTTCGCCTGTCTTATGATATCCTCGAGATGGGCCAGGGTCATCGTTCCCTTCGAATGGGGGGCGCTCCAGACGAAGCAATGGTCGCACTCGTAGAGGCACTTGTAGGTGAGCAAGAAATGGACACCGAGGAGTCTGACGGCAGGCATGTGACTGATCTAAGAACCGAATCGCATGATAGGTTATTTGACCTTCGCTGGCGGCATCTCAATTGCAGGCGCGTGGCTTATGCGAGCCGATCGCGGTTGTGTTCAAACCTATCTCTGAGCCTCGGAAAAGACCATAGGGGAGGAAAGGTCATTCGAATCCAGAATGTTCGACGCCGACGAGGGAAAGAAAGTCCATATTGAACTGAGCACGCGCTCGGTCTTGACTCTTCTACCGCTGGTAGCTTCGACGGCATTCGCAGTAGTGGTTTGGCTTGAGAGGGCCGGAATTGGAGTCTACGGCCTGTCCGAGGATGACCACGTGATGTTCTTGAGAAACCTCTACATTGCATCTCTCGGATTCATCTGGCTGTCAGTAGCTCTTGTCCCCATGATTCATCGCCCCATTATCAAGATTGCAGCCCCGCTCGCGATGATTATTACCATTCTATGGATACTCGGCTTCTTCTACAACGCCCCCCAGCCTGGAGTCTGAGCCTCGGAAAAGGCCAATAGGGCGGAAAGGCGATTCCGACCGTGGGATTTCACATGGGGATTCTGTCTGGGACACAGATATCGACAGACGAAAAGCAGGCACAAGCATCGTCAGCAGCAAGAAGAAGGATTCTGGTCGCCTATTTCTCTTGGTCCGGCAACACGCGCGAGATTGCTAATAAGATTCACAAGATCGTCGGCGGCGATCTCTTTGAAATCGTTAGCGTGGATCGGTATCCCAGCGACTACGACGAGACCGTGGAACAGGCTAGGAAGGAGCTTGATGCAGGTTACAGGCCCGAGCTGGTATCGGAAGTCAAGGACATCGGGTCGTATGACGTGGTCTTCATCGGCTATCCCAACTGGTGGGGCACTGTGCCGAGGCCGGTTGTATCGTTCCTGTCGAAGTGCAACTCCCTCGGAAAGACCATCGCACCGTTTTGCACGCATGAGGGAAGCCGTCTGGGAAGAAGCGTTGCAGATATCACCAAGCTTTGCCCGCAGTCGATTGTTCTGGAAGGTCTAGCAGTCCGGGGCGCAAACGTGAGGAATGCGCAGAGTGAAGTATCAGAGTGGCTGCGGAAGATTCAGATCATAGAATAGAAAGCCGTGTTGATGAGAGGACAAGACCCGGACGGGCTCAAACCATAACCGATGAACATGGTATGTCCGGCGACGGCAAACGCCATCACGGCCTTGAACGGCCGCTACGATGATCCTTATCTTCCCACCCCCCCTCGAACCATCACCGAGGCAACACCGAATCAACTGACTATACAATTCGCTTTCTCGAGAGTCTCCGAGACGGGCTCCTCAGGGGGTACGCAGACTCGCCTGGAAAAGACCATATCATAGGAATGGCGATACAACCTGGGGAGATGGAGTCATGGATGAATATGGAGATCACGTTCCGGAGAAGAAGAGCACAGGGACAGCAGCAGGTGTCGCTGTCGTCGGGTTTCTGCTGGCAGTCATCGCGGCCATGGTCTGGTTTGAAGTGTTGGCGGTCGAGCCTCCTATTTCGAAAGTAATTCTTGCGGGTCTCTTCATCCTAGGAGCGATTCTGGCTTTCTTCGGGGTCTCGTTCACCGTCTCCGCGTTGAGCTACAACAGCAAGGTAGACCTGATTATACTCAACAGAGGCCTCAAGGCAGAGCACAGTGACCACAGCGATGGTCCTACTATTGTCGTGCCTAAACAGAGATAAGGTGTTTTGCTCCTCGGAAAAGACATTGGGGGAGAACTCGCATATCAGAGTGAGGGAGGATATGGCCCAGACATACACTTTCAAATTGCGCGGGGACCCTGAGGAGAAATTCAAGCAGGTGCAAGAACTGGCAAAGGGGAAAGGAGTGACCCTATCTGGCGACTCGACAGCAGCCACGTTCTCGGGGCGCGTGACGGGTAGTTACACAAGATCGGGCAACACTGTCACTGTCGTCCTCACAGACAAGTTCTTCTTGGCTTCCTGGGCAGGTATCGAATCCACAATCAGGGATTGGCTCGAGTCATAGCGTATTTGTCCGAAAGCTGAGCCAATCGGACCCCTCGGAAAAGGTAAAAGACGTATAGGGGATGAAAGGCAATCGCGCCTAGGATTCTCTCTAACTCAAGCCCCCTTGTTCCTTCTGGATCACTATGCCTAGAACACCCGCCAGAAGCTCGATCCACTTTATCGTAGTTGCATCAGGTAGTTTCCGCGTCCTGGTTCCTGATATCTCGATGAAGCCGAGGACTTCACCCGCGGGATCATAGAACAGGATGTCAAGGTAGTCCGCCTCGAGACTATCCGTGATATTCCTCCTTTTCATCCCGAGCAATCCAGGACGGCGGTAGGTGAATTCCTCGTCCTCAGCATACGGGTGATCCTCCGCGAGGAACAGTCTTGTGTGCCTGCTAATCTCATAGCTAGGATACGTGCTTGGCGCGAGAAGCTGTTCCTTCGTGTATCTCAGCTTCTTGTATCCGTCTTCAATCTCTTTGTCGTGGCCTCCGATGACCCTGTACTTGTAGAGCATGTCCGTAGGATCCCTCAGTCCTATCCCGACGCTCTCTACTCCAAAGAGTTTCAGTATTGTGTCCACAATCTGCTTCATAAACACCTCGGAGTCCAAGTTCGGCCGCTCGAACTCCCAGCACAGGTGGCATGTCGCTTCAAGACCCTTCGTTGTCAGATCCTTCAGTCCCCGTGAGTAGTCGAATCTCATTTTCATGACGACATCTTTCGCGCTTATGACAGGAGGCGCATCACTCTTCTTGTCCACGGTTCTCACCCATCCGGTCCACCATCAATTCCATTGTGGTCAAAGGGGACGTAGGTTCCCAAGGGAGAAAGCATTTTCCGAGCGCGCATAGGTGCGCGAGAAGGGGCCATCCTTCCCACCGATGCGGCACGCGCCATATTGGTGGGACCCGCTGACATCTGAGGCCTCGCCGCCGGTCTTCGATGTCTTCAAGTATCCCTTCTGGAGTGCATTTTTATGGAAAGACGTCATATCCCGAGGACGAGCAATATTGGGGGATCGATGTGGAAGAGAAGCGGATTCTTGAGAACCTGACCACGTGCAGTCAGTGCATCACTCTGACACTGACTTTGCCGAAAACCTGCCGGCTGAACGCCGACCTCCTGTCGATGCGCGTCGCGGAGGTCTTCGACAAAGAACTCCTCAGGGACCTTTGCCACGGCTGTCCTCTCGAGAGAACCGCGGACTGAGATTAATCTCGATAACCTTCTTCTCGACAGCGCTTCGTTTGGTCTCGAGCTCGTTGGCAATCGCCTTCCTGATGAAGTCCGAGACAGACCTCAGTCCCCATTCGGGGTGCTCCCGCACCTTCTGCGTGATCACCTTCCAGAGGTCCTTGTCTATCTTGATGGTCACTCGGTCGTCCCGGTACTCCGTCCTCTTCGCTTGCATCGTCAGCTCCATCACTCGTTCTGCGTGCAGTGTCCGACATCGAGGGAAGTTCGAGCGAAGGTCTATCACCTAATGCAGATTTATAGGCATTCCCCGCTGGCAGACTGTGCAAAGCATTTTGTATCCCATATGGAGTATCTCAACCGAACCGCAGTTAAGCCAGGGTTGGAAGTGGCCACCTTCCTCCCTCTTCCTTTTTCCTGTTTCGCGTAGGTCGAATGTGATGAAGGAGGGCCATCGGCACTTCCAGGAGCTTGGTTCCTGTTCTCCTCTGTATCGATTCTGCAACACGGTGCGACGACGGCACAAGCTCTAAGATGGGCCAAGCCGTCGCCTGATAGCGAGAAGCGAGGTGTTTGCGTGACGGCGCTTGTAGTCTACGATTCGGTATACGGCAACACAGAGAAGATCGCGAAGGCGATTGGAGGCGGGATTGGGGGAGAGGTTCAGGTCGTACGAGCAACCGATGCCGCGTCCCTGGACTTGAAGTCCTTCGGGCTTGTTGTGGTGGGCGCGCCAACCTACGGGGGCAAGCCCACTGAGACGATGCAGGGTTTTCTAGGCAAGATCTCGGAGACCTCCATGAAAGGGGTCAAGGTCGCGACGTTCGACACTCGGCTGTCTGGCCGGTTCGTGCGCATGTTCGGCTTTGCCGCCGAAAAGATCGGGACCAGTCTTCAGGCCAAGGGAGGCGTTCTCGTCATGTCCCCAGAGGGCTTCTTCGTCAAAGGCAGGGAGGGGCCTCTGAAAGAGGGGGAAGTGGAACGGGCACTTGCATGGGGCAGAGCTCTCGCAGGGAAATCTACCTAGATGGTTCCTTGGAGTCCCTTCCTTTGTGATACGACTCGATCGTTCCGATCAGGGCCTTGGCGTAGTCCTCACCGAAAACGTCTGCCGCGAAGCCAACCACGATGCACAGATCCTCGAGGTCCAGAACATCAAGAAGGTCGAATCTGGAGATCCACGGGCGGAACCTGGTCCGTCCTCCCTTCGGCACGGCCCTCTCGACGTCCTCAAGCTTCGGTCCCGATGCCTCTGCCAATAACGCCAAGTCCGACAGGCAGCTCCTGAGCTTCTCGAGCAACGCGGCTTTCGTCTGGCGCTGGGTATGGTCCATGCCCTTGGGCAGGGCCTCGTGGTTTCTGAGAGCATGATAGCCGTACCTGTACCAGAGCAGGTCCCTTGCGGCCACCTCTTCGAGGAGCGCTCTCTGGGCAGAGGTCAGAGTCGTGCCTATCTTCTCCCTGCGCTCGAAGATGGCCTCGATGCTGTGCACATGGCGCGCGAACTTGTCCTTCGACTTCTTCTCACCGGTCGACATCGTACCATGCTCTGCTATTGCTATGGATTCTCCCGATATGGTTCTTTTGGGCGAGTGGGGAACGGTTCAGGCCGAGTTCGCATGCCTACTTGGGGGACCTTGTTCACCCACGCTCAGGATGCGATTCGGGACCTGTGCCAGCATCCCCAACCACATTATCAGCATTGATAGCCTCCCCCCAATACATATAATATGTGGAGGCCCAATGAGTACCATCCCCTCAATGAATTCGGTGCCCCAGGTGGTCATTTGAAGATACTGCTTCTCGACGACCCAATCGGCAGCCTAACTTCGGTGGAGGAGAGGCTCTCCGAGGACGGCATCGAGGTCAGGAGGGTATGGGATCACGCCGAGGTCAAAGAGCGCTGTTCGGCAGACCACTACGACGGTATCATCGCAAGCACGGTTTCTCTGATGGGCGACGCCATCAAGGTCTGCCTCGACTGCAAGAAGGCCTCGTCCCATCCGATGATGGCCTGTCTTGTCGCCCCGTACCCTGTTGAAAAAGAGGACCTCGAGTTCCTCAAGCACATGGGAATAGACCACGTCCTGCAGACTCCGAATGACGAGGCGATCTTGGACCTGATAAAGAGCGTTTCCAAGGGCAACAATGGTTTCTCGAAGGTCCCCGACCACGTTGACGGAAGTCGCCTTTCGCAGATCGCTCATGTCACATACGAGCTGGCCGTGAAGGACCTGGCATCCAAGGCCAAGAAGCTCGAAGAGATACTTGAGAACTCGAGCGATGTCATCTACGAACTCGACCCCTATGGAAGGATCATACTCATCAGCAAGGTCATCGAGAAGCTCACTGGATACACCCGGGAGGAGCTCATGGGCATGAGCGCCCTCGACGTGGTCACTCCCGATTCGCTCGAGGTTGTGGCCGACCACATATCGATGCTGCTGTCCGGCCACTCCGATCCACCCACGGTCGAAATCGGAGTGCAGGCAAAGAACGGCCACGTCATACCTGCCGAGATGATTGTCAGACCGATCAGGAGGGAGAACGAAGTCGTCGGGATTCTCGGTATCGGCAGAAACGTGGAGGAGAGGAAACGCCTCGACGAGAGCCTCAAGAGGGTCATCAACGAGAAGGACTTCTATCTCGACCTCATGGCCCACGACCTCCAGAACTTCAACCAGGCAATACTGGGATACCTGGAGATGATTCTCGCCACCGAGGGCCTAGACCCGAAGTT
>Ga0153916_10001068_pt1 | contig 19295 bp, 9 predicted proteins | sample Opewatmetagenome_FD_109642 | JGI IMG/M metagenome (GOLD analysis project Ga0153916, IMG submission 109642) | Freshwater wetland microbial communities from Ohio, USA - Open water 3 Core 3 Depth 4 metaG | ecosystem: Environmental > Aquatic > Freshwater > Wetlands | place: USA: Ohio, Lake Erie, Old... | reverse complement strand
CCGGCCCGATCGGCGAAGTCGAGGACTACCTCGTCCAGCTCTACGAGCAGGATCCTAATGTCGTCGTGAACGTCCCGGCCGGTTTCGCCGACAACCGCCTGATCCTGCGGCGGAACGGCAATCTCCTCCAGTTGGTCAACGCCCACAACAACCAGTTGCTCCTCAACCAGCCGCTGGAGGCCATCCAATCCCTCACCATCCTGGGCGCCGCCAACAAGAGCGACCTGCTGACCGTCGACGCTGGCTATGGCGGCAGCTTCGTGATCCCCGGCGGGCTCCTCTTCGACGGCGGAAACGGCTCGCGCCCCGATCGGTTGGTGATGCTGGGCACCGCGGGTGCGGACGCGCTGGTCATCCGCGGAGATCAGGTGGGGGTCAACGGCATCCTCATCGGGCTGCGGAGGCTGGAGCAGGTTTCCCTGGAAGGACGCGCCGGCGACGACACGTACGAGGTTGCCGCCCTCGGCGTTCCCGTCTCGGTCGTCGACGGCGGCGGTTCCGACCGGCTGGACTTTTCCACGGCCTCGGCGGGCGTGACCCTCAATCTCGCCCGGACCAGCGCCCAGCGCCCGCTGCCCGGCCAAAGCCCCCTGACCCTCAAGGGCACGTTCGAGACCGTCGTCGGAACGCAGTTCACCGACCGGATCACGGGAAGCAGGGCCGCCGATCGCATTTGGGGCCGCGGCGGAGACGACAGGATCTACGGCGGTGGCGGCGACGACTTCCTCTACGGGGAAGCCGGAAACGACTACCTTTTCGGCGAGGGAGGAAACAATGTCCTCTTGGGCGGTGAGGGGAGCGATCAGCTCACGGCCGGGCCCGGGAGAAACGTGCTGATCGGCGGCCTGGGCAGCGACAACCTGAAGGGGGCCCAGGGCGACGACCTCCTGATCGGCGGAACAACCGACTACGACGCCAATGACACGGCCCTCCGCGCGATCCTGGCCGAATGGGGCTCGCGCCGGTCGTTCGCAGCGCGGATCGACAACCTCCTGAGAGGCGGCGGCTCCAACGGAGGATACGTTCTGAGAAAGCATGAAACCGTCCGCGACGACAATCTCCGCGACGCACTCTTCGGCGGATCGGGGAACGACTGGTTCCTGGACTTCGATAGCGACTTCGTGGCCGACCGAGGGTCCAGAGATCGTTGATGGGCCAGGTCCGCCTTTCTCGACAAGTATGGACTTTCAGATTCACCACGGAAGAACTTGGGAGGTGAGGCGACCGGCTGGACGCTGCGGGAAAGGAACCATTTGCCGGACGCAGTTTCTTGCCGAGCAAGTCCTTGTCTCCGCGCCGTTCTCTCGGCGAGTTCCTCGGTGATGTTTCCTTGCCACCGGGCCGGTGACCTCGGAAGCCGGGCAGGCGGCCCGTGCAAAGCCCTGCCCAATCCCTTGTCGTACCCACGCCGGAGAAGTCGGCAGTCCAGAGATTCTTCTCATGCACGACGTCACCCAAATCCTGAACGCCATCGAACAAGGCGACCCCACGGCCGCGGAACAGCTCCTGCCGCTGGTCTACGACGAGCTACGGAAGCTGGCGGCCCAGAAGATGGCCCAGGAAAACCCAGGCCAGACGCTTCAAGCCACCGCACTGGTGCACGAGGCGTATCTCCGGCTGGTGGACGTGGAGAAAGCCCGGCACTGGAACAGCCGAGGGCACTTTTTCGCCGCGGCGGCGGAAGCCATGCGGCGGATTCTGGTGAGCAACGCCCGGCGAAAGAAAAGTCGCAAGCGAGGTGGCGATTTCCGTCGGATTGAGCTGGACGCGGCGGGAATCGCCTCCGAAAAGGAGTGCGACAAGCTGCTGGCTCTCGATGAGGCCTTGGCCAAGCTGGCCCAAAGCGACCCGCTCAAGGCCGAACTGGTCAAGCTCCGTTACTTCGCCGGCCTCACCGCGCGCCAGGCCGCCGAGGCGCTTGGCGTATCGACCGCAACTGCCGATCGCTATTGGGCTTATGCCCGGGCATGGCTCCAGCGGGAAATGATCCCGGACGAGGACGCCTGCCCCTAGTTTGGTTTTTTCTGGACTTTCCTGATAGAAAACACGCGCCGTTTGCACACTGTACTGTAGTGGTGGCGCTCGCTGAGAGAGGCGCTCAATCCAGTGCGTTTTGGTGATCTTTTCTGCGAGCCGAAGCCGGCGTGGGTCCAGTGCGGTGCGATTGAGATCGTGCGGCTTCTCCGACAACTCGGTGTTCGGTTTCGAGGGTCCTACCGTGGATGAAGAATCCCTCTTCGCGGCAGCCGTCGAAAAGGGTTCGCCGAGCGAGCGGGCGGCTTTCTTGGACCAAGCCTGCGCCGGCGACCGGAAACTCCGCGCACAGGTCGAGGCATTACTTCGCGCACACGACAACCCGGACAGTTTCCTCGAAAGACCCATCGTGGGCGACCAGGAGACGCAACTCCTGGCGGCCGAGACCGACCGCGATGATCTACCCGGCGTAAGCGGCCCCGGCCGTGCCGAGGTCTCATTGGACTTCCTGGAGCCCTGCGATGCTCCCGGTCGGCTGGGGAAGCTCGGACCGTATGAGGTGATCGACGTGCTCGGCCGCGGGGGGATGGGCTTGGTTCTCAAGGCCCACGATCCGAAGCTCAATCGCATCGTGGCCATCAAGACCCTGGCGTCCGAATTGGCTGCGAATCCGACGGCCCGGAAGCGGTTCCTGCGCGAGGCCCAGGCGGCGGCCGCGGTGAGCCACCCGCACGTGGTCACCATCCACGCCGTCGATGAGGCCGGCAACACGCCCTACCTGGTGATGGAGTGCATCGACGGGGTGACGCTCCAGGAGAAGATCGATCGGGTGGGCACGCTGGAGCTGCGCGAGATCCTTCGGATCGGGGCTCAGACCGCCGCGGGGCTGGCCGCCGCGCACGCCCAGGGGCTGATCCACCGCGACGTCAAGCCCGGCAACATCCTGCTGGAAAACAGCGTCGAGCGGGTGCGGGTGTCCGACTTCGGGCTCGCCCGGGCGGCGGACGACGTAGGCATGACCCGGACCGGCGAAGTGGCCGGCACCCCGCAACACATGTCGCCCGAACAGGCCCAAGGGCAGCCCCTGGACCAGCGCAGCGACCTGTTCAGCCTGGGGAGCGTGCTGTACGCCATGTGTACGGGCCGGTCGCCGTTCCGGGCCGACACGGCCCTTGCGACCATGCGGCGGGTGTGCGACGACACGCCGCGGCCGATCCGCGAGGTCAACCAGGACATCCCCGAGGGGCTGGCGGCGATCATCGACCGGCTCTTGGCCAAGGACCCGGACGACCGGTTCCAGACGGCCCAGGAAGTGGCCGACCTGTTGGGCCGCTACCTGGCCCACCTGCAGCACCCCACAAGCACTCCGCCGCCCGAAGTGCCGGGCATCCGGCAGCCGGCGGACACCACGCTGGCGGTGGCCCCTCGCGTTGTCGCTGGCCGCCGCTGGCCGCGGCGCGCGGTCCTGACCGCCGCGACGGTGCTCGTGGGATTGTGCATCTCGGTGGCCATCACCGAAGCCACCGGCATCACCAACCTGGCGGCCACCGTCATCCGCATCGCCACGGGCGAAGGCACGCTGGTGATCGAAGTCGACGATCCGACGGTCCAGGTGTCGCTCGACGGCGAAGAGTTGAGCATCACGGGCGCCGGCATCCGAGAACTCAAGTTACGGCCGGGGCAGTATCAGTTGCGGGCGATCAAGGGCGGGCAGCCGGTGAAGCAGGAACTGGTCAACGTCACGAGAGGCGATCGGCAGCTCGTGCGCGTCACCCGTGAGCCAGTGGACAAGGGCCCGCCGAGCCAAGGAGTCACAGAGCGAGCGCCCTTTCCCGGGGCATTCGTCGTGCTGAGGACCGACGGCGTGGAGGTACGCAAGTACGACACCTTGGCCGAGGCGGTGGTGGGTTCCACCGACGGTGACACGATCGAGATCCGTGGCAACGGGCCGTTTGTCACCGAGCGCATCACGATAAACCATCCGCTGAGGATTCGCGCCGGCGCCGGCTTTCGTCCGGTGATCACGGACGATCCGCGGCACACGCCACCAAAAGACGCGTGGCTGCTGTTCGTGGAGAGCCCGCTGGTTCTGGAAGGTCTCGACCTCCAGGCCGGGGCCGAAGACCAGAATTTGTTCCAAGCGGTCGCCCCTGTCTGCGCCGCAAATTGCCGGTTTCTGAAGACGTCCGGGTTTTATGCGATCCAGGTGCAGAGAAATGCGACATTGAAGAACTGTCAGATTGTTTCCGCGAACGGGGTTACTGTCGACATGTACAGCGTATCTTCGGCGCTGCACGTGTCCGTCGAGAACTGTGTGCTTGTGGGCGACATCAATCTCGATGACATGGGCAACGCAGGGAATGCGTCCTTTCAACTGAAAAACAGTACCGTCGTCGCGCCGAGAAAGGTGTCCTTGCTGTTCGTAGGCCGCGGTGCCATGCAGCAGGGGTCCGCGCAGCGGCCCATCCAGATCCTCGCCTCGAACAACGTACTTGATCCATCGGGGACGTTGTTTTTCTTTTGCGAAGGGGTCGCCCCCCAGGCCGTCAAGGAAGCCTCGGAGTTAGAGTCCTTGCTGACAGGCAGTTTCACCTGGCGCGAGGAACGGAACCTGTATCGTATCGGCCCCCCCTATCTAGCGGTCGGCTGGCCGGGCACGTCATTCGCTGCGCCCGCCCGGAGCCTGTCCGAGTGGAATAAGTTCTGGGGGATGGGAGACACAGGGTCACGGGAAGGCACCATCCGCTACCGGGGCGGAGACCTCCACGCAAGGGCGGTGCGCACTTCCGAGCAACTGACCCCCGACGACTTCCGCCTGCGGCCGGACAGCGCCGGCTACCGGGCCGGCCCCGATGGCAAAGACCTCGGCGCCGACGTCGACCTGGTTGGCCCCGGCAAAGCGTACGAGCGCTGGAAGCAGTCACCCGCATACCAGGAGTGGCAGACCGCAACCATTTGGCTGCTGAGAGGCGATAAGCGACCAGAACGCGATTAGAGCGGACTGCATATTCTTGGGACCGGACGAGAAAACCAACCCGGCCTCCTGAGCCTGTAGGACCAACCACACCTCAGGAGGCCGGAGCCTGAAGGCCCGGGCGAAACGGTCTGCGCGCCCGGTCCCGACGACCTTTTCATTCTACCGCGCGGACCGCAATCGGAAAAAGGGAGAACCTGTCATGCGGAGATTCTGGAGACAAGGCATCTCGCTTGTGGCCCTGGCCGCGGCCGTGGGCCTGTGGTGTTTGTCGCCGACACTAGCCAGGGGGCCCGGCGGCGGGGGAGGAGGAGGAGGGCCGGGGCAGAACGGCGGCGGGGTGATCTACTTCTACTATCAAGGAGACGTGTACACGATGAACGACGACGGGAGCGGCATTGCTCTCGTACCCCGCACCCCCGAGGGATTCTCAGCACACGGGGTCCCCAGTCGGCAACTGCACGCAGGAAAACGTTGGTTTCTGAGTTACTATCCGGTCCCCGGCGAGTTCTATCCCGATGGAAATCCGCGCGACCAATTCGTGGCGCTGAGCGACGGGGGAGACGTTGTCCCATTGCCGCTCCCGGCCGATCTCGACCCCTTGGGCGATCCTCGCTGGGGCGTGGGCGATGGATTTCTGTCCTGGGTTGGGCGGCGATGGGGCTCTGGGACGGTCGTCGAAGGAGGACTCTACATCACCGGGCTCACCTTCGACGATCAGGGCGGGGTCAACGGGGTCACATCCTCGACGTTGCTGGTTGACTTTCCGCTGGTCGTCACCGAGTACTCTGGCCGAAGTGGTTTGGTACCCGATATTGTCAGCCATGATTGGTCGCCCAATGGAACGAAGTTCGTGTTTGAGAACGATGCGCGCGACACGCTGGCAATTCACAATGTGCAAACGGGCGGTGGCCAAGTGATCTTCGCCGATCCTGTCCAGCCCATGAATACTCCGCTCTGGTCGCCGGCTGGCGACAGGATCATGTTCAACTACTTCACTGGTTGGAACCAGGTGACGCTCATCAATCCAGACGGTTCCGGCTTGAAGAAGCTCGTTGGCAGTGCCCCCAGTTGGTCGCGGACCGCAGGCGTATGGTCACCAACTGGCAGCCACCTACTGTACCAGCACCGGGACCACTTTTACCAAGACTCCTACATCGTTCGGGTCAAGGCCAACGGAAGTGATCCGACGAGGGTGACCGGCAAGGACCTCGGATGGGGCTTTAGCTATCCTCGGCCGATGGGTTGGCGCTAGCGCAAGGATAAGAACGAAGCGGCCCCCTGAGCCTGTACTCGCCAACCACACCTCAGGAGACCGGAGCCTGAAGGCCCGGGCAAAACGGTCCGCGCGCCCGGTCCCGACGGCCTTTTCATGGTACCGCGCGGACCATCCCGTCAAGAAGGGAGATTGCTCATGTACCGCAAGAGTTTCAGTCTGCTGGTGGGCACAGGTGTCTGCGCGGCCCTCGCGCTGGCCATCACGGAACGGCAGGCACGGGCAGAAGAGCCGACGCCCGTGGTCCGCACCTTCGCCTTCTTCATCGACGCTGTCGGCATGACACTGCCTGACTACGAAGGCGCGGATTCCATCGCGGTGGTCGCTTTGCCAAGCACCTCGGGGGACATCGGCGCGATGAACCTTGCGTCCGGAGCCACCTCAGGCTTCCCAGAATGGCTTCAGGGAACGACATGGAGGTTTAGCCCCGCCAAGCACATCACAAGGGGAGGCAACGACGATCAAGGCGCCTACGTGTGGCTGGTGACCGACGAATTTCCCGATCCGCCGCCCCCTGGCTCTCATGCCTTCACGGGGCTCGGCGGCTCCATCCTCGATGTGCAGGTCTACGAGATCACGCCGTGCGGGTCAGATTGCAGTCCCAGCTCTTATTGGTATGCCCCCGCATATGGTGGAACGGACATCTTCGTGGTGGTGACGGCCGTCTTTTCAGAGTGAGGAGAAAGCTGGGTCATCGGCGTTGCAGCCTCGACCCACTCTACAAAGAACCAACCCGGCCTCCTGAGCCTGTAGCGCCAACCACACCTCAGGAGGCCGGAGCCTGAAGGGAGCGGGCGAAACGGTCCGCCCGCCCGGTCCCGACGGCCTTTTGATTGTACCGCGCGGACCGCCTCCTGAAGAAGGGGAAAGACGATGGACGCCAAGAGATTCTGTGTTGTGGCCGTTGCGACGCTGGCATGTGCTCTCTCGCCCATGCTCACCCAAGCCGGCAAGCCCCCCAAGCCCGGCGGAGGTTCGATGACCAATCCGGCTCTCGTGTACGTCGAAACCGATGCGGTCATTACGATTGCGACCGCTGACGGACAGGCCGTACAACGTTTGACCGGCGGAACCGAAGGCTGGTCGGTCTCCAGGGGTGCTCCCGTCTGGTCGCCTGACGGGACCAAGATTGCCTACGTAGAAGACAGAGACGATGACAGTTCTCCCTACCCAGCGCTTTATGTGATGAACGCTGACGGCTCGAACCGGACCCTGGCCTACGGCTTTGCCGGGTACCCTACGGAGTATTCGGCACTCACCTGGTTGCCCGGCGGCTTCATGCACTTCACCATGAATCGCGACGCCCGTTTTCTGGATCTGGCGGACGGGTCGGTTCAATCCCTGGGGCTCGGCCTGTTCCACGCCACCGGCACCTATATTGGGCCCACGGCCGTGGGTCCGGGCGTCGATCCCTCCACAGCAGGAGCGCGTGGGCTCGTAGCCTATGCGGCCCTTGAACCGGGCGTTTCCGAGGACAGCGACATTCACATCGCCGAAGTCGTCACGGATTTCGACGGCTCTCTCCTGCTCGATCCGACAACTATCACACGGCTCGCTCTTCCCGGCAATCAGAACTTTGCCGTGATCTCCCCGGATGGCCTCCAGATCGTTTTCTACGACGAGACGGGCATAGGTAGCGGACACACGCTGGCTGTGGTGGACCTTCTTTATGATGACAACGGAGCCGACTTTGGGACCGTGCGGGTATTGCGGCAGGGTGATTTCTGGCTCTCGCCGACCTGGTCGCCGGACAGCCAGTGGATCGCCTTCACCTGGGTGCCGCAACCCGAGAACAAGCGCTTCGGCGCCGATTTCGAGATCGCCAAGATCCGGCGGGACGGGACGGAATTCACGAACGTGACCAACAGCGGTCAACACCAGATTGCTCCGAATTGGAACCCGGCCTGGGACCCGGCGAAGTGAACGCGGCGAGTGGGACGCGTCCCGCCAGTGCTTTGGACGATGACGGGCAAAATGCCCGTGCCACGCGAGAGAAGCCCGAGTCTTGGAACTGAGGACGAGAGACCAACCCGGCCTCCTGAGCCTGTACTCGCCAACCACACCTCAGGAGGCCGGGGCCTGAAGGGAGCGGGCGAAACGGTCCGCCCGCCCGCAGCCCAACGGCCTTTTCATTGTACCGCGCGGACCACGATCGCAAGAAGGAGAACCTGTCATGTCGAGACTCTGGAAACAAGGTATGGCGTTTGCGGCCCTGGCAGCGGTCGTGGGCCTGTGGTGTTTGCCTCCGTCGCTGGCGGCAAAGCCGGGCGGCGGTGGCGGCGGCGGGACGGGAGGCGGCACGATCTACTACCTCTCCCGCCTCTCCGTCTACGGGTTGAACTCGATGATGTCCGACGGAACGGCAAAGTCGGCCCTGCCGCCGAACGTCAGCGGTGACCCGAGTCGTCTCTTGCACGGGGGCTTCCGCTGGTTCTTACCGTTGCGCATTACAGCAGGGGCCGTCCCCTCTTACCCGGATGGACAGAAGCGCTGGGAGCTTTTCGCCGTCCGCGAAGACGGCGACGAATCCTTGACGGTGCAACTGACCGACGATCCCACCTTGCAGTTTATTGGGAACATCCATTATGACCAACGGGTTCGCTGGGCGCCCGGCGAAGGGGCGAACTCGGGTATGATTGCCGGCATGGCACAGCGGTGGGTGCTGGACGGCTCACAGTGGCAGGTGGATCCGGACAGCATCGGTGTCTACACGGCGACCGTCCTGTTCGACACCGATGGAAACGTGGACGGGCTGGACGCACCTCCGGCGTTGCTCGTCACGTTGCCGGGGAACTTGGGTCCCCCAGATTTCGACTGGTCGCCGGATCTGTTGGAAATCGTGTATGCCACCAGCGACGGGAGAGAACTGCGTATCGTCGACGTGTTGACGGGCGCGTTCCGGACGTTATGCGTGGCCGACAACGACGGCTGGACGTATTCACCGGCGTGGTCCCCCGACGGGAGCCTCATCGCCTTTTGGACCGAATGGAACATCAACACCATCCGGCCCGACGGCACCGGGGAGAAGGAGATTATCCGGCGGGCGCCCGGCTTCGGCTTCTATAGCCCCCATTGGTCGCCGACTGCAAGTCATCTGGTCTGCAATTGCTGGTATTGGTCGCAGGGGGACAGGTACGATCTCTATCGCTTCACGGCCAGTGGAGGCGGCAAGACAAACCTCACAGCGGACATCGCCGAGTGGGTGTTGCCGGTGGCGTGGCGGTGAAGGACGCGCCGCGCGACCAGTCCAGTCGTAGGGCCGACTGTGCCGGCCAAAAGAGCGAGACCCAATTCGATCAGCGGCCGGCATAGCCGGCCCTGCAAGGACACTCCGAACCGGATACGGCAAAAACCCGGCCTCCTGAGCCTGTAGGACCAACCACACCTCAGGAGGCCGGAGCCTGAAGGCCCGGGCGAAACGGTCCGCGCACCGGGTCCCGACGGCCTTTTCGTCGTACCGCGCGGACCGAGAGAACCAACAGGAGCCTTGTCATGTTCTGCCTCCATCCCCAAAACGGGAGAATTCTCATGTCGACTTTGAAAACTCCGATTGCATTTCGGCTGACGGTCATCGCGTCGCTGGGCATGCTAAGCGTCGTTGTCGCGACGCCCTCGCTGTGGGCTCAAACAAAAGGTGGCAAGTACAGCGTCGTGCGACTGGCAGTCCCCGGCGCCGCGACAGCGTCGACCGGGGTTCACGACTTGAATGACAACGGCAACGTGGTGGGGACCTACCGCGACTCCGACGGCGTCCAGTACGGTTTCCACTACGAACATGCAGCAAAGACCTACACGTCGCTAGGCGCTGGGGTAGCCGCCAGGGGAATCAACCAACTGAACCAACTGGTGGGAGAACTGGTGGGAACCGACGAGACGCCGAATACCGGACTCTACTGGAGTTCGCCCAGCGATCTAGCGCCCACGCCACTGCCGCCGTTAGGCGCACATACGCATTCGCGAGCCAACGCGATCAACGACGCCGGCGTCATCGTCGGTTCGTCGTACATTCCGGAAGAATCCCCCGTGACACCGAACTACCGCGCGATCGTCGTCTGGCGAGTCGACGCGCTGGGTAACGTGTCAGGGCCCATTGCCCTGCCGTTTCCAGTGGACGACTTGCGTGGATACGCCGGCGATTTGACCGAACAAGACGACGGCGGAGTCACCGTGATTGTCGGTACCACCGGTGATTCGACGACGTTGTCCAGCAGCGCCGTCCAATGGTCCGTGATCGTGGACGAAGGCGGCACACTCTCATTACTTACCGGCCCGACCGAGCTAGCCGCCGGCTATGGCTATCCGGAAGCCCTTGGCATCAATGCCTCGCTGAGTGTGGTTGGCCGGGCGGCGTTTACAGCGGGTGGTCCCGGCTGGGCCTACCTGAAACCGGCCGATTCGTCGTCGCTCGTGCCCCTGGCCGGCATCCCCAAAGCCACATGGGGCGTTGCCAGGGCAATCAACGACGCAGGCAAGATCGTCGGTTACCAGTCCTATCTGAGCCACGGCCCGGTCAGTCGGGCTGTCTTGTGGACCAGTCCAACAACGGTCGTCGATCTGAACTATCAGGTCACGCTGGGGCGGTCCGAGACGCTCACCATGGCGTCGCTCATCAACCGCCGCGGCGACATCCTCGCCTCCATCAACAGCAATATCGGCTGCCTGCTGATTGCCAAGTAGCGTTCGCGCTCCCAATCATCTCTCACGCTCCGGACAACGAAGCACCCGTAGAAACAGCGCGTGTCGAATCGCAATTGACGAGCCACGAGGGTCAAGCGGAGGAAGGTGGGTCATCGGCCTTGCGGCCTCGACCCACCCTACCAAGAACCAACCCGGCCTCCTGAGCCTGTAGGACCAACCACACCTCAGGAGGCCGGGGCCTGAAGGGAGCGGGCGACCGGCGTTGACAGCGATCCTCCTCCAATGGCCGCTGCGACGCCGCTTCCGCGCGATGCCCCAACAGCCCGGCAGTCACGAAAGCATGCTCTGTCGGCCAACATCGCCGAGCAAGTCTCATCTACCCATACGTATTCCGAGACCTGTCAAGAAAGGACCGCGCGTGATACACTCCCTTGGGGGGTGCGTCCTGGCCGTGGTTCCCGGTCGGGCTGAACTCCTCTCCGGCGCGGCATTTCGGCGGGACGCGGTCGCGCTCGGCACGCGGGACCTACAGCCTTGCCCTCATTTCTTGGCCGGCTTCGGGGCTTCTGGCGGTTTCGGCGGCGGGAGCGGTACCGCGGTCATCGGAACCCGGCTGCGGTACTTCTCCATCAGGTTCAACAGCTTGATCCGCTCGGGGTGATCGGGTTCGATATCCAGCACCATCCGCCACTGGGCCATCGCCCGGTCATACTTCTGGGCCTCTTCGTAGGCGTAGCCGAGCTTCAGGTGGAGCGACGCGGTCTGCGGGCTTTCCGCCACTGCCTTGGCGAGAAACTCGATGTACTTGTCGAGGTTGCCGGCCTGGTTGTACTGATCGGCCACGGCCAGGTAGGCATCGACCCGGGCGGATTGGTAGGCAGCCGGATCGAGCTTGATGGCCTCCCCGAGCAGTTCCAAGTAACGGTCGTACTGACCGGCGCCGAACGCCGCCTGGGCGTAATAGTACTGGAACAGGGCCTTGTCTTCCTTGGGCACGGTGGGACCGATCTTGCTGAACATCTCGTAGGCCTGGGCGTACCGGCGGGCGTTCAGGTAGATGGTCGCCTGGAGCACGTGAATGTCCGGCCGGTCCTCGATGCCGTCGGCCAGCGCCCGCGCCACCTGGTAGATCGCCGACGATTCCGGGGCGCAGCGGAACACGTCCTTCTGCCCGGGGACGGGCTCGATCAGGTACCACGGGCCGCTGATCGTCCTAGGCGTGCCCGACCGGACGGTCTGCACGGTCACGCTGCCGAAGTAGTTCCGCAGGTTGAACAGCGCCGAGCCGAGCTTGTAACGCAGCACGGGGCTATCCAGCCCGAGACGCAAAGCCGCCTGATAGGAATCGGCGGCCAGGGCGAAGGAATTGCCCGCCAAGTAGATGCTGCCGAGCTGGTAATGGTCCGATGCGCTCTGGGCATTGAGTTTGATCGCCTCCTCGTACGACTTGCGGGCCTTCTCTTGCTCGCCGAGGTTGTTCTGGGCCTCGGCCAGCATGTGATAGGTGGGGTAGTCGTGCCGGTACTTCAAGAGCGGCTCGATCACCCGGACCACGTCCTTCCATCGCTTTGCCGAGGAATACAATTCGCCCAGCGTCTGCCCGGCCTCGATATGGTCCGGCGCGGTCTTCAGGATCTCTTCCAAGTTGGTGGCCGCCTGCTCGTCCTTGCCCGCGTAGCGATACGCCCGCGCGAGATGCAGGCGGTAGCTCGTCTTGGTCTTGTCGGCGGCGACGGCGGCGCTTAATAGATCGATTGCCTCGTCGTACTTGCCTTGGAACAGGGCGTCACGTCCCTTGGCAAAGAGGTTCTCCGCGTTGGGCTCCTTGGCCTTCGCCTCCGGCTTGACTGGGAACTTTGCTTCAGGCTTTGCTTCAGGCTTTGCCTCGGGTTTCGCTTCAGGTTTCGCCTCGGGCTTGGCTTCGGGCTTCGCTTCCGGAGCTTTTATGGCGGCGGGACTGGGTGCTGGCTCGGGCTTGGTTTCCGGGACTGCCGGCTTGGGCTGCCCCAGGGCAACGGCCGACCAGGCAGCCACCAGCAATCCGATCGCCAGGGGTCGAAGGATGTTTGCGGTCCGCATAGGTTGTCTCCTTGTTTCGGCTAATCTCGCTGGCTCGACGGACTCTCGAAACGGAATACTCTCCACGCCTCCTACAGCCGGTAGGTCTTGATCCAGTTGATCTGCTCCTTGGCCTTGTTCACCAGGGGGCCTTCCGGGAAGTTGGTGAGGTAGTTGGTGTAGGAGTCCATCGCGGCCACCCATTGCCCCAGCCGCTCGTAGTTCTCGGCGATCGCGAACTGGGCCGCGCCCGCGTTCGGGCTGCGGCGGTAGTTCCGCAGGAACGCGGTATAGGCATCCACCGCCTGGGCGTGCTTGCCTTCGCGCTCGTAGTATTGGGCGAGTTTCCAACTGGCGTCCTCGGCCACCGCCGTGCCGCTGAACTGGCGGACGATCTCCAGCCATGCTTGCATGGCGGCCTTGGAGTCCTTCAGCCGCTGGTCGTAGATCGTCGCCATTTGCAGCAAGGCGGCGTCGGCCTTGTTGCCGCCGGCGATCTTCGAGGTGGCCTCGTACGCTGCCACCGCCTTGCGCAGCGCGGCGTTGATCTTGTCCTGGCGATCGGCCAGTTGGCTGGCGGTCAGGGCCTCGACCTCCTGGGACGCCTTACTGGCGAAGACGAGCACATTGGCGTCGTTGAACTGGCCGTACTGGGCCGCGGCCGAGGCTTCCTCGACGTCCGCCGCCTGCCCCTTGCCTCCCTTCTTCAGGCTGGCGATCCGTTGCTGCCGGATGTCGAGGTTGTCGCGCCGGTAGTTCTGGGCCTGGTCATAGGCGTTCCGCTGCGCCACGTCCTTGGCCAGCTCCAGCGATTTCTCCCGGGTGACCGTGGCCAGTCGATCGGCCTCGTCTTCGTAGCTCTTGCCGACCATGAACAGGGCGGAACTGGCCAAGGGGCTGGTTGGATACTTCGTCGCGACCTGCCCAAGGGCGTCGCGGGCCTTCTCCGTCTCGCCCAGCGCCAGGTAGGCGGTTCCCATCTCGTACAGGGCCGGGGCGGCCACGTAGCTCTCCGGCCAGTTGGCCACGACCTTGCGGTACTCCAGGATCGCCTTGACCGGGTTGGACAACTGGTTCCGCACGATCACCGCGATCTGGTACTGCGCGTCGAACGCCTTGCGCTGCCCCTTCTCGTCGATCAGGCCCTGATAGCGAACGAGGTCCTTGAGGATGTCGATTCGCCGGTTGGCCTCGGCTACTTTGGCGTCCTTGGGATAGGCCGCCCCGTAGTCGCGGTAGGCGACCGACGCCTCGGACCACTGGCTCAGGTTGATCGTGCACTCGGCGATCGACCACTTGGCGTCCTGCACCCATTGACCGTCGGTGAACTCCGCGATCACGCGACGATACGCCGCGATCGCGTCCTTCCACGCCTCGTTGGCCTGGTGGATCTGGCCGACCATGGCCAGGGCCTGGCCCGCCTGGGCGTGCCGGGGGAACGTGTCGACGAAGGCCTCCAGCACGTGGAGCGCCTCGACCCAGCGTTTCTGCTCCTTCAGCTCCGAGCCGATCTTGAAGATCGCGTCCTGCGCCGCCTGGTCGCTGCCGCCGCGGAGGAAGTTCAACTCCTGGTACGTTTCCGCGGCCTTGAGCGGCCGTTTGAGTTTCTGGTGGTACGTCTGGGCGATCTTCTGGGTCGCCGACTGGGCCAGCGAGCCGGTCGGTTCCTGGATCGCCACCGCGCTCAGGACGACGATCGCTTCCTCGTCGTACCCGCGGCCCTCCATCTCCTGCGCGATGCTCGAAAGCATTTGCGGGATCGAGCCGATCTTCGGATGGCTGGGATACTTGTCGGCAACCGACTGGAGTTCCCGCGACGCGCGGACGAACTGTCCCCGGGCGAGCGTGGGGCTGAGCGTGCCGATGACCCGGGCTTCGGTAAGGAAGCTGTTGGCGATGTCCCACTGGGCCTCTTGTTGCAGGCTCCGCTCCTTGGCGAACTCGGCCACGATCTTGGCCAGTTCCGCCCGGGCTGCGGCGAATCGGCCGGCAACCTCGGCCAGCATCGCCTGCCGGGTGACCTTCTTCTCCAGCGGCTTGGAGGCCCAGGCGAGGCGGTCGCGGGCGATCTCCAGGCGAAGCTTGGAAAGCTGCCCGTCGGTCGGATTATCGGCCAGATACCGCGCGGCCAGGGCGGCCGCCCGCTGCCACTGCGTCAGGCTCCGCCAGTGCGTTGCCATGAGCAGGATTTCGCTCCGGGCCTGCTCTGCCGTGGGCGTCTCGGCGTACGCCTTGCGAATGCCCTGGAAGATCGCATAGGCCGCGTCGAGGGCCTTCTCCTGCCGCGCGAGTTCCGCCTCGGAGAGCACGGGGACGGGCGGCGCCTGCCGCCCCCGCTGGACCTGGGGTTGCTGATCCTGTTGCTCTTTCTGCTGCAACGCCATGTCCATTTGGACCAATTGGCCGTGCAGGCGAAGCTGCGCCACCTGCGACGAGCGGTTCGCCTCCTGTCGGCGAATTGCGGCCAGCAACTGGATGTCGCGCTTGGCCTCCTCATTCTCGGCCGAGATCCCGCCGGCTTCCGTTTGTGCCGGGACCGGCTTAGTGGCGGTCGCGACAGGAGGACCGGCGGCCGGCGGGGTCGTCGGCCGTTCCGGCTCGCCGGCGGGCTGCTCGGCCGGCTTCGCGGGATCTCGCATTCCGCCCGTCCCGGGAATTCCCTCCCGGCTCGTCGCTGCCGCGATCATCGGGCCGGATGAGTCGCTCGGCCCGCGCAGGCCGGTCCCGCCGAGGGCCGTAAGCACCTCCCGGGCGTGATCGGGCATCGCCCGGCCCAGTTGACACACGCCGCGGGCGAATTCCAGCCGCTCCGGCCGCCGGATGGCGAGCTTTGACTTTGCCAGGTCGGCGTAGATCGATTCGGCCACGTCCCAGGAGTCGATCTTCGCGTATTCCAACGCGACGGCCATGATCTTGCCCAGGGTCTCGCGGGCCAGGGGACTCTCGGGGTAGGCCTCGATCAGACCCTGATAAGCGGCGATCGCCGCGGCAAACTCGTCACTGAGCTTGCCCGGCGGCGCCTCGTCGCTCTTCCGGTCGGCCATGGCCTTGGTCAAGGCGCGCCGGGCCTGGGCATCCAGGGCGGCAGCACGGGCAAAGGCTGCCCGCTGGGCGACGCTCGGCGCGGTGGGCGACGATTCCGCAAGGACTTTCACCCCCGCGGCGAACTTGGCCAGATCGCCGTAGACTCCGGCCGCTACCGCGTGCGCCGCGTGCTGCTCGAAAAGCTGGGCGATCCCGGTAATTCGCTCAGCGGCCTTCGGCACGAGCGGGCTGGCGGGTCGGTCGGTCATGAACTTCTTCCAGGCCGCGATGGCCGCCTGGAAAGCGGGCGTCAGGGTGGTCCTCTCCGCGGCGGCGTGCTGCTTCAAGATCCGCGACAGTTCCCGCCCGGCCTGCTCCTCCTGGAGCCGAACGAGCTGGAACGCGGCGTATTCGTCGGCCGCCTCCACCGGTTTCTCCGGCTTGACCTTGATCGCGGCTTCGGCCACGTCGTCGTACTCGAGCCCCTTGTAGTGCACGACGATCGTCTCGGCAATCCCCCGAACCCGGGCCAGCCTGGGACTTTCAGGATCCAGACCCGCCTGCAACTCGTAACACCGCAGCATCGCCTTCTTCAGCACGGGATCGAGTTCCCGCGGTATGGTCAAACCGGCCTCTGCCAGCCGCTGGTGCTGCTGGAATGCCTGTTGGATCCATAGCTCCACGACCGCCAATCCGGCTTGCCATCGCTCCCGCTCCGGCATTGCCTTGGCCAGTGTCGTGTAGACCTCCTCGGCATTCGCCCAATGGCGGTGCTCGATCCACGGCTTGACGTGTTCTTGCGCGGCCTTTACCGCCGCCGGCGCCTGGTATGGGTCGGCGGCCACGAGTCGGGAGAGCGTGCCGAGGAACTCCTTCTGTGTCTCGGAGAGCTTGCTATTCTCCTCGCCGTTGCCGCTCTTGATGTTCTCCTGGAAAACGTGCTTCGCGTAGGCGTCCAGCAGGGTCGCGTGGGCGTTCATCACGCCCGGCCAGGCAGCATGGCTCGGCGAAAGCGGCGCGGCGATCAGCCGCCGGCTGGCCGTAAGCGCCAATTGCCGCGCGCCGGGCTGACCCACGCCCGAATAGTCCTGGATCACGCCTTGAATCAACTCCACCGCGGTCTTCACGGCCGCCGGGTCGGCATTGGCCTTCACCGCCGGGAGGACGATCTCGATGGCCCAGGCGTCGGGCCCGCGGAATGCCTTCACCTCATCGGACCAGACCACGCGGGAAACGAACGGCCGCGTCTGGACGGCGACGCCCACCTGGTCCGCCCAAAGGGGCTCCGTGGGGAACTCGGTGCGGATCGCCTGGTAGACGGCGAGCACCTCGGCCAGCGGCGGAGGCAACGTGCCGTCTTGGACCGCCGCGGGCAGTTGCCCGGCTCGGCCTTGCTCGACGAGCCAGTCCATGGCAGCCCGGTACTTGTAGAGCCCCAGCGCCTTCAGGGCAGCCAATCGGGCCGGCCGCGGCAACGGGGCGCCCAAGAGCGTCTGCACCCCTTGGATCGACGCGGAGACCGCCTGGTTCGCGGCATACTGAGTCTCCAGGTGCTTCAGAAGCCGTTCGGCCAGCGCCGCGTTTGGCTCCGCCCGCACCTGTCGCTTGACGACCTCCACCACCAGGGCCAGGGCCTTGACGTCCGCCGCGTGGAGTCCGGACTTCGAGGCGGGCTTGGCCCCCTGACGGCTCAGCGCCAGGTACGCTTCGATCAGCGTCTGCCGGGCATCCATTGCCAGCGGATGGTCGGGGTTGTCCGAGATCCACTTCCCCAGAGCGTCCGTCCCGGCCGCATCGACTCCCTGCTTCAGCGCGAAGGCGATCAATTCATATCGCGCGGTTGCCGCAGCGGGAACGTCTGCGTGATCGGCGATAAGCTTCTTCAATGCCGCCAGCCCCTCGGCCGTCGCCTCGCCTCCCAGGCGGAGCTTCGCCTGCCCCAGGAGTAGGGTCGTCTCGATCGGATCGGCCTGTTTAGGGTAGAGCACGAGGACCTCGTGGATCAGCTTTTGGGCCTCCTCCGGCTGGCCGGTTCGTACGGCCAGATCCGCCTGGAGCGTCATCACCCGGGCCCGCTGCGATTCGGAGAGCGACTTGTCGGCCAGAATCGCCGCGGTTTCCTGCCGGGCGGCAGCGAAGAGCTTTTCCGGGATCATCGCCTCGACCAACCGAATCCGCAGGTCCACCCCCACTTTCTGGGCCCGCAGCACTTCGATCATCTTGGCGGCGAAGGGCTCGGCTGGGGCCAGTGCCAGGGTCTTTTTCCAGGCGGCCAGGGCATCGTCCAGTTCGCCCAATTGGTAGTGCGCCTTGCCCAGAAGCAGGAACACCTCGGCGTTCTTGGCGTCGGTCTGGGCGGCCTTCTTGGCCAGGTCGCGGGCCTCGGGGAACTTGCCGGCCTGGTAGGCCGCTTTCGCCTGCTGCCAGGCCGCCTGGGCGTCGGCCTGGGCGAGTGCTGCCGGGGCCATGACGCCAACCAAGGCTGTAGTGATGAGGAAGGTCCAGAATCGGTGCATCTTCGTCTCCTCTCCGTGGGTGGCTCGTTGGTCGTCGTCCGTAGAGACTCGGCGCGGTCCCCCTCAAGGATAAGACTGGCAGAACGTCGAAATGTTTCTTTGTTCCGGAGGCAGATGGCCACAGCAGCACGACCCGACGCCCAAAAAAGAGGGCGCCGGGTGCTTCATGCCCGCTATTTTAATGCAAACGCACCGGCTATGTGTAACAAGGCTGTAACAACCCGGACGCGGACTTGTAGCTTGCTTGGGAACGACCCCACGGCCGGGAGACAACGCTTCAGGTGACGCCAAAGCGGGCCGCTCATACCCGCAGGTCGCGCGCACGCGTTGCCTTGGCATACCCAGCCCGCGTTGCTGTCGCTCCTACCTCTCCTCGGGCAGTTTTTCATCGCCGTATCGACGGTCCAAGGTTGATCAGACAGGCGGACCCATCTCCTTAGCGACCACCCGTTCAGCGATATGGTGCAGGAGGTGCTTCGTGGCGTGAGAAGCAGGCGCGTGAAGGAAGCCGGCGATGCCCAGCCCGCGCCGACAGTCGTGCGGCTGCCCCGTTTACTCAACCGTTTTCAGATAATCCCATCAAACCACCCATTTCCGGGGCGCGCGGCGGGGACCGCAGCACTCCCCCTACCGGGGGCCGAGAATGCCGGATTCCACCGTTGCCGTGCCGCACTGAATCCAGGCAATTCGTTAACGGTTATCCCCCGCCCGCTGGTCCCAGTCCGGCACGTACCGCCGGCGTGCTCCTTCGCCGATCAGCTTGTAGCTAGGCTTGGGCCGATCGGTGCGGCTGACGGACCGGCCCTGGCCCTTGCGGATCGCCAGCGCGGCCTTG
>Ga0153916_10001067_pt1 | contig 19311 bp, 15 predicted proteins | sample Opewatmetagenome_FD_109642 | JGI IMG/M metagenome (GOLD analysis project Ga0153916, IMG submission 109642) | Freshwater wetland microbial communities from Ohio, USA - Open water 3 Core 3 Depth 4 metaG | ecosystem: Environmental > Aquatic > Freshwater > Wetlands | place: USA: Ohio, Lake Erie... | reverse complement strand
ATTTACCTTGCGGTTCGATACAAGGCGGAGGCGATCAAGGAGCATATTGAGGATGGCTCAAGATTGGGAGTCACTTTGAAGTACCTGGAAGAAAAGAAGAAGTTAGGTACGGCGGGAGCGCTCTCGCTGCTGCCGGAGGATAAAACGCCGAAAACCGTCCTCGTCATCAATGCCGACGTGCTGACAGCCACGAATTATACCAGCCTAATCGAGTTCTATCATGACCATCATCTGCTGATGTGTATCGCGTCAAAGGAGTATATTTTTGACGTTCCCTATGGTGTTTTCGATGTCTGCAACGGCTACCTGACGGGCATCACGGAAAAGCCGTCCCTTCGGTTTTTCTGTAACGCCGGCATTTATGTTTTAGACCGCGAAGTGTTAAGACTGATTCCGAAGAACAAGGAATTCGACATGACCGACCTGATGAGCTTGTTGATACACAAGTCCCTGCCCGTCGGCGTGTTTCCACTCTATGAATATTGGATTGATATTGGCAATGCGGCCGACCTGAGCCGGGCCAGGTCCGAATATGGAACTTTATTTAAGAAGAGGGAATATGAGTAGCTTCTGGAAAGGCAAGAAAGTCCTGGTCACGGGTGCAGAAGGCTTTATTGGCTCTAATCTGACCGAGGAGCTTGCAAGACAAGGTGCAGAGGTCAGGGCGTTTATTTTCTATAATTCGTTCGGCAAGTGGGGGTGGTTTGACAAGACCGAAGCGGAGCTTTTGAAGAATATCGCCATTTTCCCTGGTGACATCCGGGACCCGCACAGGGTCGCCGAAGCGGTCAAGAACCAGGAAATCATCCTGCACTTGGCCAGTTTGGTCGGCATACCCTACAGCTATCACGCCCCGGACAGCTACGTGGATACCAACGTCAAAGGGACTCTAAACATTGTGAACGCGTGCCGTTCCGCACGAGTGAGCCGCGTTATTTATACATCGACCAGCGAGGTCTATGGCACCGCGTTGTACGTGCCTATAGATGAAAAACATCCTCTGCAGCCGCAGTCGCCGTACTCGGCGAGCAAGATCGCGGCCGAGAATATTGCTTTGAGCTTCTACTATACTTTCAAGCTGCCGGTGACCGTATTGAGACCGTTCAACACCTTCGGTCCCAGACAATCGGCAAGAGCAGTAATTCCGACGGTCATCTCTCAGATCTACGCCGGCAAGACAACGATAGAGCTGGGCAATCTCACTCCTACACGAGATTTCAATTACGTGAAAGATACTGTAAATGCTTTTATGAGCTTGGCGGAATGTTCTGACGTGGATGGAGAAGTATTCAATTCCGGGAGCGGAAGAGAAATATCCATGAAGGATTTGGTGGAGCTGATCATAAAAATAACCGGCAGACATGTGAAGGTGGTAAAAAAGCAGGAAAGGGTACGACCCCAAAAGAGCGAGGTCGAAAGGCTGGTTTGTGATAACACAAAGATGAAACGACGATGCGGCTGGAAACCGACTGTCACGCTGGAACAAGGCCTGGAGCTTACCTGCAAGTGGGTCAGAGACAATTTAGACGCGTGTAGGCCTTCTGTCTATAACGTATGAATACCATTGTCTTCACGCAATCGGGGAGTTTAGACGTCTTCTTCAACCTCATGCGGATTATGGCCGAATTGATGCCCGTGGAGAAAAAAGGGCTTTATGTCGCCGACTCCAGCTTCTTCAAGACGTTCAAACGGAACTACCCCGAGATAGAATCCGATTCATTTTGCCTCCTCAGAGAATGGGACATCATACGAGAATCAAAACACATAACGCCGGACATGCCGTTGCTGAGACGATATGAAAAAGAAATTGGCCGGCCTTTTCTCTGGAACGCCCTGGTGGCGGATCGGCGGATCTATTTCGGGAAACGATGTGCATACAATCAGGACTACCGGCCGCGGTTCAGCCACGAACGGATGTTGTCGATTCTCCAGACGGGGCTGAGGCGAATGGAAGCCTTCTTTGAGCAGGTCCAGCCCGACTTTATCGTGTCGTTTCATTGTGTTACCATAGGGGAGTATCTTTCATATCTTTTTGCCCAATCTCGGAATATCCCGATTTTGAATCTTAGGCCGACCAGGATCCGCAATTATTTTTATGCCGGCGAAAGCGTGATGGAGCCTTCCGATTATCTAAGAGCGACGTATGAGGACCTGCTCAAAGGTGGAATGGCGCCTTCTTTGAGGGGCCAAGCCGCCGAGTATCTCCGGGAGGTCCGGCAAACGCATGCGCTGTATGAGGGCGTAGTGCCGCCTTCAAATAAACCTCCCGCCGCTGTACGTTCAAAAGGAAAATCGCCGGGTTCATCCAGGGTGGGAAAGGTTGCAGCATTATTAGCTCGAGAGTACCAACACCGGTTCGGAGAATACCGGGATGACAACCACGTCTGCGGGGCTATCGGGCCTTTGGTGGGGCATAGAATCGTCAGGCCTTGCAGGGCCTGGTGGCTGGAGAAGCGTTTGGGCGGCCTTTATGTGAAGTCCGAGGACCTGCCCCTTTTGAATTATGCCTTTTTCCCTCTTCACACCGAGCCGGAGGTGACGCTGTCGGTGTATAGCAAAGCTTATCTTAATCAGATTGAGGCCGTCCGCCTGCTCAGTCACAATCTGCCGGTGGGTATGAAGCTGGTGGTCAAGGAGCACCCCTGGTCCATTGGCAAGAGACCTCTTAGCTATTATCGAAAGCTGCTCGAGATCCCCAACGTGATGCTCGCTCATCCGAGCATGAAGTCGAGAGAGCTCATATCTCACTGTCAGCTTGTCACGGTGATCGCCGGCTCGATAGGCTTTGAGGGACTGATGTTGAATAAACCGGTGATCGTTTTGGGCGGCGCACCATTCAGCTTTCTGCCTCTTAGCATGATTCGATACATCAGTAATCCGAATCTTCTGGGACATGAGATACGCGACCTTCTGGAGAGCTATCAGTTCAACGAGGAGGCGCTTTTGTGCTATATCGCGGCGGTGATGAGCAGCTCGGTTAGAGTGGATTTCTATTCGAGATTGATTGGAAGACAGGGGGTTTATCGAGAGGACCTGCACACGCAGAACGGTGACGAAGATAAGGAGAGAAAGATCCAGATTGAAAGATTAGCCAAGTACCTGGTCAGCCTGGCAGAGAAAAGGCTTCAGCCGCTCCAGAAGTCGTTTCGTCCGCCCAAAGAAGCATCCTCTCAGTCGCCGTGAAGCGTCAAAACACAATGTACACGAAAGAAGAAATCACAAGGAGAATTGAGGAGCTGGGCAGGGAGCAGCCATGGAATCACAGCATTGAGCTGCCATACGGCATAAGAACCACCGCCGGCGAGCAGGTCTCCCACGGGAAAAATCTGGTTAAATGGTCCCGTATAAGAGAGTTTATCGAAAAGATCAACGTGAAGGATATGCGCGTTCTTGATGTTGGGTGCAGCGAGGGTTTTTTCAGTCTGAAGCTGGCCGAGCTGGGCGCAAGAGAGGTCGTTGCCGTCGATGCCGATGCGCTGAGGATCAAGAAAGCCAGGTCGGTTTGCGAGATTCTGGGGGTCTCGAATGTCACGTACGAGGTGGCGGATGTGTTCGACGCCGGCGTGGAAAGATACGGGCATTTCGATTTTGCGCTCTGCATGGGCTTTTTGCACCGCGTCCCGTATCCCTACCAGGCTGTCCGGCAATTGACCGAGATGAGTGACATGGTTCTTCTTGAATGGAAATCTCTCAGAGAAGGCAGTTTCGATTTGCCCGTAATGAAATTTTGTGGAGGACACAGCAAAGATTCAAGTATATACAGTGGTCTGTATTGGCTGCCCTCCGTTCAATGTGTCCTGGACATGCTCAGAAGTGTGGGATTCGCGCACAACCTCGTGGTCGATCATTCCGCCTGGCGGAGGTCTATCGTTGTGTCTTCGCGTCTCGACAACGCGGTATTTAGAAACAGGGACGTCCGTGACGTCAATAAATTGACCCTGCTGGGGAGAATGACCAGAAGTTACTTAGGAAGCGTTCGGAGAGCTCTAAGGAACAAAGAAACAGGATGGCGGTAGATATCAAAAGGTATCTCAAAAAGACCGGCCCTTTGTATCATGCGTTGAGCGTATTGCATGTTTACCTGAACCGACGTGGCCAGCTATGTGACGTACCCATAGATATATGTACCAATCCGATGGGGTTTTCATTCGGGCCCGGAGGGTGGAACTACCTGGTCGAGCAATTGAAGGAATTTGACCGGGGAAAAGAGCTGGAGGTCACTGATTCCATCTTGTACAGGTTTCACAGTCGGTACCAGCCGGGTGATATGTCGGATATTCCTCTTGCGGCCGGCTTCGACGTTGCTTTTAAACCGGCCCTGTCTATTTACCCGTGGGGGTCATTTGACATAGAAAAAAGCAGGTACGGCGGTACGGCCAAGGACGCGCTGACCTCACGCTTCTACGGCCCATCCAGTTTTGCACTCGTTGAAAAGGACCTATCGAATTTGAGAAGTCTCTACCAGTCCATACGGACTCATGGCTACCGGCCCTGGTATTTCAAGAACGCATTTATCGGGGGGGTTTTCCTTGAAAGGGCGAACGGGCAGAAGAAATTCGTCGTCTTACAGGGCAATCACCGGACTGCCATTCTGGCCCATCTGGGACACAAGCAAATCCGGACACGGTATCTGCGAGGCCATTATCAGCGCATGAGTGAGAAAGATATAAGCAATTGGTTCTACGTCAAATCGGGGGCGTGCAGTGAACAAGACGCCAGAGCGTATTTTGACTCTTTTTTCGTGTTGAACGGTCGTGAGAGGGCAAGAAGGATGGGATTTAACCAGTGAGGGCTGATTCGTGGGAAGGAACTGAACGGCTCGATATTTCCAAACAGCTCTTTCGCAATACGATTGCCGGCTGGTTTGAAATGGTCATCCTTCTTGTTTCTGGCCTTATTGTCCCGCCGCTCTTGCTGGCGAGTCTGGGCAAAGAGGGTTACGGCGTTTGGCTGCTGGTCGGCCAGGTGGCGGCTTATCTGCCCATCCTGGATTTGGGCGTAAGCAGCAGCGTCGGCAGATTTGTGGCCAAGTACAATGCCAGGAAAGACTATGCCGGTCTCTCGCGAATCGTTAGCTCTTCAATATTTCTCTTTTTGGCGTCTTCGATATGCGTGTTAGTCGCGACGGTTGTCCTCTGGCCCGGCTTTTCGAGGTTCTTCCGTTTGAGCCAGGAGTACTTCAATGTCGGCCGGTGGCTTATCTTGTTGACCGGTCTGGGCATAGCCATCGATAGTCCATTGAGGATCGGCCAGGGAATCTTGCAGGGCCTGCACCGTTTTGACCTGATGTATCTTCTGAGGGCAGCGGGTGCGTTCTTGAGACTCCTGTTCATCATCGTCCTTTTCGGATGGGCCGGATGCAGGAGCATGCTTGTCCTCGGCGTTTTAGCCATCGTGGCGACCCTCCTGACCGACGTGCTTATGTGCGGACTTGCGTATCATAAGTCCTCCAATGTTGTCAGTCTTAGGTACGTATTCGTGAATCTATCGACGTTAAAGGAGATATGGTCGCTGAGCTTAAGCACGCTGCTGGTTACAATCGCCGCTCTGTTATTCAACCAGGGGCAGATTATCGGCGTCGGAAAGCTCGTCGGCCCCCAAGCCGTGACTCTCTATGCTCTACCCGTTATGTTGCTGACTTACGGCAGTATGGTTATCGCTTACATTGTTGGGGCTTTCAAGCCGATGGCAAGCCACATGCAGGCCTTGAACGAGCGGCAGAGGCTGCAAGGACTCAATATTGCGGGTGTCAAGATCTCGTTGACCATCAGTCTTTTCATCGCTGTCATAGCGGTCGCGTTTGGATACCCCTTTCTCAGGATGTGGCTGCATGCTTCAAAAGATTTGTCTGCGGACGATTTTGTTGTGCTGTCCAATGTCCTGACGATCATGGTCGTCGGATTCGCCATCGGTGTGCCTCAGAACGTGACCTCCAACATGCTTTCCGGCGTGGAGAGGCAGTGGTTTGTCGCGTTTACCTCTTTGGCCGCAAGTATGCTCGGTTTTTGCATCGGACTGGCCCTCATGACGAAAACGTCTCTTGGGCTTTATGGCATGGCTTTCGGGTGGGTCTGTGTCTTTTTGGCACGAGATGTCCTGGTCTTGCCGGTGAAGGCGTGCCGCCATTTCGAAATCGGCTTCGGTCGGTATATCAAAAAGGCATACGTGCCGCCGCTGGGCGCTGCGGCCATACTTATAATTGTTGTCTTTCTGGTCAGGCAAGTCCTTGACACTACATCATTTATTCGCCTCTTATGTTCCATTGTTTTTTGCATTGTAGTCTATGCGGTAACAGCTTATCTTCTTTGCCTCAGCCGGGAGGAGAAAGCAAGCGTCTGGAGCGTCGTAGGCCGGCTCAGAGCCCGTGCCTGCTGAACGTACAACGATGGGTCGTGAAGATGCCGGCCTGCGGTCGGAAGTCCTGAGTTGGCTGGCGGCGTTAAGAATGCCTGCCGATTGTTGCAGGTATCGGTTCAGCGCATCGTCCGGCGACACGATCTTCTGCACGTGTTTTGCCCTCTTCATTCTGGATTTGTTTGGAGAGACGGCGCGGTTCACAGAGGAACAAAGAAGCGGCTGGATCTCATATATTCAGCATTTTCAAAATGCCGAGTACGGCTATTTTGAGCCGGAACAATACTACCATTCAGACAAAGAGCGTAATTGCCATCAGCTCACTTGCTTCTGCCTGAGCGCCCTGAGAATCTTGGGCGCAGGGCCGAAACTGCCTTTGAAGTTCATCGAACAATGGCAAACGCCGGACGATGTCAAGAAATACCTGTATGACAGGGGTACTCATCAGGGCACACCCGGGTCGGGCAACAAAGCCATGTTTCTGGCGATATTTCTTACCTACGAGTATGAAAGGATAAGAGAAGGCCATCTGCTCGATAAGCTCAATGCCTGGTTTGAATTTCACGATGAGACACAGAATCGTAACGGGTTCTGGGGGAGGGACTTGAGGTCACACTATCTATACGGTCTGCAAAATGGTTTCCACCAGTTGGTCATATACTTCTATTGGGGCAGAGAAGTCCCCAAGCTGAACAGAATAATCGACGTTGCTCTAATGTCTCAGGATAAGCAGGGCTTCTTTGCCCCGACGCCCGGAGGGGAAGCGTGCCATGACTACGATGCCGTTCACATTCTCGCCATGGCTCGCAGGGCAACGGACTACAGAAAAGACCAGATAGAAGCGTGTTTGAGCAAGGCATTCGACTCGCTGCTCACTGCGCAGAATGATGATGGCGGATTTTGCCAGTCCAAGTCCAAACTCACGGGGCCGATGGATTTCTTTCGATATGTCCCGATTTATTTTTCAGGCCGCCGGCCCTACCTGTGGTATTACAGGAGCAGGGCGAGCCTCATTGCCTTGCTGAGAGCGCCAGACCTGATCCATACCGGCTGGACGCCAGAACCAAGAGCGTGGAGCCAAAGCAATTTGTGGGACACGTGGTTTCGTTGTCTGGCCCTGGCGGAGATCGCACAGACGATTGACGGTATTAGGATGCAGGATTTCAGAGATGTCAATTTTCAAAAGGTGCCCGGCCTTGGCTGCTTTCGGCCGCAGGGCGAATCCCCGAGGCGCGCAGGATGCTGAAGAAACTCGTGTACTGCTCCACGGCGATCATTCCTTCGGCACAGGCCAACAGTATTCAGATCATGAGAATGTGCAACGCCTTGTGCCGCTTCGGTTTCGACGTGACTCTTGTGGCCGGCGTGATGCCGCGATACAGGAACGTCAACGTCTTCGAGTATTATGGCATTGAGAACAGATTCTCGATCCTCAGAAAGGTCAGCGGTTGCCACCGGGGCTCCACCTTCCTGCTTTCGCTACGGAACTATCCGACGTTGAAAAGGTTAGCTAAGAGCAGCGACGACGTTCTTTTCTATGGGAGGGACGTTCTGGCCCTTTACGCGTTGGCGCGGTCGGGCCGGCAGGTGATGTATGAAACGCATGATGTGGCCGGCAAAGGGCCGAGAAGCTGGGCAGAGAGAAAACTCATTGAAGGCCAGAATCTGCGCAAGATCGTGTTTATCTCCAACGAGCTCAAAAGGGCATACCTTGAGAAATACGATACGGTTTTGGCTGAAAAGGAGATGGTTGTCGCGCCGGATGCGGCCGATGAACAGCCGAATTTTTCCGAGGCGTTTGACCTGAAGGGCGGCGCTGCGTTCAATGCCTGCTACATCGGGGGCTTCCACAGAGGCCGGGGCATCGAGTTGATTTTGGAAGTTGCCGGGAGAATGCCGCAGGTCGGATTTCACCTTTTCGGGGGCACCGCCGATCAGGTCCGTCAGCCTGACCGCCGCCATCTGCCGAACGTGCACTTTTACGGATACGTCGAGCCGGCCCAGACCTACAAGGCCCGCAACGCCGCGGATGTCCTTTTGATGCCGTATCAAAAAGAGGTGATGGTTTCACTGAATGCGTCTGAAACAGCGCGATGGATGTCGCCGGTGAAACTGTTTGAGTACATGTCCAGCAGGAAGCCGATTATCAGCTCCAACCACAAAGTTCTGCGGGAGGTGCTGGAACATGGCCGCAACTGTCAGTTGTGCGAGCCTGACGATGCCGGACAATGGGTCCAGGCGATCACGCGGCTCAGAGAGGACCAGCAGCTTTGCAGGGGTATAAGCGAGGCGGCTTACAGGGATTTCATTGACAACTACACGTGGAACAAAAGAGTTGAACGCATTTTGTCCGAAGATCGAATGACATTGAACAAACACTCAGCAGGGGCGTACCTTGGGAGAGCCTGCCTGCCGTGAAAGATGTTTTCGTACATATCAACTGTCCTGTGTGCGGCGGAACGAGATTCAAGACCGTCTGGCGGTCAACGCCCAATGAGTTTCTAAACGATTTCAGGAAGAGCTACTACAATCTTGACGCCCTCGGCATAGACATGGACACCGGCTTCTGCATAAAGAAGTGCAGAGACTGCCGCTTCGTATTTGTCAACCCGCGGCTTCGCAGCGATCTTTACGAGGTGGTCTATAATGAGGCAAAGATCGAGCAGAACCGCGACAAACAATGGGTCCAGCAGGAATGTGATCTCAAATATCTATACCACACGCATCATAAGTGGGCCGCCGCCAGGATTCTTATGAGGTCCCTTTCATATCTTCATCCGAGATTCGAGAGACCCAAGAACGAGAATCAAAGGCGGATCAGGCTGCTGGACTATGGATGCGGTTATGGTCATCTGCTCGATTTGTGCCGCGTCTTCGGGATAGAGGCCGTTGGAGTGGACATCGATTCGTATCGAATTTGCTTCTGCAGGGACAAGGGGCTTGACGTATGCAAGCCCGATGAGCTTGACACCGCACGCAGATTCGACGCGGTCATTTCGAGCTCCGTCGTGGAGCACGTTAACGATTTGCACGGATACTTCCAGTATCTGAGCGACCGGCTCGATGCCGGCGGATACCTCCATCTGATCGGTCTTAACCCCACAATCATCAAACGAGAAAAGTGCAGGGGGGAATATCGGCTCGTCATGCCCCTCGAGCACCTCAACTACTTTACCCCCCGCTCACTGGACGTTTTGGCGGCGAAATACGGCCTGCGGAGGATCAAGGTCAGTCATCTGTTTCAGCCGACGGCGAAGCCCCTTGACTATTTTACGCCCGTCCTGAAAAACTTCGTCTTTCGCGGTTTCTATCCCACGGGGGTGTTTGAGGCGGATCTGACAAAGCTGTAGCGTTGAGACTGCCGCGGGGATTGGTAAGCGAACAATTATATACTGTCACATAAAGCAGCGAGGACCACAACTCTACCATGTGCACGGATACCATGACAAAACACGATGTGCTGACAGAGCAGGAGATGTCCAGTTTCACGCTGAGCCCAAGGATAGTCAGGCAGATCGAACATTTCCGTCTGGCGATGAATTTGGAAAAAAGCCGGATGAATATCCTTGATTGGGGCTGTGGAAGAGGGCGGTCGGTCGCGTGGTTGAGAGCACAGGGGTATAATGCTTTTGGAACCGATATCGATGCCGAGCCTGTCGATAATTGCCGGGATCTGCTGGCGGCGCGTGGGCTTGATGCGGATTCGATAATCTCTGTGATGGAGGACGGCAAAGAAAGACAATTCCCGGATAACTTCTTCCATCTGAGTTTTTCCGAAGGTGTCTTCGAGCACGTCAAGGACATAGAAAAGGTTGCCGCCAACCTCGAGCGGCTGACGGCTCCAGGGGGTGTGGGCGTTCATTTTTTCCCCGCCCATAAACATTTTGTCGAAATCCATCTTTTCATGCCCTTTGTACACTGGCTCCCGAAAAACGGTCTCCGCAGGGTTTGCATCCGGCTCCTGTTGTCGTTGGGCAAAGGGCCCAGGTGGAAGGAGCTGCAGGGCAAGAGCAAGGCGGAGCAAGCAGAGGCTTATTACGAGTATATCGTGCATAAGACATACTACAGGACGCCTCGCGCCATAACCGATATTTTTGAACGCCACAAGTTTCACGTCAGCTTCATACCTCTGGCGGACTTCGGATTGGACAAACATCCTTTGCTTGATCGATTAGTAAGACTCAAACCTCTGCGGCCGCTGCTTGACTGGGGCATGCGCAACTTCGGTCAGGTCGGGCTGATCATCACCAGGAAGGAACATTAGTCTGCTCGCATTGCAGGTTCACAGGTGAAATTTCTCACAAAAAAGGTCTTTTCGCTGGGAACCATCATTTGGCTCCATGTGAGCTTTTCGGCGGCCCTGATCATGGTCTGGACGATCGTCAAGCGAGGCTGGGATTTCAGCGTACCGTCCTTTTCCAGTGAGAGCTTTTACGTGTCCGGGGGCGGGGCAGGCCGATTTGACGTAGCGGCGGTTGTGATTAGTGCCCTGTTCAAGTACCTGCATTTCAATCATCTGACTTTTTATTTGCTCAATGTCCTCGTGAGCGCCACGACGGTCATTGTGTTCTATCATCTTGCCCGGACGTGCCTGGACAGAAAGATTTCACTCTACGCGACTGCGATTTTTGCGTTCAATCCGGAGCTCGCCTTCTACAACAACTTTGTCCTCAAGGAAAATGCGCTGATTTTGATTGTTGTGGGGGCCATGTATCTTTTTTTCAAGGCACTGGCCACCGATTGGGCAGGCTACAAAGTCCCGTTCTGTCTCTTGCTGCCTCTGATTGCTCTGATAAGAGAACCCCTGATTCTAATGGGATTCCTGCCTTTAGCGCTCTTGCCGAAGACCACGCGAAGGCTTATTTTACTTTCTGGAATGGCGGCCGCTTTTGTCTTGTTGTATTTGACGCGCCAGCAGTGCACCGAATTGTGCAAGTCCTATTGGGTGTCGCACATTGGCTACTACGGGGCAACAAAAGCCATATTTGAGGATATCTACGGTTATCCGACGACCGTTACGTTCGGCACGCTTTTCAGTTCGCCGCCATTATTCGCCGAATATTTTCTCAGGAGTTTCCTGTTTTACGTCCGGCCGGGCTGGAGCGCGGGCGTTAAGCTGAATTCATTTCTCGTCCCCTACACACTGTTTGTTGTCTATGTCTTCGTGGCGAGCTTTCCTTACAGAAAGTTCCTCACACCGGCTTACCGCACGGCGTATGCGTTCATCGCTTTGGTTATCATCATGGTGAGTCTGCTCATCATTATCTACGATCCGGTCGAACGATATCGCTACAGCGTATATCAGTTGGGTTTCACATTGCTGGTGCTGAATTTTCGGGGCTATCAGGAGTGCGTCGGCCCCGCGCCGTGTGCCGCCTCGGTCGGCCCGCAGGCGATGGTCGAATGGGCGACGGCCTGACACAAGCCGGGGTTAGCAAGCTTCGATGAACGCGACCGAGGCCGGGAAGATCCGCGTCCTTTATTTGGTCAGCCGTCTGCAAAGACACGGCCCGATCTTTCAGCTTTACAACATTGTCAGATACCTTGACCGCACCAGGTTCTGCCCGCGTGTGGCCACCCTATCGCCGGAGGCTCGCGGGTCGTTGCTGGCCGATTTCGAGAAGCTGGACGTTGAGTGCCGCTCCCTCGGCTTGTCACGCGTGGGGGGTATGATATTCGGCCCGGGAAGGATCAAGAGACTGCTCAAGGAAAGACCCGTGGACCTGGTTCACGTATTCGATTATCGCTCAACGCTGCTGTGTGCGAACCACGTCAAGGGCGTGCCGCGAGTCGTAACGTGTCGCCAGTCTTATCGTCATGTTTTTGGCCCGATCCTCGGCTTCATCATGACAAAAACTTTTCTGAGGGCGTGTGACAAATGTGAACGTGTGGTGGCCGTTTCAAACTCGGTCCGCAATCTAATCGAAAATGGATTTTCCCGCCCGATAGATCTCATTCATAACGGTATCGACGTGGGTCGATTCAAACCTGTTGGCCAAGACCAGAAAAGGCATCTGAGATCCCAGCTCGGCTTGTCGCCGGACAAGCGAGTTTTCTTGAGTGTCGGTTTTCTGTCTGAGGCGAAGGGGGTGCCCACTCTGATAGAGGCTTTCCTCAAGGGGGCAGACGGACAGTCGGACGTTTTGGTACTATTGGGCGATGGCCCTCTGCGAGAGAAATGTTCACGTTTGGCTGGCGGAAGGAGCAATATTCGGCTGGCGGGTTTCGTCGAGAATGTGGAAGATTACCTCGGTGCGGCGGATGTATTCGTCTCCGCCTCGCTGACCGAGGGCTGCCCGAACGCCGTCATGGAAGCGATGGCCTGCGGTCTTCCGGTGGTCCTGTCCGACATACCGGCGCATCGTGAGATTCTGGCTTTTGATGAACGAGCGGGACAAATGTTTCCCGTCAACGATGTGGCGGCGTTGTCAGAAATACTCTCAGACATGGCAGACACGGGCTGCTCGGAGCCATCCGGAGCTGGGTTAAGTATAATCGAGAATCATCTGAATGCCCGAAAGATGTCGTTGAAATACCAAGGACTCTACGCCGAACTTAACGGATGATGGATTTGTCGATTTCAATAGTGAACCACAATAACAAGGAATGTCTTGCGGCCTGTTTGGAGTCCATCTATATCCACGCTCCAGATGTACGCTTCGAGGTTATTGTCGTTGACAACGGTTCAAGCGATGGAAGCACAGAGTTTGTCAGACAGGTATTTCCCTTGGCGACCGTCATAGAGAATGGGGAGAATCGAGGATTCGTGAAGGCGAATAATCAGGGGATCCGGGCATCTCAAGGGCGGTACGTGTTGTCTTTGAATAACGACACCATTATTGGAAACGGGACTCTCGGCGGCCTGGTCCGGTTTATGAACGAGCATCCGGACGTCGGCGTGTGCGGCCCCAAGGTGCTCAATCAGGACGGATCGTTTCAGTACCAATGCAGGAGAAGCTTTCCCACCATCTCATCGTCACTTTTTTACTTTTTGAAGCTGCACCGGCTATTTCCCGCAAGTGAGATCTTCGGGCGATACTTGATGACCCATCGGGATTGTGACCAGGCCGGCGAGGTGGATTCGGTCTCCGGATGTTGCCTGATGGTCAGGAGGGAGGTGATCGAGAAGGTCGGGGTCCTGGACGAAAACTTCGTTATGTATGGTGATGATCTGGACTGGTGCTACCGGATCAAGCAGGCCGGTTGGAAAGTCTGGTATGTGCCGGATGTTCAAATCGTTCATCTCGGAGGCCAGAGCAGCCGGCGTTTGCCCGGCAAGTGCATCGTCTTGTTCTACCGCGCGATGGTGATTTTCTATCGCAAACACTACGCCCCCAGGCACACCTTTGTTGTAAGCTGGATGGTGTACGCCGGAATATGGCTGAAAGCGGCGACGGCTTTGTGCATCAATGCCGTGCGAAAAGAAAAGGTTGTGGGTTCAAAGAAGCCCTGTGCCAAATAGCCGACGGTGTTATGAAGATCCTTCTGATCAGTGCGATTAATCCACACGTCGAGATTGAAACCAGATACCCGCAGCTCGGATTGGGGTATTTGGTCAGCTATGTCAGGAAACAGCTCGGCCACGATGCACACCAGTTCAAGGTCATCAGTAACAGAGTGGAAGAGACTCTTGACGCCTTCAAGCCCGACCTGGCCGGCATCAGTTGCCTGTCTCCGAATTATGGCATAGCCAAGAACTATGCCGCCCTTTGCCGGAAGAGGAACGTGCCCGTTGTTGTCGGCGGCATCCATATCTCGCTGCTGCCGAATTCCTTGTCCGAAGACATGGATGTCGCCGTCCTGTTCGAGGGCGAGCAGACAATGGCCGATTTAGTGCGGTTATATGACCAAACCGGCAGATTAGATCCCGAACGTCTTTGCCAAGTCAAGGGCATTTGCTATTGGAATAGCGGCCGGTTGGAGTTTACAGAACCGCGTCCGCCGATTGACGAGCTGGATGAGATTCCAAGACCGGCCAGGGAACTGCTCAATATCAGAGGAACGCACCTTTCGATGTTTACTTCAAGGGGGTGTCCTTACCGCTGCGTCTTTTGTGCCTCAAGCCGCTTCTGGAAGACCACCCGCTTTGCGTCCGCTCGATACGTGGCTGAGGAAATCAAGGAGCTCTACCACAGATACGGTGCAAAACTGATCAGCTTTTACGATGATTTATTTATTGCAAATGAGCGGCGGTTACATGAGCTGATAGACATCCTTGGTCAGGAGAACATCCTGGGACGCGTACGCTTCTCATGTTCCTGCAGGGCCAATCTTATTGATGATGCCATGGCAAAGCTGCTGCGGCGGTTGGGAGTTGTATCCACGGCTCTGGGTCTTGAATCCGGGCACCCGCGCATCCTCAAATACTTAAAGGGTCCCAGTGTGACCGTGAGCGGCAACGCCGCCGCCGTAAGAGTTCTGGCAGATAACGGCATCGCTCCAAATGCCGCTTTTGTCATAGGTTCACCCACTGAGACCAGCGCTGAAATAATGACTACGTACAACTTCATAAAGAGTGTGCCGTTGAGGAATTTCAACGTGTACGTCATGACGCCCTTCCCGGGGACGCCCATCTGGCAGGAGGCTGTGGAGGAAGGGCTGATCGGCGAGGATTTCGACAATTGGCCCGTACTGGATGCGGTCCATTTCGCCAGGCACTACAAGGATGCGATCATTGTCTCGCAGCAGTTGTCCAGAAGGCAGTTGCGCAGAATGTATAAGGCGTTTCAACGGCTCAGATATTGGGTTTTCTTGAGAAACGCCTACCGTCACCCATTTGTCAAAGACATGCCAAGAATGTGCTGGGCTTTGGCGAAAGAAAAGGTCATCGCAGCGGTGCGACGATGAGAATACTCCTGATCGACCCTCCCTTTTATCGGTTCATCAAGTACTACAATCGCTTCTTCCCTCTGGGCCTTGCGTACCTGGCTGCCGTTCTGCGTGATAACGGCCATCAGGCGCTCATCTATGACGCAGATGCCAACAAAGAGAAGGCCGAGGAGATGGACTTCTCCGCCTTGGAAGAGAAATATCCGGACTACCTCAAAAGTGTGAACCAGCTCTCGCACCCGATATGGGAGGAGCTGCGAGATGTGCTGAACGAGTTCAAGCCCGACTTGGTCGGCATAAGCGTTTTCACAACGAAAGTGGCGTCCGCCTTTACGGCGGCCCAGATTGTGAAAAGCTCAAACCCTCACGTCCCCGTCGTAGTAGGTGGCCCGCATCCCTCGGTCAGGAGTGAAGAATCGCTGAAGATAGCACCCTTTGTCGATTTTGCAGTCAGAGGAGAAGCAGAGGCTTCTTTTCTGCGGCTCGTTCAGGCGGTTGAGGCGAAAGGCAATTACGGTAACATCCAGGGTCTCAGTTTCAGGGCCGACGGGCAGATATGTCACAACCCTGCCGCCGAGTTCATTCGGGACCTCGACTGCTTGCCCTATCCGGCCAGAGATTTACTGTTAAACAGGAGCACATATACCTCCGAAGATATGGGACTGATGATGAGCGGGCGGGGCTGTCCTTTTGAGTGCACGTTCTGCTCGTCCGCCGGGGTGTGGGGCAGGGGCGTCAGGTTCAGGTCTATACCAAATGTCATAGGTGAGATGCGGCAGGTGCGGGCTTCGTATGGCACTGTCCAATTTGGTTTTAAGGACGACATTTTTACAGTCAGCCCCAAGAGAGTCCTGGAGTTTTGCAGACTGCTTGAGGACGCGAAGCTCAATGTCAAGTGGGACTGCAACGCCCGGGTCAATCTCATCGACGAGCGCCTGCTGGCCGAGATGAGGTCCGCCGGCTGCAACGGCATCAAGATCGGCATAGAATCGGGTAGCGACCGTGTCCTCAAGGATGTGATGAAAAAAAACATAACCGTCGCACAGGTCAAACGTGCCGCCGAGCTGATCCACAAATCGGGGATACACTGGACGGGATATTTCATGATGGGGCTGCCGACGGAAACGGAACGAGAGATGCTCCAGACGCTCGATCTCATGCGGCAGATCAAACCAGATTTCGCCTCACTTTCAGTGTATGAGCCGTTCCCCGGGACTCAATTATTCGATGCCGGCCTGGCGACCGGCGATGTGACGGATGACAGAACATTAGAGGATTATTGTGCCAGATCCCCGAAATACTATTACTTTGCAGACCTCAACAATCGAATTGATACCATGACGGATGACCAGTTCAGGCACATTGAACGGTTTATGAAAAGCACGTTCCACAAATATAACCGCAGCCCCGCCCGCGTATTCAAGCGGGCCCGGGCGCGAAGCGCTTTGTACCTGAACAAGCCTGCGGCGTTGCTTGGAGATTTCAGGAAGTTCCTGGCCTGGCTCAGATAGCAATGCGCCTAAAGGGTGATGATAAGCACAGAATCAGACGCATTTTGAGAAGGGCATTTGACGTGCATCCAGGAGTTGTGTCGGAATTAACTGCCAGTGCAATCAGATAAAAGCTCGATCATGGCGACCCGGATTTGCCTGTTCTTTGCCGACATGCTCGCATTGAACGCGGCCTTCCTTTTGTCTTTTCTTATCAGATATGGCAACAACATCCCCCCCTATTGTTTCTCTGCCTACAAAAACAGTTTCATATTTCTGACGATTATATACATAGCGGCGTTGTCATTTTTCGGGGTCTACAAAAACAGGTTTAAGTCCTCGTGGGACCTGTTCAAAAGGGTCTTTTTGGGGCTGTTCTTCGGGACGTTATTGAGCGTAGCGTTCGTCTATGTCTTCCGAGTCCGATGGGGTGCGTTCCCGACGACCGTCTTTGTGCTTTCCTTTTTCATCAATCTGCTCCTGATTTTCAAGCTGAACCAGCTCACCCTCAAAGCCAAGAAAAGGATCAAAAAGAACGTTGTCGTCATCGGCCGGGATGACATAGACGGCATTGTCGGAAAGAAAGCGGTCGTGGAGAGAATCAGCAGCGACCAGATTGGGCTGCTGCTGAAGCATACGGATATTGACGAAGTGGTTATTTGCGAGAGAATCCAAAATGAAAAGGACCTGAATCTTCTGATCTACCTCGTGCACAAATTGAAAATAGATGTCGTCTTCAGTCCTTCTATTTATGTGGAGCTTCTGTCCGGGCGAATCAACGGTGACAATTCGTTCAGCTTTCTCAGCACGTTTGTCGGCGAAAAACGGGACCTGGACGAGTTCCTAATGAGAGGTCTTGATACGGTCGGCAGTATTTTAGCCCTGCTTGTTTTTGCACCGGCGGCTATTCTGTTCTCGGTGCTGATTAAGCTCTCGTCTCCCGGCCCCGTCTTTTACAGGCAGCAGCGGGTCGGCAAGGACGGCAGGGTCTTTACCTTGTACAAATTCAGAACGATGGTGCAGGATGCCGAGAAGGAGCTCGGCCCGGTCCTGGCGCGCCGGGACGACCCGCGGGTTACGAAAGTCGGAAGAATATTGCGCGCGACGCGGCTGGACGAGCTGCCCCAGGTATTCAACGTCCTGCGAGGGGACATGAGCCTGGTGGGGCCCAGGCCGGAAAGACCGCACTTTGTCAAGCAGCACAAAGCTCTGCACGAGCTGCGATTGGCGGTCAAGCCGGGGCTGACGGGCCTGGCTCAGATTCGCAGCTTCTATGATTTGAAGCCTAAGCATAAAATAAAATACGACTACCTCTACATTCAAAGACGATCACTGCTGCTGAATCTCTACATACTGTTCCTGACCATCCCCGCCGTTTTCTCCAGAAAGGGCTGGTAAGCGAGCTGCCGCCCTTATGAGCTTTTGTGGTCTGCCGGGGGCCTGCGTGCGTTCGCCGGTCACGTCATTCGGTAAATCACTACTCGCTTTTCGTTCTTCTTTCGCTTTTCCACCCTTGCCGAAAACACTTTGCGTCCTGTTCCGTTGGCGAGTGCCTCCTCGTCCTGGTCTTTCACAATCCTGACGACGTATTCGGTTCCTTGAGGTATCTCCGTTTCATACGCGGTGCCTTTGCGTTCGGCGTACAAGCTGAGACGCAAATCCGGAACAGCGACCACATCCTCCTGGCGCGCATTTTCCTTCAGCCATTCCGCCGCCTCTCTGTAGCCGCGCTTGTCGGCGCCCAACGGCCGCAGCAATTTGGGCATGCAAATACCCACGCCGACAGCTAACAGCACGAAAAACCATCGCTGCGAAGGCCCGCAACGCTCCGTTCGCCCTCCGGATAGTCGCTGCTCGACCCACTGCGCCAGAATCTCCAGACCCTCCGGCACATAGAAAATCAGCAGCACAACCAGCGGCAGACAATGCCTCCTGCTTATGTATCCCCAGTGATGGTACAGCATGATCATCATCAGGACATTGAGCAAAACAAACGCGGGGATAAAGAATCTCTCTATGTCACTTACTGCGGACCTTCTGCGAGCACGAGCGCAGACCCCGAGCACCAGGGCCGGCGCGAAGTAGTACATCAGGTTATCGCTCATCTCGCCCGCGAGCTTTCCCACGGCCTTTACCGTGTCGCCCGGCAATGTGGCTGCTGTCCAGGTGGGACGGCCGCCGTCGATCCTAACGTCGTGAATGCTCTGCGATTGCGGCCATGCCTGAGCGTGGATGTATTCCCTGAGCTTCTCCGGCAGGATTTGGCCTCGGGCCGCCATATAGGGGACGGCGGGAATGGCAAAGCCCAGAAGCAGGGCGGCCAGCGCCCCGAGCAATGCGGGCCGGTTCATATTACCTCTCGGCACCACGAGCCTCACGAATAGCCACAAGACTCCGTAAACGACCACCTGAGCGCATTCGGGCCGGATGATATGTCCGATCCCGGCAGCTAAGCCTGCTGCTGCGAACATCCACCACTTGCTTCGCTCCGCCCCCCAAAGCAGAAGCAGAAAGCCCGCCGCCAGAAACAGAATGTGCGGCCAGTCTCGCAAGGCGTCGCTTGCGAACTGGGCAGGGTAAGGCAGGATGACGAGGATCAGAACCGCCCAGAAGCTTTTCCTGCCCCCGACCAGCAGCT
>Ga0153916_10001066_pt1 | contig 19315 bp, 16 predicted proteins | sample Opewatmetagenome_FD_109642 | JGI IMG/M metagenome (GOLD analysis project Ga0153916, IMG submission 109642) | Freshwater wetland microbial communities from Ohio, USA - Open water 3 Core 3 Depth 4 metaG | ecosystem: Environmental > Aquatic > Freshwater > Wetlands | place: USA: Ohio, Lake Erie... | reverse complement strand
GGTCCCGGGTCTTGCCCAAAGCGACCGCGAGGTCTGGAAGGGCGTCCTTCAGGCGTTCAAACATGGTCAGTCTCTAAATATGGCACAGGCGAGCGGGCGACTGAGCCCGCGCAGGAGGCGGGTTGCATATGGGGCGCCATACATGGCGCTCCCCGGCGCCGGCGGCGGATCGCGCGCCCGAGGCGCAATCCTCCCGAGCAGCAGGATGTGGGGTGTTACGGAACGGGATTGAGGTCGCCGCGGCATGCCTGGCGGCGGGCGCCCGCCTCAGAAAATTCGCCCATAAGGCGAATAATCATCGGTTGCTGCACGCAATTTCAATATGTTGAGCCAATCCCTCTTGCCAAAGCGCTGGCCCTGAAGTTGCAGATCGTCGATGCAACCGCGGACCTGGGGATATCGATGCCAATTTCGGACAGTGTGGTGCTGGAGGGTGACGTGACCATCCACCACCCGAACCTCGTTAATCTCTATGGTTGTCGTGTCGGCGACGGCTCCCGGGTCGGCGCGTTCGTCGAGATTCAGAAGAATGCCGTGGTCGGCGCGCGGTGCAAGATTTCCTCGCACACCTTCATCTGCGAAGGCGTGACCATCGAGGACGAGGTCTTCGTCGGGCACGGCGTGATGTTCACCAACGACCGTCTGCCCAGGGCCGCCAATCCCGACGGCAGCGCCCAGAGCGAGGCGGATTGGACGCTGGAATTGACGCGGGTCAAACGCCGGGCCTCCATCGGGTCTAACGTGACCATTGTTTCGGGCGTCACGATCGGGGAGGGCGCGCTGGTGGGCGCTGGCGCCGTCGTCACCAAAGATGTGCCTGACTACGCCGTCGTCGCAGGGGTGCCGGCGCGGGTGGTCGGCGATGTGCGGGAGCGCAACGCCGGCTGAGATAGTGCGGCGAAACTTTCGTGTAACAACAATCACATATGAGCAAAGAAAGCGCGGCGCGAGGTCCAGGGCGACCCGCGGATCGCGAGAACGGTGAGGGGTTATGATCAATATCGGCGTCATCGGTTACGGCTATTGGGGGCCGAACCTGGTCCGCAACTTCGCGGAACTCACTGACGCGCGCGTGCGCGCCGTGGCGGACCTCGATCCGAAGAAGCTTGAGCTCGTCGAGCGCCGCTTCCCCGGCGTGATCACCACCACCGACTTCCAGTCCTTGCTGCGCGATCCGGAGATCGACGCGATCGCGATCGCCACGCCGGTGAACACCCACTTCGAACTGGGAATGGCCGCGCTGAAGGCCGGCAAGCACCTTTGGCTCGAAAAGCCGATGACCGAGACCTCGCTGCAGGCGCGCATGCTGGTCGACGAAGCCAAGAAGCGCGGCCTGGTCCTGCTGGTTGACCACACCTTCATCTACACGGGCGCGGTCCGGAAGATGAAGGAGATCATCGCCGCCGGAGATCTGGGCAAGACCTACTACTACGACTCCACCCGGGTGAACCTGGGCCTGTTCCAGCGTGACGTGAGCGTGATCTCCGACCTGGCGGTCCACGACTTCTCGATCCTGGACTACCTGTTCAAGGAGCATCCGGTGGCCGTGTCGGCCGGCGGGATCAACCACTTCCCGGGCACGCCGGAGAACCTGGCGTACATCACCCTCTTCTACGACTCCGGGATGATCGCCCACGTGAACGTCAGCTGGCTCGCGCCGGTGAAGGTGCGCCAGATCCTGATCGGCGGCTCCAACAAGATGATCACCTATGACGACCTGCAGCCCAGCGAGAAGGTGAAGATCTACGACAAGGGCGTCAGCTTCACCGACGATCCGGCCAAGATCCACGAGATGCGCGTCGGCTACCGCACCGGCGACATGTGGGCGCCCAAGACCGACTCCACCGAGGCGCTGCGTCTCGAGGGGCAGGAATTCGTCGACTGCATCCTGAACAAGACCATCCCGACTGCGGACGGCCAACTTGGTCTGCGCGTGGTCGAAATCATTGAAGCCGCCACCAGCTCCATGCGCGGGCGCGGCGAAACCGTCCACCTACACCGCAAGGGCGCCGCCTAATGATCCCGTTTGTCGACCTGAAAGCCCAGTACGCCTCGATCAAGTCCGAAGTGAACGGCGCGATCCAGCACGTTCTCGACACCTGCCAGTTCACCCTCGGCGCCGAGGTGGGCGAGTTCGAGAAGGAATTCGCCGCCTATTGCCAGGCCTCCCAGGGCATGGGCGTGAACACCGGCACCAGCGCCCTGCATCTGGGCCTGCTGGCCGCCGGCGTCGGCCCCGGCGACGAGGTGATCACCACGCCCTTCACCTTCGTGGCGAGCGTCGCGGCGATTCACTACACCGGCGCCAAGACGGTGTTCGTGGACATCGATCCGACGACCTACACCATCGATCCCAAGGCGATCGAAGCGGCCATCACGCCGCGCACCAAGGCGATCATCCCGGTTCACCTCTACGGCCAGCCGGCGGACATGGACCCGATCATGGCCATCGCCGAGGCTCACGGCCTGGTCGTGCTGGAAGACGCCTGCCAGGCGCACGGCGCCGAATACAAGGGCCGCCGCGTCGGGTCGATCGGCGACATGGGCGCCTTCAGCTTCTATCCGGGCAAGAACCTTGGGGCGTACGGGGAGGGCGGCATGCTCGTCACCTCGAACGACGAGTATGCCCGCACCGTGCGGATGCTGCGCGACTGGGGCGCGGAGAAGAAATACCACCACGTCCTGAAGGGCTATAACTACCGCCTGGAAGGCATGCAGGGCGCGATCCTGCGGGTGAAGCTGCGCTACCTGGAGACCTGGACCGAAGCCCGCCGCGCGGCGGCCGCCCGGTATGACGAGATGTTCGCAGGCAGCGGCGTGCAGACCCCGGTCGTGCGTCCCGACGTGCGCCACGTCTATCATATCTACGCCATCCGCACCCCCGATCGGGCCGGCTGGCAGGAGGCGCTGAACGCCAAAGGCATTCAGACCGGAATCCACTATCCCATTCCGGTGCACGTGCTGCCCGCCTACGCTGACCTTGGTTATGTGGCCGGCGATTTCCCCCATGCCGAAAAGGCCGCCGCCGAGGAGCTGTCCCTGCCGATGTTCGCCGAACTGACGGCGCAGCAGCAGGAAGAGGTCGTCGCCGCGGTCAAGGAATTGCAGGCCAAGGCCTGAGGCGGGGCAGGGCCCGCATCGCATTGAGACACGGTCCCGTGCGCGGGGCCTCACAAGAACGATAGACGGTGAACGACGCTATGAAACTTGAGGGCACGAGAATCCTGGTGACCGGCGGCTGCGGCCTGGTCGGCTCCACCACCATCGACCTGCTGCTGCGCGACCACGCCCCTGAGAAGATCGTGATCTTCGACAACCTGGTGCGCGGCACGATGAACAATGTGACCGAGGCCCTGAAGGATCCGCGCGTCGAGCTCGTCGAGGGCGACATCCGCGACGTGGACGCCGTCCACAAGGTCACCGACGGCATGGACGCCGTCATCCACATGGCGACCCTGCGGATCACCGCCTGCGCCGCCGAGCCGCGCGAAGCCCTGGGCGTGATGTGCGACGGCAGCTTCAATGTGCTCGAGGCCGCCCAGGCCAAGGGCGTCAAGAAGGTCTGCACCGCCTCGTCGGCCTCGGTCTACGGCCTGGCCGACATCTTCCCGACCAAGGAAGACCATCACCCCTACAACAACCGCACCTGGTACGGCGCCAGCAAGGTGATGCTCGAGGGCCTGTTGCGGTCGTTCAACGACATGTACGGGCTGCCCTACGTGGCGCTGCGGTACTTCAACGTCTACGGCCCGCGGATGGACCTGCACGGCAAGTACACCGAGGTGCTGATCCGCTGGATGGACCGCATCGCCGCCGGCCAGCCGCCGCTGATCCTCGGCGACGGCACGACGACCATGGACTTCGTCTATATCGAGGACATCGCCCGGGCCAACGTCCTGTCGCTGCTCTCCGATGTCGAGGACGACGTGTTCAACGTCGCCAGCGGCGTGGAAACCAGCCTGAACGACCTTGCCGACGCCCTGCTGCGCGTGATGGGCTCGGACCTGCGTCCGGAGTACGGCCCCGAGCGCAAGGTGAACCCTGTGTCCCGCCGTCTGGCCGACACGAGCAAGGCCGAGAAGATGCTGGGCTTCAAGGCGACCGTGGACCTGGACGAGGGCCTGCGCCGTCTGGTCGAGTGGTGGAAGGTCAACCGCGAGTTCATTTCATGATCCCGATCATCAAGCCTGTCATGGACGAGCGCGAGGCCGACGCCGCGCGCCGAGTGATCCTCAGCGGATGGATCACCCAGGGGCCCGAGGTGGCCGCGTTCGAAGCCGAGTTCGCCGCCTTCGTGGGCGCGCCCCACGCCGCGGCCGTGTCGAATTGCACCACGGCGCTGCATCTGGCGCTGCTCGCCGCTGGCGTGAAGCCGGGCGACGAGGTGGTGACGGTCAGCCACTCCTACATCGCCACCGCCAACGCGGTGCTCTACTGCGGCGCGACCCCGGTCTTCGTGGACATCGAGCCCGCGACCTACAACATCGACCCGGCCCTGATCGAAAAAGCCCTGTCGCCCAAGACCTCGGCGATCCTGGTGGTCCACCAGATGGGTCTGCCCTGCGACATGGCCCGGGTCGTCGAGATCGCCAAGGCCAAGGGCCTGCCGGTGGTCGAGGACGCGGCCTGCGCCAGCGGCAGCGAGATCCTCTGGGACGGCCAGTGGGAGAAGGTCGGCAAGGTGCACGGCGACGTGGCCTGCTTCTCCTTCCACCCGCGCAAGATCATGAGCACCGGCGACGGCGGCATGCTGACCACCAAGCACGCCGACTGGAACGCCAAGTTCAAGCTGCTGCGCCAGCACGGCATGAGCGTGCCCGACACCGTGCGGCACGGCTCGCCCCAGGTGATCTTCGAGACCCATCCCGTGATGGGCTACAACTACCGCATGACCGACATCCAGGCCGCGGTCGGACGCGAGCAGCTCAAGCGCCTGCCCGAGATCGTCGACAAGCGGCGGGCTCTGGCGGCCCGCTACATCGAGATGCTGTCCGACGCCCAATGGCTCGGCCTGCCGTCGGAGCCGTCCTACGCGCGGACCAACTGGCAGAGCTTCTGCGTGCGCCTGCCCGACCACGCCGACCAGCGGACGGTGATGCAGGCCCTGCTCGACAAAGGCGTCGCCTCGCGCCGGGGGATCATGTGCAGCCATCGCGAGGAGGTCTATTCCTCCGCGCCGCTGCGGATGCCGCTGCCGCATTCCGAAGCCGCCCAGGATCACGGAATTGTCCTGCCGCTCTATCCGCAGATGTCGGAAGACGATCAGACGCAGGTGATCTCGGCATTGATTGAAGCGAGCCGGCCGTGAGCGAACTGTCGATCCCTCATAACGCCTCAGAACCAGGACCCAGCGCAGAACCGCGGAAAGTCCCGGTCGTCGACATCGTTCCCCGGCGAGGTCTTCTCGACCTCGATCTGGGCTCGGTCTGGCGCTACCGCGAGCTCCTGGTCGTGCTCATCATGCGCGACATCCAGGTGCTCTATAAGCAAGCTGCGCTTGGCGCTGCCTGGGCGGTGATCCAGCCGCTGTTCGCCGTCGCGGTGTTCACCGTCATCTTCGGACACTTCGCCAAGATGCCGTCAGACGGCATCCCCTATCCGGTGTTCGCCTTCGCCGCGGTGCTGCCCTGGACCTATTTCTCCGAGGCCGTCCGTCGCAGCGCCACCGGCCTGGTCAATGACAGCGAACTGGTGCGGAAGGTCTATTTCCCAAGGCTCTTGGTGCCGCTTTCCAACGTCGTCACGCCGCTTGTCGATTTCACCATCGCCTTCGCCATCCTGGTCCTGATGATGCTGTGGTTCGGCGTGCCGCTGTCCTTGCGGATGCTGGCCATCATTCCGCTGATCACGGTGGCCATGATGTTGGCGCTCGCGGTCAGCCTCTGGCTCGGACCGGTGAATGTCCGCTTTCGGGACATCAAGCACACTCTGCCCTTCGTGCTGCAGATCTGGATGTACGCGTCCCCGATCGTCTATCCGCTGAGCATGGTCCCGGCGCAATGGAAGCTTCTCTACAGCCTCAATCCGATGGTCGGGGTGATCGAGGGCTTCCGCTGGGCGGTATTCAATCGCGGCGCCCCTGACTTCGGCGCCACGGCCGTCAGCGCGGCCATCATTCTCGTGCTGCTGTTCGGCGGCCTGGTCTTTTTCAAGCGCATGGAGCGCTCATTCGCGGACATGATATGAGCAAGGAAATCGCAATCAGCGCCCATGGACTTGGCAAGCGTTACATGCGCAGGGCCGCCGGTTCTCGCTCAGACTCCCTACGCGACGCCCTCAAGAACGGCTTCAAATCCGTCTTGAGCGGCGGTGCATCTGGAACGCAGGAAACGTTCTGGGCCCTGAAGGACGCCTCGTTTGAAATCGCTCGCGGCGAAAACGTGGGCATCATCGGGCTCAACGGCGCCGGCAAGAGCACGCTTCTGAAAGTGCTCTCGCGGATCACGACGCCCACGACGGGTTCGGCTCGAATTTCGGGCAGGATGGGCGCGTTGCTGGAGGTGGGCACCGGCTTCCATGGCGAGCTCACTGGGCGCGAAAACACATTCCTCTACGGCGCCATCCTTGGGATGAGCCGCGCCGAAGTCGCGCGCAAGTTCGATGCGATCGTCGATTTCGCCGAGATCGGCGAGTTCATCGACATGCCGGTCAAACGCTACTCAAGCGGGATGTACGTGCGCTTAGCCTTCGCCGTGGCTGCGCATCTGGATCCCGACATCCTGCTGCTCGACGAAGTGCTCGCCGTGGGCGACTTCATGTTCCAGCGCAAGTGCATGAACTTCGCCGCAGACCTGGAGAAGAAGGGTGCGACCATCCTGTTCGTCTCGCACAACATGTTCAGCATCAAGTCGATGTGCGAGCGCGTCATCTATCTGAAGCGCGGCCAGGTTGTTTACGACGGCCCGACGGACGTAGGCCTCAAGATGTACGAGGACGACAGTCGACTGACTGTCTCGTCCTGGTTCCACGACGAATCGCCTAAGCCCTCTATGACGATCACGGATGCCCAGCTGCTTGACGAAAGCGGTAAGGAAACCGGCGTGATCGACTACGGACAACGCCTCACCGTGCGGATCCACTACAAGACCTTCCGACCGATCGAACAGCCGGACTTCCGGCTGGGCATCAATCGTTCGGACGAGATCCACTGCTCGACCTACAGTTCCTACGCCGACGGCGTGAACATCCCCATGATCGACGGTGAGGGCATGTTGGAGCTTCGCACGGCGCCGATGACGCTGGTGTCCGAGCTCTATACTGCCAATATCTCCGTTCGCGAGAAAGGATATGGACGCACGGTCTGCGCCCAGGTCGCCGGACATTTCCATCTCCGCCACCCGGTCTTCGCCTCCAACGCGTTCGGCGTCTACCACGAGAGCGGAGAATGGCGCCTCGAAACGGCCGTTCCGAAGATCTTGGCCGCCGGCTGAGCCACGGCTCTGCGAGTGCGCCTTTAGCGCTCCCGCAGGGCAACGTCCGGAAACTGAGTCAGGCCACGCCGCCTCTTTCGCTCGGCGAGCTCCGCGTCGTTGACAAGGCATCGGCGTCGCGCCGGGCCGGCGCGAGGGGCGCCCGGCTTGTGAGCATGGCGGCGCGCTTCAGAATCGGGCGCTCCAGGACCACCCACGAGGCCGTCGCCAGGACCACGGTGAACACCAGTTCCCAGACGATCTGCAGTGAGACCGGGACGCCTCGCGCCAGGTCGCCCAGGCCAGCCCAGGTCATGAGATTCTGGAAATGGATGAAGGGGTGAAACAGATAGGCGCCGTAGCTGATGCGGCCCAGCAGACGCAGCGGCGCACTCTCCAGCAGAGCGACGAACCTGGTGGTCTGCGCCTGAGCGATTTGGAACATGAGCAGGCCTGCGATCAGACCAACGACCTTAGCGTAGGTCATCCAGCCTTCGGTCGAGGGGCCGAACAGCGCCGGCGTCACCAGTAGGCAGGCGAGCGTCGCAGCCTGCGCCGGGCCGCTGGTCAACCAGGTCGGGCCGGGACGCGTCGCGGCGGCGAGACTGACGAGACCACCAAAGCCGAGCAGGCCGAAGTTGATCAGGGAGCTGACATCGATCGCAGTGTTCGATGCGCCCAGCGCCTCCATCACGATCTTGGTGGTGAGTGCGACGCTGACGAAGCCCAGACAGACCACCCCCGTCCACCGCCGCGGCGTCACCAGGATCAGCGGCGCAAACAGCAGATAGAACTGCTCCTCCACCGCCAGGCTCCACAGGTGGCCGAAATCGCCCACCCATGCGTCGCGCATCCCAATGAAGATGTTGGTGGCGTAGAACGCGTAGGCGAGCTTGGCCATTCCCCAGAAGTTGTCGACCGTCATGAAGGCCGACAGCACAAGGGCGACCGCAAGGAGCACGTAGTAGATCGGGAAGATCCGCGCCGTCCGGCGCAGATAGAACCTCGCCAGCGCCCAGACCGGAGAGATGGCGCCGGTCTCGATGTCCTCCCGCGACCGGGCGAGGATCCCGGTGATCAGGAAGCCGCTGAGCACGAAGAAGGTCCAGACCCCGATATCTCCGAAGGGGTCCCTGTGTTCGATCGGGAATTTGTGGCTGGCGAAAACAAGCAGGAAGGCGATCGCCCGCAATCCGTCGAAACCCGCGATCCGATCCGACGTGGACATCGTGCTCATCCCCAGCCCTACCCGCACGATAGCCCAGCGCGGGGCGCCGTGTTAGCCGGCCGCACGCGCGAGGCGATCGGCTTGGCCATCGCCCTTAGCGTGTAACTTGCTGCGTCGACCATGGCGGCCGCGTATATGGATCATGATGAAATCCAGCCTCAAGGGCCTGATCAAACAGACGGGACTCAAACGCGAGCACATCGCGGCGGCGCGCATGCGCCTGGAGCGGAATGTGCTGGCCGCCTTGCCGCGCCAATCGCCGCGCATGTCGGGCCGGATCCTCTGTTACCACGCGGTTGGTCAGCCCGAGCTGGGGGTCAACGACATCAGCCCGCAGCGCTTCCGGCGCCAAATCGAGATGGCGATCGCGGCGGGCTACCGGTTCGTCCCGGCCGTGGACATCGCCCTCACCGGGGGCGGCCCGAAGGACCTGGCCATCACCTTCGACGACGCCCTGCGCAGCCTGCGGACCGCCGCGGCGCCGATCCTCAAGGATTTCGCCATCCCCTGGGCCTTCTTCGCGGTTAGCGACTGGTGCGAGAAGGGCCACCCCTGGGGGCCGGACGTGGTGCTGAGCTGGCGCGAGATCGAAGCCTTGGCGGCCGATGGCGTTCATGTGGGCAGCCATTCGGCGACCCACGCCGACTTCGGCAAGATTCCGCCGGCCGAAGCCGAGGAGGAACTGATACGCTCGCGCGACATGATCGAACGGCGGCTCGGCTTTGCGCCGACCACTTTCGCCATACCTCTGGGCCAGTCGATGAACTGGACGCCGACCGCCGGCGCCCTGGCGCGCAAGGCCGGGTATCAGGTGATCTACGCCCAGGCCGAGACTACGCGGCCCGCCGATACCGTGGCGCGCACGTTCGTGACCTGCTTCGACGGCGATAGCATTTTCAAGGCCTTGCTGCAGGGCGCATACGACAGTTGGGAGGAATGGGTATGACGGCGGCTCCGCGGATTGTCTCGGTGATTGTCGCCACGCGCGACCGCCCCGCCCTCCTGAGCGAGGCGCTGACGAGCATTCGTGCGCTTGAAGGCGACGACCTGAGGTTCGAAATTCTGGTGGGCGACAACGGTACGACGCCCGAGACCGAAGCCGTCGCGGCCAAATTCGGCGCGATCTACGCCAAGACCGACAAGGACGGCTGCGCGGCGGCGCGCAATATCGCCCTGGAACGGGCGACCGGCGAGTTCATTGCGCTGCTTGACGACGACGACGTGTGGCTCGAGGGGCACGTGCGCCCGCACATCGCGCTGCTGGACGCGCGTCCGGATCTGGAAGCCGTGTTCGGCCAGATCATCACCACCGACCCCGAACGGCGACCGATCAGCGATCCCTGGCCTGAATCCCTGCCGGACGATGGCGACGTCTTCATGACCATGCTGGCCGGCTACTATCCGCAGGTCGGCGCCACCCTGACCCGCGCCCGCGTGCTCGAGCGGCATGGTCTGATGGACGAGACGCTCATCGGCGATTCAGACTGGGATTGGCAGATGCGCATCGCCAAGACCCACAAGATCGGCTTCGTGCCCACGACCTGCGTACTCTTCAGGCAGCGCGCGCCCGGCACATTCGACGACCTCCAGTTGCGCCGACTGAAGTATAGCCAGAAGGTGTTCTTCCGCCACGCACTGCCCGAACCGCGCCTCTGGCGCTCGCCTATCACCTTCGCCCGGGCCTACTTCGGCGCCGTGACCAACTTGTTCTATTACTTCGTGGACGCCGCCGCCCTGCGCGCGGAAACCGGCGACCGCAAGGGCGCGCTGAGCGCCATTCGGCACGCGTTCACTATCTTCCCCACGCGGGCCGTGCGGATGCTGCTCAGGCCCTCGCCGCTCCGGACTGCGCTGGTCGCCGCGCTGACCGGTCGTCCGGTCGGCCGAGCGCCGCTTCAGCCGAAAGCAACCAGCTGATATCGCCCTCGCCCATCAGGGCTGGAGCTTGCGCTTCAACCATTCAGGCATGAGCAGACGCAGGCTTTCGGCCGCGCCGCGAATTTCGCCGGCCTGACGCATGCGCGCCCACATCGCCAGCCGCTGGCCGAGCGGCAGGGCGCCCATGTAGACCTTCTTGATCTCCGGGACGGAATAGTCGTAGCCGAAGATGTCCTCGTGCAGGCTGTCGGGCGGGCCAAAGTGCGGATGCTCCAGATCCGGGTTCACCGGCGCGTGCAGATAGTCCTGCGCCGGCAGATCGCGCGCAACCGCATAGGCTTCTTCCAGGTACTTCAGCCAGCCGGGCGGGGCGTGGGTGCTCTCGACCGCCTCGCGTGCGGCCTCGCCGGCCGCCTTGCGGAAGGGAAGGTCGGTGATCAGGCGCTCCAGCATCTCGCTGTACTGAGCAAGCGAGGTCGCCTGCAGCGCGGTCCCCACCAGGCCCACGTGGTTGATGCCGAAGATCCTGGCCTCGCTCGGATAGGTGAACAGAGTGAGCAGCGGCGAGCCATAGCCGCCAGCCTCCATCATCGAGGTGGAGGAGACGAAGGGGAAGGAGTCCACATAGATGTCGGCGGCCTCGAAGTAGATCCTCGGGTCGGGCATTTCCGGCATGCCGGTGATGCGGCCGCCGACCTTGGCCTTGGCGGCCTTCCAGTCGTCCGGTTCACCCGATCCGACGACGATCAGCCGCGCGTTCGGGTGTTTTTCGAGCACGCCCACATGCATGTCGGCGAAGCTCACGCCGTTCATCGAGCGGTACTTGGCCCCGCGCGCCACCGAGACTAGCAGCACCTCGTCGGGGCTGACGCCCAGGGCCGCCTTGGCCTCCTGGCGCGAACGGGTCCGCACCGTCGGATCGACGATCGTCGGCAACAGGTAGTTGCGGTTGGGCTCCACGCCCCGCCGGCCGATGGAGATGTCGGTCGCCGCATCGCGCAGGTTGATCACCACGTGGCCGACGCTCGGGCCAAGCCAGAAGATGTGGTCGGCGTGGTTCAGGAACAGCACCGGCGGCAGAGTCAGGGCCGGGGCGAAGGCGATCAGCGGGATCACGTCCTCGCAGTGGATATGCAGGACGACCAGGTCGTGCTCGCGCGCCAGGCGGCGCAGCTCGCGCACCCAGTCCAGCTGACTGCCGACCTTCTGGTTCAGCCGGAGGATTCGCCCGCCGCTCTTGGCCACCGAGTCGCACAGGTGCTGGGGAACCTCGCCGCGATGCGAGGTCAGGACCAGGGAGTTGGTCCGCTCGGCGTCGGCGGTGATCCAGCGGCTGATCATGCGGGTCAGCCCGCCAACCGCCGCCAGTTCGGTGCCGACGTGGAGCACCTTCTTGAACGGGGGGTTCGGCTTGAAGGCGTAACGGGCGCCCCCGGGATCGGCAACGCGCGCGCCAATCTCGTGCAGCAGGTGCTCCAGCCGCGGACTGGCGTAGATCCCGCAGTGCTTGTGGGTCGCCACCGTCGCGGCCGTCGCCGCATAGAAGGCCGCCGTCTCCAGGGCGCCGCGCGCAAAGGCCGCCTCGGCGAGCCTCACATCGGCGTCGAAGCGGGCGAAGTTCGCCTGGATGCGGGCGGAGACATCGCCTCCCAGCCGCGTCGTGGCGTTGTCGGAGGGAGCCTGAGGTTTGGCCTCCGCGGCCTTCGGTTTCTGGTTGGGTTCGCGGCCGAGAACCTTCTCGTTCGAATCGACGCGGCCGCAGACTGATTGCATGGGCGCCGCCTGGAGGGTCGCGGTCACTTGCGTCGGATCGTCTTCGGACAACTGTGGATCCAGCGGCAGGACGACGCCATGACGCGGGAGCGCGTCTGGATTCGGAAGCGGCCAACGCTGCGGCGCAGACGAACCCCCTGGTGACGGCTGCAATCCCCGAAGCGCCGTGTTGATGAAGCCCAAGAAGAGGTGTCCGAGCAAACCAGCCTCCATGACGAGCGCAACTCCTCCCCGCGCCCCGAAGACAACGGGAGAGATGGAGGCGAGCTTTCGACGAGCCTCATCCCGACGCTGGCTGCTGAAGCGGTGTGAATTCGCCAGGTCACCGCGTCGATCTGACTCTGCAGATATTGTTACAAGGTATCTCCACGGACGCGGGCAATCTAGCCTTGCGCGCCAATGTTATTGCACTTTCCGCTCTCGGTGAGTGGGCGACCCCGTGGCCGCTTCAGGAGCCCCTGCGCCGGGAAGCCGCTCCCCCGGAGCGGGGCGCCTTAATGCTTGCCTGTTCCGGCTCCCTTTGGCCGAGGCTATTCTGTGGCAGGTCGAAGGTGGGACACGAGTCGTGGGGGCCGAAGCCTCCCTGACGGTCAGAGCCGGCGCGAAGATCGCCGTGACGGGCGCACGACGGCGGTCGACGGTTATTTCAGACTGGCGATGAACCTCGGTCCCTGAATGGCGTGAGCGACGCTGAACAGGAATGCATTCATCGGCGCAGCGACAACCGCGAGCGGGTCGAACCGCCAGACGAAGCGCACGACCCTTGGCAGTGTCGAAGGCCCGGTGAAGATCTGACGGACCAGCAGTTGTCCAAGAGTCAGGCGCGTGAGCCGCAGGCGGCGGGTGAGGCCCGATCGCGTGGCTCTCGACCAATGGGCCCGATCGCGCACCACCTTCAAGGAGGCGAGATTGTAGGTTCTGCGGTGCAGGTCGCGCTCGCTGCCCCAATCGAAGGCGCTAAAGTAGATATTCACGCCCGTGCCCAATACGACCTCACTGTCGAGAGACATGCAGATCTTCCTGGAGGCCAGCACAAGGTCCACGAAGAAAAGATGGTCCTCGCCTGCGGAGCGGAGATCTTCCAGCATCCGGATCTCGCCGAGCTTTCTAGCCTTGTATGCGATGCTTGAGGTATGGGCCAGATATTCCAGAGCGAAGAACTCCGCAGCGTCATTCGCCTCCAGAGCGACCATATTCCCATTGAGGCGTATGAAGCGCGACGACTCGAAGTCTTGTGACTGGATCGCATTGAACAGGTCAGTGCCCTGCAGGTAGCGGCTCTGTTCCGAACCCCGATCGTGATCGGAGAAATAGATATCGAAGCCCGACGCCAGCGCCCGAACGGCGCGTTTGAGGTGGTCCGGCCGCCACGTGTCGTCTGAATCGATCAGGGCGATGACGTCCGTCCGCCCCATTACGGCGTCGAGTCCGGTGTTCCTCGCCGCGCCCGGGCCGCCATTCTCCCGGTGAAGCACCTCGATCCTCATGTTCGCAGGAGGCTCGCCGGCGGCGATGATGTCCTCGATGGGGTCGATTGGAGACTCGTCGTCCACGATGACGATGCGGACCTGATGCGCCGCGTCCAGGGTTTGCTGGAAGATCGACGTCAGGCAGCGCGTCAGAATGCCCTGTTTTTCCTGGTAAAATGGAACAATAATGGCGATCTTCATCGGCGGTCGTCCGTGCTGATGTCCACCTGTCGAGACAGGTGCGGGCTTCTTCGGGACGATCTGCAATTCACGGGCCGACTTCGCGCATCGGTTTTGGGTCTGCGGGTTCGAGGCTCCCCAGCGCGCTAAAAAGCGAAACGTGCTTTTCATGTCCCTGATGATAGGTGGCCATCCATTGGACGCTAGGCGGCAGGAGACATTTCGATGAGCGAAGCGGTGAGGACCGAGGAAATCACCAGACCTGCGAACCCGGGTCAGGGCCCCTCGGCACTCGAGGCCCGAGCGCGCAGAGCCTTCGAAACCTACGAGACCTATTGCAGCAAGGCCGAAGCGCTCCATGCGGCGGGTGATTTCGACGCTGCGGCGGTCTACGCTGGGATCGCCGCCTTAACAGCGGTGCGGCCTCATGCAGGCTTCTTCCAGGCGGTTCGCCTCGAGCGTCTGTTGGTCGATATAGGACGAAGGACCTCTGCGCCGACCGACTATCGGAGGCCCGACGACCCGACCCGCCCGATCAAAACCGTTCTCCACGTATGCACGACGGTCGCCCCCGTGGGCGGTCTCAGGAACATGCTCGGACACTGGATCCGGTCAGACACTTCGCGATCGCATTCCATTGCGCTCATCAACCACAGCGGCCCCATCACCGAAGTCCTGACCGCTGCGGTGGCCGCCAGCGGTGGTCGCCTGCACAAGGTCAACCGGATCGTGGGGGGCTATGTGCAGTGGGCTGCGGAACTGCGCAGGATCGCCCAGAGCTATGACGCCGTTGTCCTTCACGTCTACAGCCAAGACGTCGTCCCCCTGATCGCCTTCGCGGAGCCTGAAAAGCGACCGCCAGTCCTCTTCCTGAACCACGGGGACCACCTCATGTGGCTGGGAGGATCGATCAGCGATGTCGTCATCAATCTTCGCGACGCCGCTCAGACGCTGTCCATCACGCGACGCGGGATCGAGCCGCAGCGCAATGTGATGGTGCCGACCATCGTCGTCCCGCCGGAACGCTCGCGGACACGCGAGGAGGCCAAGCGCGCGCTAGGGATCGATCCGAACACGATCTTCCTGTTCTCAGCTGCCCGCGGCATGAAATACCGCAGCGTCGACGGCGTGTCCTTCGCGGACACCCATGTCGAGCTCCTAAAGCGTCACCCGAATGCGTTGTTCTGGATCTTGGGTCCGGGAGAGCAGGAGGATTGGCGCGCGGCCAGCGCCGCCGTGGGCGGACGGATCAAGCCGCTGGCTGAATCGCCCGAGACCCGGCTCTATTTCGAGGCGGCCGACATCTATGTGGACTCCTATCCCTTCGTCTCTTCGACCTCGCTGATGGAGGCGGCCGGCTTTGGCGCCCCGCTGGTGTCGCGCTTCTACGGCCCCAAGGACGCCGAGATATTCGCGATCAATCACCCCGGCCTGGTCGCATCCGTGCTCAACGCCTCCAGCGAGGCGGAATACTTGGGCTTCCTGGATCGTCTGATCGAGGATCCTGCCTATCGGGAGCGCCTCGGTGCGAACGCGCAGAAAGTGGTGCGCGAACTTCACACGCCCCCAGGCTGGTTGGACCTCCTGGAAGTGGCCTATGTGCGCGCCGTCGCCCTGCCGCCGGTCGACGCCCAGGCGTTGCTCGCCCGCGCTGAGCCGGAGGTGTTTTCTTTCGGAGAGCCCGACTGCAGGCTCTACGAGGTCTTCGGGATCGAGGACGAACCGATCGAGTTTCTCAAGGCCTATGTACGGCTGCTGCCGCTTCGCGAACGGCTGGAGATGTGGCGACATCTGAAGGCAAATGGCGTGCTCAAGGGCGTTTCCGAACAGGTGCGCCACCTGATGCCGGAATGGTTGATCCAGGTGCTCAAAGATCGCGCCGTCGGAAGCCGGGTGAACTGAGGTCGCGTCCTCGACCGCGGCGTTCGCCCAAGGGCCGCAGCGCCGCGATCGTGCTCAGATCGGGGCGGCGGCCCGGATCCGGGGCCGGCTCCGCAGCCACTTCACCAGCATTCGAAGTCGCCGGTAAAGGCTGACCTCGTAGGTCCGCACGACGTCGTCGAAGAACGGCGTGCGCTTGAGGTTGTCCCAATAGAGCCAGGCCCAGTGGTGCCAGACGTCGGCCTTCCAGGGCTTGTCGTCGGTGATGTAGTGCACCAATGCGGGACCGGACGGACTGAGCCGGCGATCTGGCGACAACTCGGCCTCGAATTCGGCTTGCGTCCTAACGCGCTGAACGTTCCAGTCCGCCCCCACGGACTTCCAGCGTCCCCAGAACACGACGTTCAGGGCGTCTTGATCGCCCAGCAAGAGCTTCTGGTTGTGCGTCGCCACGAAATCCAAGGCCGCCGAAAACGACTTCTCGGCGCGAACGCGCGCAAGATCGACGAGGAGCACCCCGGCGTTGAAGTACTTAGGGGCGTCCATGGGCAGGCCCCAGCGCTCGGCGAACTTTTCGGCGGCAAGGTAGCAATCGACGACGGCGCCGATGGAATAACCGGTGATGTCACTGCGCCACAGCTCGCGGATGTCGCGCAGGACGACCGTGTCGGCGTCGATGTAGATGACGCGGGTGCAGTCCGCCGGCGCCAGCTTTTCTAGGCTCAGGCGGAACAAGACAGAACGGTTCAGGTGGCCGCGGGTTTCGTACTCCGGAACGTCGTCGTCTCCGATCTGGATCCAGACGAATTTGGCCCGGGGCGCGACGCTTTCCACGCGTTCCTGCAGCGCGCGCTCCACGCCGTCATGCACGATGATGAAGCGAAGGGCCGCGTCGGTTGCGTGGCGCACGATAGAAGCGATGACGACCGCCGCGTGGGGCGCGTAGTTGCGGTCGAAGCCCATCGCGACGTCGATCTGGGTGTCCAAGACGCTATCCAATTCCCAATGTTCCTACGTCGCCTACTTGGGTCCGGTGTCGCTCGCCGCTCCGTCGGCGAGGCTCAGGTCCGACGGCCGCCCTGACCGCCGCGCTCCGAACATGATCGCCTTCAGGGCGCGTTGCATCGGCGAAGGCCTAAGCAGATTCACCGCGGCGCGGATAGGCAGGACGCCCGCGGCGATCGCCATCGCGCGCAGAGCATCTTTGCGACGCCCCTCCAGAGCCCTGACTTCGGCGGCGTCCGAAAAGTAGGTGTAGAAGTGCCGCATGGTGCTCGAGTAGGCGCGGAAGAAGGCCATGAACGAGTTCCAGACGCGCCATTCCGGGATGGCGTGGCGCAGGAAGACCTGGCGATCAAAAGCGATGCGCCGATGCTGGAGCGCATCGTATGACCCGGGCGGGCGTCCCCTGAACAGAATGCACGTGGTCTCCTGGAAGCCGAGCGTGCGCCGACGCGCAATGCGCAGCATCCAATCCAGATCCTGCCCCCCCAACAGGACCGGGTCGAATTCACCGATGGCGTCGCGAACGCCGATCCGAGTGACGAGCGTGCCTATCTGCGGGAAGTAGCCGCTCAGCATGCGCCGGAGCAGATCATCGCCGTCGCCGGGGTTAGATCCGGGAAAGGGGTCTCCGATCGGTGTCAGCTGGCTGTCGGTATAGATCACTTGGCCGATCAGGCCGTCCAAGTGCGGTTTGGCGTCCAGGGTCTCCAGGTGCGGCCGGATGTGACCCTCCAGCCAGACGTCGTCGTCGTCCAAGAAGGCCAGGTAATCGCCGGTGGCTGCGCGCAGCCCGGCATTGCGCGCCGCGCTGGCGCCCTTTTGCACAACGGGAATATGCCGGGCGCCGAATTCGTCGGCGACCAAGGGCGTCTCCGGCGCGCTTCCATTGTCTCCAACGAGGATCTCGAAGGATAGATCCGGCGCCTCGAGCGCCCGGATGCTCGCCAGCGCCAGCCGGAGCATGGCCGGGCGGTCGCAGGTGGGAACGACGACCGAAACCCGGCGAGGGGAGGGGCTCAAGACCATTCCTCCCAGCTGTCGTACTTGCCCTTTAGCAGCGCCTTGAAGATCCGATCGCCGTCGAAGCAAGACACGAAGGTTCTCGGGATGGTGTCGGCTGGCCGGGTCTCCTCGGCCTGGGCGTAGATGGTCTCGTAGCCGGCCTCCGTCGCCGCCTTGGCCGCCACCGGCGTCCAGTTCATCGATTGGCCGAGGGGGATGGCGAAGGTCGTCGGGGCGAAGCCCAGGCGCTCCTGGATTTTACGCCGTGACCGGCCCAGCTCGTCGGTCATCTGCGTCAGACCGATCTTGCCGAAGTCCGGATGGGTCGCGGAGTGGCTGCCGACTTCAGCGCCCTCGCTCAACAGCTGGCCGATTTCATCCCAGGTCATGACCAGGTCGGCGATCCAGTCGACGCGCTTGTCGGCCCAGTCCGTTACCGGGAAGAAGGCGTAGGGCAGCCCATATTCCTTCAGGATCGGCGCGGCATGGGTGAAAACGCTCTTCATGCCGTCGTCGAAGGTGATGGCGAGCTCGTTGGGCGCCCCGCCCGTCCGCGCGATCTCGGAAGCCGCTACGAACCGGTAGCCCAGGCTGTGGGCGAGGTCGATCTGGCGCCGAAACTGCGTGGTGGAGACGTCATTCAAGCCCCATTCGGGCTGCCCCACGGTATGATAGGCGAGGATGCGGCCGCCCTTGCGCCTGCGAGACCTGCCGAACGTGGCGAGCGCGTGCCGTTCGCAGTACATCCGGGCCGCAACCGCGTGCTTCCGCTCAACGCCGGCGACTCTCGCAACGGTCTTCAATGCACTTTTTACTGGCACGCCCAGCCTCTCTTGGTTGATCCGAACAAGCCGAATTCGTTTGGGAAAGTCCAGCCTCTACAGCTTCCCGGGCGAGCCTTTGCGTCGCTGGATCCGCAGGACGGCGTCCGATATCGCGACAGCGCAAGCGCGCACCCAAACACTGAGCAAACTCCGTGCCTTCGTCGCCGATCAGCGTGGCCCCGACGCCTGGCCGCCCCGCGACCAAGGCTGCATCCCGCCCCAGACCGCGGCGGCGGATCCAGCGTCGGCACGTCTCGTAGACGTAGGGGATCCAACGCCCCTGCGCCTCTGGCCGGGGGCGCTATTCATCTTGGCGAACCGCCCCCGGCGCCGGTCCTGTCCCGCGAGCGACCATCCTCCTGGCGCGGGGAATGCACCCACCCCAGGAGGCTGATCGACCTGCCCCATGCCGGGACAGCGCGCGCAGCCGCGCCATCAACGCCCGTGAGGTCGGCTGAGCCGTCCCTGGCGGGCCCGCCTGGAAAGGCTTCGAGGGGTCGGCATGAAGATCGCGATGATCGGGACGGGCTATGTGGGCCTGGTGTCTGGGGCCTGCTTTGCGGACTTCGGGCACACGGTGACGTGCATCGACAAGGACGCGGGCAAGATCGCGCGTCTGCGCGAGGGCGGCATCCCGATCTACGAGCCGGGGCTGGACGTGCTGGT
>Ga0153916_10001065_pt1 | contig 19321 bp, 12 predicted proteins | sample Opewatmetagenome_FD_109642 | JGI IMG/M metagenome (GOLD analysis project Ga0153916, IMG submission 109642) | Freshwater wetland microbial communities from Ohio, USA - Open water 3 Core 3 Depth 4 metaG | ecosystem: Environmental > Aquatic > Freshwater > Wetlands | place: USA: Ohio, Lake Erie... | reverse complement strand
GACCACGAACGAGTCGGGCCGCAGCCGCTGGGCCGCGAGCTGGTAGCCGACGAAACTCTCCGCCGGCATGATCAGGAACTGGGCCCGGCCGCCGAGGTCCAGGCAGGGGACGTCGACCGGCTGGCCGGCTTCGACCCGCCGGCGCCAGCTCAATCCCAGCGCGGCCGAAATCCGCCGCCAGCGGGTCTCGCGGGGATCGGCGAGGATCCGCTTCATCGCGGCCGGCGTGAAGTCGCCGCCGTCCCGGGCAGGAAGGGGCAGCTCGGCCACGCGATAGTCGATCCGCTCCAGCGGGAATCGCCGCGTCGTGTTCCAGGCGGCCAGCATCCCTTGATAGAGCCGGTCGGCCAGCGCGGGCCGGTTCTCCGCGGCGCCGGTGTTGTACTTCCCGGCAGTCGTGTCGCCGGCACAGCCGGTGAAGTAGACCTGGAACACGGCGGGGTCGTCCTTCTGCCGTCGGGCCCGGGCGATGCCCGGGAAATCGGCCGAGACGCCCCCCCGGCCGTAGTGGCTCATGGGGTGGACGGCGTAGCAGCTCCAGGCCAACACCGGCCGGTCGCCGTCCCAGAAGCTGATCGTCTTCAGGTAGGGATCGATCTCGCCCTCCGGGGCGCCGTACATGTTGCCGGAAGCGCTGCCGCGTCCCCAGTGGATCTTACCGTCGGGCGTGACCACGCGGCGGTTCGAGGCGACCCGATCGACCTTCGCCTGCCCGAGGCCGAAGTCCGTCACCCGCCGCGGCGATCCGAGGGCCTTCGCCAGCGCCGCGGCGGTTCGCTGGACGGCCTTTTCGTGGAACACCGGATCGCAGTTGTAGCCCTTCAGGCCATATTGGTCGAGCAGCTTCTGGGCCGCGAGGTCGCAGATCGGGGCGTCGTGCTGGTGCACCGTGGCGAGCATCACGCGGTGGCGGGTCGTCCCCGCGGCCGCGGCCAGCACGTCCCGCCAGCGGTCGTAGGAATCGTTGTTCGACTGGCACCAGTCGAGGGCAACAACCACGATCGGCTCGCCGGCGCCGGTGAGCACGAAGCCCTTGGCGAACAAGGGGTCGACAATCTCCTTGGCGTCGGCGATTCCCCCGCCCATGCAGGCGTGGCCGATGGGGATCGTCACGTCGGCCTCGAAGGTCGCCACGCGATACTCGGCGGCAAGGGCGAGGGCCGAGGCCCACACGGGAAGCAACAACAACGCGGCGACGTGACGCATGAGGGCACCTTACGCGGATTCGATAGGGCCTACTCGCGCCCCCCGACATTGCGGCTCACCTGCCGGGATGAAGGCCAGCCGAATCCCGGTCCGGTGCCGGCGGCGGCTCGGGCCTGGGCGCTCGTTTCCTCCGCACCAGCCTCGAGCCGAGCGAGGCCTGCCTCTCTCGCACGTCGGCGAAAATGGCACTCACGTCAAAGTCGAACCGTGCCGAGAGTTCCTCGCGTATCCGCCTGACGTCGGCAACAATCGGGTCTTCCCACATCGCGCTATTCTCCCATCAATTCCTCGGGTGTGCATATGACCGGCAGGCTGTAACCCAGGCGGTTGCAGGCGACCGAGATCCTGCGGATTATCTGAGCATTGGCCAAGTGCCTACAGTTCCAGGTGAGAAGGTAGTCCATCTCGTTGACTGCGGCAACTGCGACATGGGCAGCATCCCGCACGCCGCGGGGAGGGATCGCGCCGCTGGCAAGGATCGCACGCGCCAAGGACTCCGCCTCCTCGGTGACCTCAAGGGCGGGAAGATCCTCGATCAGGCGCATCCTCCTCTTCGCTTCTTCCGGATCCCCCGAAGAAGCCTCATCGATGACGACCTGCGAGACGTAACACTCGAACGCCTGACGCCGGTTGCCCCACCACTCGTGGGTAGTCTGCTGGTGGGCCGCCACCAGCAGGTCTCGGCTCGGACGAGACGCGAGATAGCTGATCAGCGTGGTCTCAACGTAAACCGACTCCATCCTTCACCCGTTCACTTGCCCTTAGTGCCCCATATCCTCCGGTGTGCAGAACGACGGCGAAAACCCTCCGGCGGGTTCAAAACCCTTGCCGTACTTGATGCAATCGTGCATCGAGTCCGAGAATCCGATATCGATCGCGCCATACGTTGTGGAAAACATCCAGGCAGCAGATACCCACCTGCGCGGCCGATCGCAGACAAAACTCGTGCGCCAGATCACCGCAGATGAGGTAGTTGGCGGTGAAGTGAACGCGCGAACCATCGCGTTGGGTCTTGACTTGCGTGGTCACCGAGCGTTCGTTAGGGTGCGCACCATAATCGATCGTTCGATCGTAGAGTTCCTGAGCTACGCGTTGGCTCGTCGCATCAACCGATTGTAGGTGGTTCATCACCTTGCGAACCTTGAATTCATCCTGCATCCGACGTCGGCTCGCATCGTCTTCATGGCGCCGCAGCCATATGTCTTGGCGGTTCGTGTTGCCGGCGACGTAGAGCCCGTAGAGCGCGTTTTCGAGGCAGCCACGCAGCACCATGTACGCCTCTGCCAACTGGCCACTGAGGCATAGGCGAGCAGCACCGAGAAACGAGGAATGCGTACGAATCAGTAGGAAGCCGGATACTAACTCTGGGCTCTGGGTGAGGTTGTCAATCATCACCCGGCAGATACGATCAATCTCGGAGAGAGCATCGTATTGCCGGCGAAGATTCGAAAACGTCGTGATGCAGTTTCGTTGGGCGTCTTCAATGAAGCTGCCAAGCGGGTCTGCACCCCAGTCCGGTGGTGTCCGGCAGGTTCCGTCGGCTCTGCCACTCATGCCCGCGTTCATCTGGTGGCACAACTAGCCCACTAACTCTCTTGTCCGCCTTATGCCAGTCTATGGCGGCTCCGGGGCAAGATCAAGTATGGATACCGCTGTCGGGGTAACATGCAACCCCAGGCCCGGTTCACCGGGCTTGGCCGCGCAACCCGTATTCGGCCTGACGTTCACGGCCGGTTGCCGGGCTTCCGGAGCAAGGGCCGCAAACGGCCCTGGGTCACACGCACGCCCGTTTGACACCCTCTGCTGGATGGGCTATCCTGCCCGGCGGTGTCCGGCTAGGCAGAGAGTGTTCGCGGCGATTCTTCCCGCGCCGTGAGTCCCGGTGGAGGAGAAGGACTATGAACTGGCGGTGGTGGATCGAACGCGGATTTGTGGCTTGCGTGGTGGCGGGTTTCTGGGCAGGGGTGGCTCGGGGGGACGATCTGGCAGGCGCGGGGGTCGTCCCGCCGCCGACGTTCGTCCACGTCTGCGAAGACGCCGGGGCGGGCGGCTACGAGGCCTTCCCCGACGTCTGCCGCTTGAGCGACGGCCGGCTGATTTGCGTCTTCTACGCCGGCTACGGGCACGTCGCCTTGCCCAACGCCCAGTTGCCCAAGGGGGGGCGGATCTCCTCCTGCACCTCGTCCGACGAAGGACACACCTGGACCAAGGCCCAACTGCTCTACGACGGCCCCGACGACGACCGCGACCCGTCGATCGTGCAACTGGCGGGCGGGAAGGTGGTCTGCAACTTCTTCTCGCTCCGCAAGAGCGAGAAGTCCAGCCCGCCCTGGACCGGCCTGGGCACCTGGATCGTGACCTCCGACGATCTGGGCAAGACCTGGTCGCCGGCCCGGCAGATCTACGACTCGTACTATTGCAGCACCCCGATCCGCGAGATGCCCGACGGCCGGCTGATCCTCGGGCTGTACAAGGAGACGGCCAACTCGGCCAACGGCGCGGTCGGCATCAGCGACGACGGCGGGAAGACCTGGCGTGCGGCGATCGACATCCCCAACGGCGGCTACCGGCTGGACGCCGAGACCGACGTGATCCGGCTCAAGGACGGGACCCACTACGCCGCCCAGCGGGCCGAGATGTGCTTCTCGATCTCCAAGGACCGCGGCGAGACCTGGAGCGTCTCCAAGCCGATCGGCTTTGCCGGCCACTGCCCCTACTTCCTTCGCACCCGGGACGGGATCATCCTGTTGGCCCACCGCGTGCCCCAGACGAGCCTGCACTACAGCCTCGACGAGTGCAAGAGCTGGAGCCCGAACGTGCTGGTCGACGACGTGATCGGGGCCTACCCGTCGATGGTCAATCTTAAAGACGGCTCGGTGCTGATCGTCTACTACGAGGAGGGCGCGGGCTCGAGCATCCGGGCGAAGCGGTTCCGCGCGACCGGCTCCGGCATCGAGTGGATTGCGCCGTGACTGGCACAGCGGAGTCCAACGGGGAGGTTCGCGTCGAGCGACGTCATGCTGAAGCATAACCTACGCCGCGTGCCGCCGTTTTGCAGAGTGCCTTCCTTTCACGCGTCAAAGACAACCTGATGGAGAGGGGCGGGACATGAAGAGACTGTTCAAAACCTCGGCGGTCGTCGTTTTTGTCGCGGTGTCGTACGCGCCAGCACAAGATAGCCCGGCGAACACTGGCGCAGCCGCCTACGACGACTTTGTCGAGCCGTGGCGCAGCCGGTTCATCAAGCACTGGGAGAAAGAGGTCGAGTCGGTCAAGAGCTATCTGGCGAAGAAACCCAAGATCACACCGCGAAGTGCGTCGATCCGTACTGCGAAAGAGAGGAATCTCACAACGGAGCAGATAAAAGCGATCCGGCTGAAGGAAGCCCGGGAAAGGGCAGTCAGGGACCGGCAGGCAGCCAAAACCCGCCTGGAGAAGCTGCAGAACAACGATCCGCCTTACTTCGGTGGGATTCTGCAAGCAGACGGATTGGGCGTCGGCGCTTACGGGCGCCCAGAATGGATCGACGCCAAAGTAAAGCAGGTGATTGACGGCAACCAGATGCTGGTCGGCATCGAGGACGCGCGCACCGGCGACTCGCGTTACGACACGTGGATCATGCTTAAGTGTTCGACGGTGGGCATCACGGACGGGAAGTTCTGGAGAGGAGGCCAATGGAAGGCGGTGACCGGCTCCGAGCTCTTGGTCGTCACCGGCACCACTACGTACCCAACGGCGGCCGGCGGCACGAAGACGGTGTTCACCATTGAGCCGCTGCGGCTCGATTCACTGAAGAAAAAGAAGTAGAGACGTAGCTTGGCGTCTGGGGCGCTATTGACACAATTCGACGCGCCCCGGCAGAGCCCAGGGGTGAAGGGATCAGACTGGCCGAGAGAACCGGCCCGCACTGCCCCACGCCGGGACCGCAAGTGACTTGGGCGCACGGAGGGCATACGCGGGTCGGCAGGGCACCCCGCCTGTTCGGGGGGAACAGTCAGAGGCTGTCCGGAAAGTGCCCTGCACCAGTCCCCTCTCCCTCTGGGAGAGGGTTAGGGTGAGGGTGATTCGCTGGTAAGATGACTTCCTCACTTGCCCAGCCCCACCATGCCCTCACCCCCGACCCCTCTCCCAAAGGGAGAGGGGAGCTTTCCGGACAGCCTCTCAGTGGTTTTCGGAAGCGCAAGTGCGTTGTGCCGCGGATTCTGGGTTCCGCGGGACTTCGGCTTCCGAAAAAGTGCTCCTCCCGTGCGACACTTCGATTCCCACCTGGGGTTTAGTTTATCCAGGTTAGGGTGTGGCCGATGGTCGGGCCCGAACAGGTTGGGTCGTCGTGGCCGCACCCTCTGACTGTACCCCAAGGTTGAGGAGTAGGGACATGCTGAGAGTCGTGTCGAGGATCCTGGTGGTGACGGTGGCGTGCGTGGTTGTCGCGGGTGTGGGCTTCGCCGCGGAGAAGGACAAGAAGAAAGAGGGCGAGAAGAAGCCGCAGATTAACATCGAGGACGTTTTCAAGAAGCTCGATGCGGACAAGGACGGCAAGCTCAGCTTCAAGGAGTACTTCGCCTCTTCGTTTGTCAAGAAGGCTGGCGAAGAGCGGGCCAAGCAGCGCTTCGAGAAGATGGACACCAACGGTGATAAGTCCGTCTCGCTCGAGGAGTTCAAGGCGGCCTTCAAGAGGATGGAAGGGGCGACGAAGGGGGAGAAGAAGGGGGAAGGGAAGCGGAAAAAGAAAGAGGGGGGCGACAAGTAACGCCCCCGAGTCTCGGTGAAAGCCGTCCGGGATCGTTCGGGCGGCTTTTCTCATGCGCGCACCGGGCCCCCGCGCTGCAAGGGGAACAGGCATCGGCAATGCGATCCGGCGAATTGGCACGTCGTTTGCGGTTAGTAAGGGCAACGCTTCTGCAACCAGCAGAGCAATCACCCCCCCAAAAACCCCGGCGTCCCTAAACGAGGGCTGCCGGGGCCCGAACAGAGAAGAGGTTTTCTAGGGGTCGGCAGACGGAAGAGGTTAGGATGGGGTGCTTCGACCGCCTCGGCGAGCTTGTGGGGAGTCAGAACTGCGAAACGGCTGAGAAGAGGTGACCCTCCCGACGGGTCGGAAGTACCCGCTTCCGAGTAGCGAAGGCGAGCTGGGTTCCAGGTGCCCGAACTGAACTCAGCTCGCCTGTTCTATTTCGATACATCGTTTTTGAGCACCTGTGCTATTCTGATACACCTCCGCCCGCTCCGAACGTCCCCGCTTGCAACCCTTCCGCCCACCATTTTTTTCTCTTCGCGCTTTCTATGGACACGCCAGGATTGCCTCGTTGCCACGGGCAATGAGGCCCAGGAAGCGACCATTCCGCTCCGCAGACGCCCAAGCGTTTCGCTGCGGACAAACCGAAGTGGGCCTGGGCACGTCGGGAACCCCGGATGGCTCGCAACGTGGATGCTGCCAGTGCCGGCCTGGTCGAAGCGGCCATCGGGGAACTCAGTAGGACCGGCGGCCCTCCGGGAATACAGTGGGACCGGCGGCCCTCCGGGAATACAGTGGGACCGGCGGCCCTCCGGGAATACAGTGGGACCGGCGGCCCTCCGGGAATACAGTGGGACCGGCGTCTCGCCGGTCCAAGGGAGATTCGGGCGGACGGGGCGAGAGGCCCGTCCCACCCACGCTCGGCTGAGGCGGCGGAGGCGACGGCTCTGCGAGAGGGTTCGCAGGTGTTTTCGGCAGCCTGCCCGTCGCGGGTGGAGCGAACCTGACGCACATTTCTTGCCTTCGCGGCCCTGCTTGCCCCTTTTCTCCCAGCAGCGATGCGGTAACATATTCAGTATTGGGTCTGAGGGAGAGTGGAGAAGTCTTCGGCCTCGCCAAGGAGGTTCCCTGGAGATGCTCGAACTGGAACAGGAAACACGCCGGTGGGCCGCCACCGACACCGCCGAAGTGTACGAAGTGGCGGCTTGGGGGAAGGGCTATTTCTCGATCAACGACCTGGGACACGTCTCTGTCCATCCCACCAAGGACCCCCAGCGGTCGATCGACCTGAAGCAGCTCGTCGACCGGCTCCAGGACCGGGGCATCCAGACGCCCGTGCTGATCCGTTTCGGCGACATCCTCAAGCACCGCCTGGGCGAGATCCACGCGGCGTTCCAGCAGGCCATCCGCGATCACGAGTACCGCGGCCGCTACCAGTGCGTCTTTCCGATCAAGGTCAACCAGCAGCGGCAGGTGGTGGACGAGATCATGGAGTTCGGCCGGCCGTATCAGTTCGGGCTGGAGGCGGGGAGCAAGCCCGAGCTGTTGGCCGTGATCGCCATGGCCAGCAACGACGTGCCGATCGTCTGCAACGGCTTCAAGGACGACGAATTCATCGAGACGGCGATGCTCGCCCAGCGGATCGGGCGGCAGATCTTCCTGGTGGTGGAGAAGTACACCGACCTGGAGATCATTCTCCAAAAGGCCGGGGAGCTGGGGATCCGCCCGCAACTCGGCATCCGCGTCAAGCTTGCCAGCCCCGGATCGGGGCGGTGGCAGGCCTCCGGCGGCTACCGCTCGAAGTTCGGGCTCACGGTGACCGAGATCCTCCGCGCCCTGGCCGAGCTGAAGAAGCGGGGGATGGAGGATTGCTTCAAGCTCCTCCATTTCCACCTGGGCAGCCAGATTACCAACATCCGCCACATCAAGCGGGCATTGAACGAGGCCGCCAGGGTCTACGCCGACCTGGTCCGCCACGGCGCGGGGCTACAGTACCTCGACGTGGGGGGAGGGCTGGGGGTCGACTACGACGGCTCCCAGACCAACTTCGAGTCGAGCGTCAACTACACCCTCCAGGAATACGCCAACGACGTCGTCTTCCACATCCAGAGCGTCTGCGACGACGCCGAGGTCCCCCATCCGACGATCTTCTCCGAGAGCGGCCGGGCGATCGTCGCCTACCACAGCGTGCTGGTGTTCAACGTCCTGGGGGTGGCCGACCTGGGCGAGAACAACATCCCCGCCGAGCTGCCCGAGGATGCGGAGCAGCCCCTGGTCGACCTGATGGACACCTACAAGGGGCTTACCGTCCGCAACGTCCTGGAGAGCTACCACGACGCCCAGCAGGCCCTCGACATGGCCCTGAGCCTCTTCGGCGGCGGCTATCTGCCGCTCGACCAGCGGTGCCAGGCCGAGAACCTCTTCTGGGGCATCTGCCGGAAGATCCAGCGGCTGATGCGGCAGATGGACTACGTGCCCGAGGAGCTGTCGGGCCTGGACAGCCTGCTCAGCGACACCTATTTCTGCAACTTCTCCCTGTTCCAGTCGATCCCCGACAGTTGGGCAATCAAGCAGCTCTTCCCGATCATGCCCATCCACCGGCTCCGCGAGCGGCCCTCGCGGCACGCCGTGCTGGGCGACATCACCTGCGACTCCGACGGGAAGATCGACCGCTTCATCGACCGCCGCGACGTGAAGCGGAGCCTCCCCCTGCACACGCTGAACAACGAGCCCTACTACCTCGGTGCGTTCTTGATCGGGGCCTACCAGGAGATCCTCGGCGACATGCACAACCTCTTCGGCGACACCAACGCCGTCCACGTGACCATGGACCCGGCAAGCGACGAGGTCGTCGTCGAGGCGGTGATCAAGGGGGACACGGTCAGCGAGGTCCTCCAGTACGTGGAGATCGACCCCCGCGCCCTCGTCCGGCAGCTCCGCACCGCCGTCGAGCAGGCGATCCGCGAGAACCGCATCGACGACCGCCAGGCCGGCCGCCTGCTCCGCTTCTACGAGGAGGGCCTGGCCGGCTACACCTACCTGGAAGACGCCCGCGAGCGGTAAGGCTCGAAACGGGGACTTCGCTTGACGGTCGAGCGGAGCCGAATCGAGGACACCCGCACAGCGACCTGGTCTTCCAAAGGATCGTGATGCACCTCCGGGCTACCCAATCGGGCTACCCTGAATGGACCGTGGTTGATGGGGCAGGAAATGGCAGAAAGAAGTGCAGCACTTCGATTGGCGCCCCGTCTGACTTGGCATGACGGGTGTTGAACAAGTGACGATACGGGCCAAACCGCGCCTCCTTACGCCAGTCACGAAGCAAATGCGGCGGCTGGCTCCGGTCTTGCCTGACGTACGCGGCAATCAATACGGCCGCATCATCGGCGTTGCCATCGATCACGAAGGCGATCATGATGCCCCACGCGTGGCCCCGACCGTACTTTCCAACAAAATGTAGCACACCTGTCCTGACATACCGGTTTGCGAGCCTTGTGGGATCGTCCTCCTTGGTGCTGCTGACTCGCTTGCACTCCAAACGCAGGTCAGGCTCGTCGCCCAGGCTGTAGATGATCTCAATGTCGATAAAGCCAACGACAGTCTCCTGGTCTTCGGATGGCACCCCGACCTCCGGCTTGATTTTCATCGGTGGCCGACGCGGGGTTCTTTCGGCTTCCACGGTGATCATCCGCCGCCGCAACAGCCCGGCGGTCCTCGGTTCATCATGACGGTGAGTCTCGCTAAGGACACGCTCTTGCAGAACTCGGTCCCACGCCTCGGCGACGATTCTCAGGACCGCCTCAATCACCGCCAGAACGTCCCGCGCGGCGAGGAACTGCGGCGCTGTCGGCGGACGTCGGCCCTTACCAACGTTCACGAGATGCTCCCCAGGTGTTCGGCCAGGACAACGTCCGCATCGTTCATTCCGGCCGAGCGCGTCCAAAAGCGAACCTGCGCCGGCTTGATCAGATAGACTACTCCCGGCCCGTAGAATCGCACGTACCGCCGCGCATAGAGATCGGCCGCGATTGGGGGGGGCAGGTTGTGCGCGATACGTTCCAGCAATGGGCCCAATTCCTGCCGGTCAACAATACGCACGTTGCGACCGCGGTGCGAACGAGGAACCATAGCGAACCTTACCACCTGCAGAGGACAGTTTTTCGGTAGATCGAAGATTTCCGCTGTCGCCTTTCGTTCGTTATCCAGGCTCAGAAACTCGTTGATGACACCCATGAAATTCTCAGCGTACGCGGATAAGGTCTCGGCGTCCGGTTTTCTCAAGGTTTTCGACTGGGGGCCGTTCCTCTGAAAGTGAATCGTATATCCGATCATTTCCTCAATGAAAACCGCATTGTGTGGCTCCAAGCGGTACAGATCATTGACCGCTCTGTCAAGGGACTCTCTCTGCGACCTAGAAACCGAGCGCCCTCGAATCGCGCACGTTCGCATTTCTCGGGCAACCTGGATCACAGATGCCGCCAGACCCGCTGATTGGTCAATCGACGGCACTGGTAGGCGGCGGAAGTCCGCCCAAATCACGTCATCTCGCTCAACGCCCCACACGGATCCCGTAAGGAAAACGAAATAGGTCGCCAGAGAGGAGTTGAGGACCCCGTTCAAGTAGTCTGACCATTCGGGGGGCTGAGGCTCAGCCAAAGGAATCCCGTAGTACCGCTGGGAGTACACCAAGTTATCGGGGCAGATTGCAGAGGATAGTCCGGTTTCCGACAGAGTAAGCGTGAACACGAATAGCGGCCCGCGATAGATGGCCGCTTCGCGCGGCCACTGCATCTTCTCGTCCTTCAGGGGTGGAAGGCCCGCCGCAGTCCTTCCGAACGGGGTCAGACCCTGTGTTTCTAGGCTAGGCCATCCCAGGATCTCCTTAGGAACTAGCCGTGTTCGGTTTTCCTCTTCGCCGCGGATGAAACCCTGCCGGGGCCGAACACCGTGTCCTTCCAGGAACTTCTCCAGTGTGGGAAACTGCTTCAAATGGCGAATCAGAGCAGCGTCGCGAGCGCTGCCCCACGAAGCGATCTTGAGGAAGTCTTCGTCTTGGGCAGCGCGTGACACGCTCACCCGTCTTATCGACTCCGGCCCGATTTCCAGGACGCCGTGACGTTCAAACGTATACGAACGCTCCACGGTGGCATAGGTGCAATCAACTCCGCGCTCCGAGGGTCGATTGCGGGCAACGAAAATCATTGCAGGATGCTGCGCCGTCGGGAAGACCTTTTCCCGGTGCAGCTCTCCGAGGTTGATCATGACCGTGGGAGTGAAGCGCGACAGCAGTTCACGCTTCGCGGCCACCGAGTCGTCGTCGTGGCTAAAGAACCTCCGCGCACTGAGAATCAGTCCCAGCCTGGCTTCGGGCAAGGCAAAATCGGCCGCGCGCCACAAGAAGGCTTGGTCCGGAGGGTCCTGGTTGGGCAATTGAATCCCACGATCTCGACAGTACTCCACATGGAGGAGCGTTTCCGCCGTTGCGCCTTCTAGCCTTTCGGAGCGGGCGCCCGCGGGACGGGTCCAGGGAGGGTTTCCGACCACAATGGTCAGTTGCTTCTGAGCGAACGGGGCCTTCCGGTTGAAATCGGCTTCCGTGTCGAAGGTGTCGGCTTCATAGAGATTGAAGAATTGCCGCTCTCGTTGCCTTTGCGGATCCTTGGTCGGATAAATCAAGTGCTCGAACTTCACTCTGTTTCCCACGCCGGGGCTGGGGTCAAGCTCCATCGCCGCCAAGTAGAGACTGACGGCGGCAATGTGCACCGCCCCGCCAAGGACATCGACCCCGAAGACCTGGTTGTACAACGTGTCGCGGATCAGGTTGCGGGTCAGTTTCTCGCCCGCGGCGACGCGTCGTGCGATCAGCCGCCGCAGTGCTTGGACCAAGAAAACCCCGGAACCGCACGCCAAGTCCGCCACCTTGGCGTCTTTGGGCAAGACGTCGCCGAACAACTCGTCGTCGAACACCTCGTTGAGGGTCAGTTCGACGAGATTGATGGGTGTGTAATGCGTGCTGCGTGCTTCCGCGGCACGCGGGTCGACGGCATGGCAAAAGGACTCATAAATCGAGCTGAGCAGTTCGACCGGAATGACGTCGAATTCGTAAGGCCAGAGATATCGCTGCCCTGTCTTCGGATCGCCGCCGTCAAGGAGGAACTTCAGCTTCTGTAGCTGAGCCAGTGAATAATTCACCTCCGGAGGATGAGGAAACACATCGCCGTTGAAGGTCTCGGCCAGCCAGTCGAATATTTTCTGCGCGGTGTGCTTGTCGGTCAACGTGTCGTTGAATCGACTCACGCGTAACGTGTTCTGCAGGAAGTCCGCTGGCAACCACCCGCGGGCCTCGAGGTAGCTAGCGAAGACCGCCCGCAGCAGCAACCGATGGGCCTCCGCGAGGTTCAGCCCCTTTTTCCGAAGTTCTTGGGCCGCGGAGTTCAGGTCCCGGATCAGTTGGCGATCGACTCGTTGCCGGCGGTCGATGGATTGTCCTTCCACGCGATTCCAAAACCGGCCGGATTGGATCTGTTCCCGCGAGGCGATCTGCCGCAACTGCTCCAATCCCGTAGCGAGGTTCTCGAAACGACGTATTTCCACCCGCCGGAGGCTCCGCTCGCCCCGGCCTGTGGGGGGACGGACATATGCGTTGAGAATCCGCACCTGGGTGGGCGTGACGACCCAGAGCATCGGGGCCCGCCCGTCGTTCCACGCGGCCCGCTGCCAGTTTATCAACTGGTGGGTCAGCTCGGCGGCGGTCGGATCCGTGTCCCAACGCTTGAAGTAGATGCAAGGCGACCCGGACAGCTCAAAGATGTCGGAGACGCCGATCTTGCCATTGTGGCTTTCTGGCTGGAGGACTGCCTTGTACTTGAACAGCCGATCGACCGACTCGAAGGTCCGAGTGCTGCCCGATTCAATGGCGAACGTCAATTCGTCGGAAGACCATACGGAGCCACCCAAAGGGCGACCGTCCCGATAGAACCCGGCGTGCTCCATGACTCGCGTGTAGAAGTCGTCAGATTCCAGCCCGGCAGCCATCTATGCAAACTCCCACGCTGCAGGTGCTCTGCACCCAGGTTCGTGGCGGATCACAAAACGCCAGCGGGCAAGGAAGCTCTCCCGTCCTCGTGACAGGTACGAACATTCCTTTCGTCGGAAATCGGCAAATCGTTTCTGCACAATGAGTTCCATTCTGATGATTGTGGTGCGCGGCCGCTAGATGCCCTGGCCGTGTCGCGCTTACGTTTGTGTCAGTAACCCCGTTCGCCGCAACACGATGCCATTGGCACCACCCTAGAGATGCACATAGATATCGCCCTGGGAGGGGCTGAAGCTACTCCGCTTGCGCACTGCGATGCGCGAGGTACCGCTGAGTATTCTCACTACACAGGCTTACGTCTCCCGCTCGCGCGGACCCCGAACTCGGGCCCCTACTTCAGCGTGATCCACATCGGCGACACCCAGACCAGCTCGCCGTTTTCCTGCTCGCCGCGGACGTAGTAGTACGAGGTCCCCAAGGGCGGCGACATGTCGGACCAGGTGAACTCGACCTCCTGCTTGCCGGGCCTGGTGGTGTAGACGTAGGCGTTGTTGCGCACCACGTCGACCTGCTTGAACCGGTCCGTGCCGATGAGCTTCACCCGGATCGAGGGCTTGCCCGACAGCGTGAACTCGTCCCCCATCATCTGCTCGCCGCAGCGGACGTCGGCGATGATGTTGTCGGTGGCGCCGAAGACGTGGCGCTTTTTCAGGGCGTCGAAGATGGCCTGGCGGGTCGGCTCCTCGGCCCAGACGCAGCAGTAGCTGATGTGGGTCGAGACGTGGTCCGAGCTGGACTGGAAGCCCAGCCGGTAGCCTTTTTCCAGGGCCCGCCAGACGAAGCCGTTGGGCCGCCAGCCGCCGATGGCGTCCGCTTCCGAGGGGGCCCGCGGGGCGCCGGGCTCCTCGTAGTTCTGCCGGCACCCCTGGTAGATCTCCACGACCGGCTCCACCTTGGGATCGTTGTCCCGCCAGTCGGTGCCCATGTTCGTGGCGCTGGTGTGCGAGGCGCAGAGGCCGTCGAACTGGTGGAGATAGCGGTAGAGCAGGAGGGTGTCCGGCGTGTGCTCGGGCTGCTGCTCGTCGCGGCCCGTGCCCGGCTTGCGGAACCGCGGCAGGGTGCGGACGCCGCGGCGGGCGAAGACCGGGTTGCGGTGTCCGTCGGGATAGCTCACGCTCCGCTCGTAGGAGAACATCGGCACGAACGACTCGCCCACCTTGTAGGCGTCGGCCGTCTTCTGCGTGATCCACCAGGGATACTCCCGGCCGTTGTTGTTGTCGTGGTCGCCGTTGCCGATCCAGTCCATCGAGGCGGCGTCCAGGCCGTAGCGATACATGTCCATAAGCGCCCCGTCCCCGCCGCCGTCGCCGGAGAGCTCCGTGTGGCGGTGGAACTCGCCGCGCGCCAGGCGGAGCGTCTTCCCGCCGAGCTGGAGGCGATAGGCCCGGCACCGCGCGACGTCCTCCTTCTCCGCCAGGCCCACCGGCGGGGCCGGCTTCTCGGGCTCAACGGGATTGAGCTGAGCCGGGGCCGCTTTCTCCGCAGGCAAGCCGAAGAGGCTGACGAAAACGTCGTTGTTGACCGGATCGGCCTTGCCCGACTGGGGCGTTTCCTTCTGTAGCGCGCCCGGGTAGCCGGAGACCTTCTGCCGCCCGTCCGACGAGCCGAACAGCAGGACCTGGCCCTCCTTGGCGGCCACGAGCGCCGGGCGGTTGTCGAGGATGTTGTCGGAGTTGTGCACGTAGATCGGGGGCAGCCAGCGGTCCTGCTCGTAGCAGGTCACGTACTCGAGCCACGAGGTGCCCACGCCGCACCAGAAGTGCGGGGCGCGGGCCCGATAGGCCAGCCACACCCGGCCGGCCGCGTCGGTAACCAGGCGGGGATAGCTCACCGGCACGCCGAACTGGGCGGGCCGTTCCTGGCCGCTTTTTCGCTTGGGAGCGGTCTTCCCCGCGGCGGCCTTGCCCGCCGCTTTCCCGCCGCCTTTTCCGCCGCCCTTTCCGGCGGGCTTTGCGCCGGCTTTTCCCGCCGGCTTGGCAGCGGCTTTGCCCGCCGCTGCCTGCCCCAACAACGGCAACGCCCCGCTAGGCTCCAGCGGACGCTGGCCTTCGAAGCACTTCACGGCGACGGTCCGCGGGCCGCCGCCGTAGAGCGGGGCCCCTTTCTCCTTCACCAACCCGCCGAAGTCCTTGCCCCACCGCTCCGGGCCTTGTTCCCACGCCACCCAGAGCCGCCCGGCGCCGTCGTACGTCACTGCGGCGTGCACCTCCTCTCTGGCTGAAGCCGCCACCGGCACCGCCGGTCCGAACTCCTCCCCGCCCTTGGCCACGCAGAACCAGACGTCGTAGTTGCCCCGGGCGTAGGTATCCCAGGCGACCGCCACGTCGCCCGAGTTGGAGGCGGCGATCGCCGGGTCCCACTGGTTGGCGGCCTCGCCGGCGACGACCATCTCGGGCCCAAACCGATCGCCCTCCTGCCGCCGGGCGAGGATGTTGCACTGCTGGCCGCGGAATCCCTGCCAGACCAGCCACACCCGCCCCTTGGCGTCGCGGGCCGCCGCGGGGTTCAGGTCCGGCCCCGGATCGTCGGTGAGCCGAACCGGCTGGCTCCAGCCGTCCCCCGCGCCGGAGCTGGCCCAGAGATCGAGATTCCCCTCCCGCTGGACGCTCCAGAAGACCCAAGGCGTGCCCCGGCCGTCCACCGCGATGGCGGTCTTGTAGATGTCTTCTCCTCCTTGGGTGACCGGAATCGGGGGCGAGCAAGTCCCGTCGCGGAGCCGCATCACCAAGACCCGATCCCCGCCGGTCGGCTGGCTCAGATTGGAGAGGTCCATCGGCTCCGCGTCGCCCAGCGTGAGCCGCCTGGCGAAATCCTTGCCGTGGGTGAAGGCGACGTAGGCCACGTAGACGGTGCCGTCCGGCGCGGCGGCCGCGGCAGGGTAGTCCTCCTCGGTGGCGTCCGCCGTGAGCTGGTAGCTGACCGGAATTCGAACCACGTCCGCGGCCCCTTCGAGCCGCACCAGGCGCTTGCCGTAAGGCACCTCGGAGAGCTTGAAGGAGAAATCGCCCTGCTTGGTCGCGATCTGGATCTCGGAGTCTTCCCGGACGTCGTCCAGGCTGACCAAGAGCCCGTTTTCCGCCGGCGCCTGCGGCTGTTTTGCCTGCGCGCCCTGGAATCGCGGAGCAGGCCGGGTGGAGAGCTTCCAGGAGCTGCCCTCGACCGAGTCCTGCGCCCCTTTCCGCCACACCTCCAGCCTCGCCACGCTCCCCGGCGCGACCCGGACCTCGCCGTCCCAGCGGGTGTTCTCCTGGTCTTTCAGGCCCAGTTGGACCCGCAGGCAGACCCGGCCCGGCTTCAGGCTTCCGCCGTCAGCCGGAGCCGACTCCGCGGCCGGTAGATCGCTTGGGATCAAGCTCCATGCCGTCAGGACGGCAACCACCGCCAACGAGCCGGTAAGGAAACGCCACCAGCACATCTCTCCCCTCCTTTCTCCTCCGTCGACAGTGCGGAAGACCCTCATCGAGACACCGTACCGCAATCGCCCGGCCCGGTCAACTGCCCGCTCCGGCCGGGTGCAGTCGCCAGTGGCTCGTGCGGCCGGGCGGCGGCAGGATTCTTCCGGCACCCGACGTGTCCGCTTGCTCTGCCGGCGTGAGAGTGCTAGGTTGCAGGCGCGCGGGAAACGGCATCATCCGAAGGCAGGGGGGCAGGACAAGGCAAAGGAGGGCTCGACGATGGGACGGGCAGTCACGCGGCGGACGTTCCTCAAGCGATCTGCCGCCGGCGCGGGAGGGATCGTGATTCTCCGCAGCAGCCGGTCTGTTGGGGGCGCTCCCGCCAACACGAAGCTCAACGTCGCCATCATCGGCGCCGGGGGCCGCGGCAAGGCGTTCGTCGACGGCATGCCGACAGTGGAGAACGTCGTAGCCCTCTGCGACGTCAACGAGCAGCGGGCGGCCGCATCCTTCAAGCAGCTCCCCCAGGCTAAGGTCTACCGCGACTTCCGCAAGATGCTCGACGAGATCGGCCGCCAGATCGACGCGGTGATCGTGGCCACGCCCGATCATACCCACGCCGTCGCCTCGGCCGCGGCGATCCGGGCGGGCAAGCACGTCTACACCGAAAAGCCCCTCACCCGCACCGTCCGCGAATCGCGCCTGCTGCGGGAGCTGGCCGCGCGGTCCAAGGTGGCCACTTCGATGGGCAACCAGGGCACTGCCAGCCCCCAGTTCCGACGCGCCTTTGAGCTGATCCGGCAGGGCGTGCTCGGGCGGATCCAAGAGGTGCATGCGTGGAACGACCAGGGCGGGGCCGGCCACCCCGAGCCCCCGGAAGGCGAGCAGCCCGTCCCCCCGTACCTCGAGTGGGACCTGTGGCTTGGCCCGGCGCGGAAGCGTCCGTTCCATTCCCGGTGGCTGGCCTGGCACGCCTGGCGCGACTTCGGCACGGCGAACCTGGGCAACTGGGCCTCGCACACGTTGAATCTGGCCTTCATGGCCCTCCAGGTCGATTCCCTTTGGCACGCGGACCCCGCTAAACCCGCTACAAAGCCGATCCTTCGCGTCGAGGCCAAGGTGAAGGCGATCAACAGGCTCTCGTTCCCGCGGTGGGAATTGGTTCGCTGGGACGTCCCCGCCCGCGGCATGCTGCCGCCGCTCCCCTTCTATTGGCACAACGGGAGCAGCGCCCCGGGGATGCGGGCGGAGATCGAGCGGCTCCTGGACCGGGGCCTCGACTGGGGCGACAAGGGGGCCAAGAAATGGGCCGACTGGGCCGGCTGCCTGATCGTCGGCACGGAGGGCAAGATCTACGCCACCGCCCACAACGCCACCTTCACCCTGCTCCCCGAGGAGAAGTTCAAGGGCGTCCAGAAGGACCGGCCCGAGAAGGTCGAGCCCTCCCGCGGCCACGAGCAGGACTGGCTGCTGGCCTGCCGGGGCGGCAAGCCGCCCTGGGCGAGCTACGACTACGCCGGGCCGCTCACCGAGTTCAACATGCTCGGCAACGTCGCCACGCAGTTCGATCTCCCCCTGGAGTACGACCCGCTGGCCGGCAAGATCGTCAACCACGCCGAGGCCGACCAGGCCCTTCAGGGCGAATATCGGCAGGGCTGGAGCCTATAGCGCTGAGCACACGAAGCCCGTAGGGTGGGCTTACCGGGTCCGGCGGCGGAGCCAGCGAACCAGTCCGAGCAGGCCGGCCATGGCCAGCAGCACGAGCGTGCTCGGCTCCGGCACCGGAGTGAGCGTGATGCTCGCGGGGTTGTAGTTGACCTGGTAGGCCTGGCTGGTAACGTCGGAGAAGTCCTTGAACGAGCCGCTCCGGCTGCCGAAGGTGAAGATCGTGTAGCTGGGGTCCGAGAGGGTGCCGACGACGTCGAGCACGCTGTTGGGCCCGAGCGTCAAGGCGCCGGTGAGGTCGACCCGGTCGGCGCTGGCGCCGCTGACCTCGACCGAGAGCGTGCCGTTGAGGGTCAGGTCGCCGACCAGGTCGAGCTGGCCGATTGACGAGCCGGGCGCCAGGGTGCCGTCGACGAGGGTCGTGCCCGTGATCGTGCCGCTGCCGGCCAGCTTCGCGCCGCTTGCCACCGTGATGTCGCCGTAAAAGTTGGCCGACTCGACCCGCAGGGTGCCGCCGGCCAGCGGGACGGCGCCGATGGAGTCGGTGCCGCCCTGGGTCCTGGAGACGCGGCCGTTGACCACGACCTCGCCGTCGGGGGTGCCGTAAAAGCCGCCGGCGCGGAGCACGGTGTTGACGCCCAGCCCGCGGGCAGCGGTCGCGGCCGAGCCGTAGAAGACGTCGCCGTTGAAGGTCGCCCTGCCCCCGGTTTCGGCGTAGAGGACCACGGGCTGATTGTAGTCGTCCTCCTCGATGGTCGTCGCGCCGTTGAAGGAGACGGAGTAGGGGGTCGAGCCGCTGTTGATCTCGCCCAGCCAGACGACCGGCAGGTTGTCGTTGGCGGCGTTGGCCTCTGCGTCGGCGATCCGCAGGGGGGCGGCCAGGGCGTAGGAGTCGCCGCGGAGCAGCAAGGCCGTCGTGTTGTTGGCGTTGTCGCCCGTCCCGGCCCCCTCGTTGAGGTTCACTCCCGTGACGTTTTCCCAGACGCTGGTGCCGTTGGCGCCGGCCAGCACGACCTCGGAGCCGAACTCGACGCGGACGTTGCCGGCGAACGTCTGGTTGGGGTTGGTGAGGACGACCATTCGCTGGCCTTGCGCGTGGAGCCTCAGCACGTCCTTGCCGGCCACGCCGCCGGTGAACGCGCCGCCCAGGGTGAGGCTGCGGTTCTGGTTACCGCTGCCGGCGTGGAGCTGCAACTGGCGGGTGGTGGCGTCGTCGACCGTGTC
>Ga0153916_10001064_pt1 | contig 19322 bp, 23 predicted proteins | sample Opewatmetagenome_FD_109642 | JGI IMG/M metagenome (GOLD analysis project Ga0153916, IMG submission 109642) | Freshwater wetland microbial communities from Ohio, USA - Open water 3 Core 3 Depth 4 metaG | ecosystem: Environmental > Aquatic > Freshwater > Wetlands | place: USA: Ohio, Lake Erie... | reverse complement strand
TGAGTGCTGAGGACTGAGTCAAGACAGACCGTAGACGGACGACGGTTGACCGTCGTCCGTTATACTCAGTCCTCAGTCCTCGTTGCTCAGTCCTAAGAAAAAGAGGCTCTTGATGAATTGAAAGGCGCCACCGGGCGCCTCTTGCCGTGATCAGCCTGTCTGATCTAAGATGGCGTCGCTTTTCATCCGCTCGTTCGGAAGGGAGTCGCCGATGTCCTACGATCGGTTGTCGGTTGTCGATGGCGACGGTCACATCGTCGAGTCGGTCGCCGAGATGGCCGGGTTCACGAGCCCGCGCATCAGGCAACTTGCGATCAAACCGTCGCGCAATCGCCAGGGCGTTTTTCCTTCCCTCGACGGCATGCACTTCGCGCCCAGCATGAGATCGGCGGCGTCGGCGAGCGCGAATATCTCACGGTCGGGAACGACAGGCCATTTTAGCGGACAACGCGAGGAGGTTTTTAACCTATGATGCGCTGGACGATTCAAACGGCGGTTCTGCTATTATTTTTTGTGTTTCCCTCGGACTCCGCGCGGGCACAGGGGGATTTTTATCAGGGCAAGACGATCCGGTTCATCGCCGGCTACCAGTCGGGCGACAGCCATGATCTTTGGGCGCGCGCCTATGCCCGCCACCTGGGCAAGCATATTCCTGGCAACCCGGCGATCATTGTCCAGAACATGACCGGCGCCGGTTCGATGGTCGCGGCGAACTATATTTACAACGTCGCGAAGCCCGATGGTCTGACCATGGGAACCTTCGCTCCCGGTCTTTATCTCGCTCAAGTCACCGGCAACAACGAAGTGAAGTTCGATTGGGCCAAGTTCACCTGGATCGGTTCGCCGGAGCAAAACGGCAATGTCCTGTTCATGCGTGCCGACGCGCCTTACAAATCCGTCGAAGATATCCGCAAGGCGGCCGAGCCGCCGAAATGTTCGGCCACCGGCGTGGGCACCAGCGGCCATTTGGTGCCGCGCCTGATCGAGGAAACTCTCGGGCTCAAGTTTCGTCTGGTGACCGGTTATCCGGGGGGTGCGGAGCAAGACCTGGCGCTCGAACGGGGCGAAGTTCATTGCCGCGCCATCACCATCGCGGCCTTTTTCTCGCGCGAGCCTTTCATCAGCTGGCACAAGAAGGGCTTCGTGCGATTTCTTATGCAAACCTCGCGCAAGCGCCATCCCAAGGCGCCCGACACGCCGACGCTTTACGAATATCTGGAAAAAGAAAAAGCGCCCGACGCCAATCGCCGCCTGGCGATCGTGACCTTGGGCGCCGGCGGATTCGGCTCGTGGCCCGTCGCCGCGACGCCGGGAATTCCACCGGACCGGATCAAGATTTTGCGCGATGCCTACGTCAAGACGCTTCAGGAGCCCGACTTGTTGGATGAGGCGAAGAAGCGCGGCTGGGAAATGCGGCCGGTGACCGGCGAGGAGATGCTGGCCTTGGCTAAAGAAGTGAGCACGCCGACCCCGGACGTGATCGAGCGCATGAAGAAACTGATGGGTGGTTAGCCGAACAAGGCAACGAACGAACGGAGCCCAGACAATGAAATTTTTTTTCGGCTTTTTTCTAAATCTGCTCGCCGCCGCGAGCGTTAACGCCCAGACCCCTTTCTACCAGGGAAAAACCGTCACCATTGTTGTCGGCTACCTGTCCGGCGACGGCTATGACATTTGGTCGCGGCTGCTGGCGGCGCATCTGGGCAAATATATTCCCGGCGCGCCCAACGTTCTCGTCCAGAACATGCCGGGCTCGGGCTCGATGATCGCCGCCAACTATCTCTACAACGTCGCCAAGCCGGACGGCTTGACCCTCGGCTCCATCGGGCCGTCGCTCTACCTCGACCAGCTCGTCGGCAAAAAGGAAGTGCAATTCGACTGGGCCAAGTATGGCTGGGTCGGTTCCGCGGAAAGCACGCCCTGGCTGTTTTACATGAAAAGCGACACCCCTTATAAGACTTTCGAAGAGATTCGCCGGGCCAAGGAGGCCCCCAAATGTTCGGCCACCGGCACCGGCACCAGCGGTCATTTCATTCCTAAACTGATCGAGGAGGCGTTGGGCGCCAAGCTCGATGTGGTCATGGGCTATCGGGGCGGCGCGGAACAGGATTTGGCCTTCGAGCGCGGCGAAGTGATCTGCCGCGCGCTGAGCATTCCGACATTTTTCTCGCGCGAACCCTTTACCACCTGGCGCAAGAAAAATCTGCTGCGGATATTGATGCAAACCGGCCGTCGACGCGACCCGAGAATGGCGGAGGTGCCGACGATCCATGAATTGATGAACGAATACAAAACGCCGGCGGCCACCCGGGCGCTGGTCGGCGCGATCTTGGCCTCCGGCGACCTCGGCCGGCCGTTCATTGCCCCGCCGGGAATTCCCGCCGACCGTCTCAAAATTTTGCGCGACGCCTTCCGCAAAACCATGGCCGATTCCTCCTTCCTGGCCGACGTCAAGACGCGCAAGCTCGAAGCGGATGCCGAATTCGGCGAGAGTCTCGAAACCATCGCACGGGAAGCGGTGAACCAGCCGCGCGACATCGTCGAGCGGATGAAAAAATTATTGGGCGAATGACGGCGCCATCGCCCTAGAACCGCGCCCGGCATTTATCTAACGCCGCGCGGCATGGTATACTGTCGCTATTTCCGCGACCGACATTGGATTTGAATGACCGCCACCCCCGCACTGATGGATTCTCTGCATTCGACCGCCAAGGGATTCGGCAGCCAATTCGGAATGGCGCCGAAGTCGAGCGTGATCTTGGTCCGCTGGCCGGTGATTCTCGTCTGTTCCTATTTGCTGCTCTTGCCGTCCACGCAACGCATCGACCCGATCCTGCTTTATCCGTTCGTCATCCTTTATATCGCCTCCAATTTCGCGCTGCGCTACGTCAGCGAAGCGCGCTTTGAACAGGCGTCGTTCTACTCGCCGCTGGTGGTCGCCGACACTCTGGTGCTGACGGTTTCCCTGATCATCAACGGCCAGGTGGAAACGGACTTTTACCTTGCTTATTTTTTGCTCATCATCATCTGCTGCATCCTCGAGAGCCCCAGAACCTTGCTCCTCGTGTCCGTGCTCGCCCCCTTCATTTATAGCCTGTTTCTGCTGCGCTCCCCGGTCCTTTTCCATCCCGATTTGCTGCTCCGCTTTCCGTTCTTGTTCATCGTCGCGCTTTTTTGCGGTTATTTCACCCAGCTCAACCGGACCCAGCGGCTATTGAAAGAAGAAGCTGAACAGCGCAATCGCGGCAAGACCGAAGCGCTCCATCTGGTTTCGCACGAGTTCAGGACGCCTCTCAGTTTGATCGGCGGATGGACCCAGGCCTTGAGCGACAAATTGTACGGCGAGATTACCGCCGAACAGTCCGCGGTGTTGCACAAGATGCACCGGCAGGTCGAGAATTTATCCTATATGGTCAATAGCATCCTCGATCTCGCGCGCATCGAGGCGGGCGAAAACGCGGTACACTTGGAGGATCTTCGGCTCGCCGACTTCTTCGAGCAGATGCGGCTGAGCTACGATATGCCGCCGGATAAACCGGTCGCGCTGCAGTGGTCCATCGCCGCGGATTTGCCGACGCTGCGCTCCGATAAGGTCAAGTTGACGATTATTCTGCAAAACCTGATCAACAACGCCATCAAATTTACCGAGCGGGGCAACGTGACTATCTCGGCCCGTCGGGCCGCCCGCCACAGCGCAGTGGAATTTGAAGTCTCGGATACCGGCCCGGGCATTCCCAAAGAAGCGCTCCCCGTCGTCTTTGAAAAATTCCGGCAGGTGAAAATGCCGTCCGTCCAGGTTCGCGGCGGCGTGGGGCTCGGACTTCACGTCGTCAAAGTATTCGCCGAAATGCTGGGCGGCTCCATCGCGGTAAGGAGCGCTCCCGGCCGCGGGACGACTTTTACTCTGTCCCTGCCGGTTTGATTTTTCTTCGGTGTTTTCGCCATGCCGCCTTGGCGGTCCGTTTGCTTTGGCAGCGGTAAGCGCCGATACTTAAACTGAGCGCCGTCGGGCGCGCGTACGGAAACCGAAAGAATGGCCATGACACAACCGATTTGTCCAAAATGCTCCAGGGAATACGTGATGCGCGTGGCGCGGCAAGGGTGGCGCGAACACTTGTGGAGTTTTTTTTATGTCTATCCCTTCCGCTGCCAGCTCTGCGGCCATCGATTCAAGTTTCGTCAATGGGGAGTCACTTACGTCAGAGTTCCGGAGGACCGCCGCGATTATAAACGGCTGCCGCTGATGTGTCCCGTCACCTACAGCGGCGAAAATATCGAGGGAGCGGGTACGGCCGCCGACATTTCCATCAATGGTTGCGCGTTTGACGCGAACCATGAGATCGCGGTTGGAACGCTTTTGCGCATGACGGTGCAATTCTCGAAAGAACTGTTGCCGGTGGTCGTGGACACGGCGGTGGTGCGCAGTGCCGAGGATAAGCGCATGGGGGTCGAGTTTTTGAGAATTCAGCCGGGTGAGCGGGAGCGGCTGCAAGTCTTCATGCGCGACCATCTGGTCAGCCGTCGAAATTAGCTTGACCTGCTTCAGGCTTTTTAAGGGCGGTATTCGGCCGCGAGCGCGATCTTGTTGGTATACAACAGCTTCATATTATCGGTGGTTGGCTGGGCATGAAGCGTTGACACCGCGCCGCATCTTCCCGTAGGCTTCTTGTCGTATGTGGAAAGCCGCGGTTGGTTTTTTCCTCGTCGCGTTCGTACCGCTTGCGAGCTGCGCGGATGTGGCGCGCTCACTGCGCCAATACACCTACCCGCCGGACTTTCGTTATCTGACGCGCGAGGAGGTGCGCTCCGCCATGTGGCAATTAGCCTATCATTCGCGGGAATTGGGCCGGCTGGTGCGCGGGACCGATGCGTCTCAACACCGGCGCTCGGAAATCATCGAACACCTTCGCGCCATGGAAAGCGCCGCGGCGAGCTTGGATCAATCGGGTTGGCCTTCGAATCATCCGCTCATTGATATGAACCTGGCGAATTTTCGGCAGGATATGATGACGGCGCGGGAAGCGGTCGAACGCGATCCGCCGAATTTTCTGCTCGCCGCCCCCCTCACCGGCGCGTGCATCTACTGCCACGGTGGGCGTTAGCTTGATTCTCGTTTCCAGCCACACCACTAACACCCGGTAGAGCGAGCAAGGGGTGAAGCCTGGGGGGAGAAGGCATTCGGACGCACAGTTGCGGTGACTTGTATAGTGCCGGTACGCGGCTACTTGTTTCCACTTTTGTTTGCTCAAGAGAGCGGTTCGCTATCGGCTTCGAGGCAGAGGTCCATTGCCTTCTCCCGCAAAGGGTTGCCCCTTGCTCGCTCTCTGCCATGCGTAATCCCGGTAGCTCGCGGCTGCTGCCGGACGAGGTTTTAACCGGCGCGCCTTGACGCGGCAGCTAAACCTTAAGTAGAGTAGCGCCTATTTGAAGTTCCCATCTTTATTCGGAATATCGTCAAAACTTGCGCATTTAAGAAAGGGGGCGCGATCATGTTCGTCTGTCTTTCGCCCGGCGGGCAGTCGCTGACCGTTGGAGAAGCCGCGCAGGATAAGCTCCTGGTCGGTACCGTCGATGGCATTTTTGCGTTTCAAAAGCAGGGCGGCTCCTGGCTGCCTCAGGGCACGCATATTCCAGGCAAACATATCAGTTCGATCCTCTTCGAGCCGGCGAGCCGGACGCTTTTTGCCGGCACCTACGGCGGTGAAATTTTCGCCAGCACGGATTTAGGCGAGCATTGGCAGCGGCGCGACCAGGGCATCGGCGAGAAAGAAATTTACTCTCTTGCCGGACAGCTGGTCGAGGGGCGGCCGAAAATTTACGCCGGAACGCAGCCGGCGCATCTTTTCTACAGCGACGATCTCGGCAAGAGCTGGACGGAACTTCCCGGCTTGCGACAAGTGCCGGGGGTCGAAAAATGGACCTTTCCCGCACCGCCCCATCAGGCGCACGCCAAGAGCATCACCTTTCACCCGAAGGATCCCAATATCATTCACGTCGCGGTGGAAGTGGGCGGCTTTCTTAGGAGCACGGACGGCGGCAAAACCTGGACGACCTACGACAATATCAACCCGGACGCGCACCGCGTGTTCATACCGAGCAACGATCCGGGCAAACTCTACGGCACCGCGCCCACCACCAATTGCGGCGCCGAAGTGACCGCGGGTTTTTGCGTGAGCAACGATGGCGGCGCAAGCTGGCGAAACATGACGCCGCGCGACTTTCGCATCGGTTACGTAGACCCGTTCTTTATCCATCCGCATGATCCGAATTTGTTGTTCGTTGCCGGCGCCAAGACCGGGCCGGGCACCTGGCGCAAGCTGCACACGGCGGATGCGCGGGTGGCGCGCAGCCGCGACGGCGGCAAGAGCTGGGATATCTTGAGCAACGGTTTGCCCGATCATATCCGGGCGAATATCGAGGGTATGGCGATGGATGTTTGGAACGGCGGCTACGCGCTCTTCGCCGGCACCACCGACGGCGAGGTGTTCTATAGCGACGACGAAGGCGAGCGCTGGCAGACCATCATTCAAGGGATCGGGCCAGTCTCCAAATCGCACCATCATCGCAATTTGGCTTTGGCGGGGCAGGCAGCGCGCCATTGATCGGCGGCAGAGGGCGAGTTAAGATTTGGCCAACGAATTTTTCCTAGGGGACGGTGCGACCGTCCCCTAGCTGTCATGAGGATGCGCAAATGAAAATGATTGGCTGCGTCAGTTTCTCGGTGCTGTTCTTGCTGTCGGGGATTTTTTCTAACGGCAGTGCGGCGACGGTTGCCGAACTCGCGGCTTACAATAAACCGGACCGCGAAAAACTTCTTTACGAGGGGGCGAAAAAAGAAGGCAGGCTGATGTGGTACACCTCGCTGACCGGCGGGCCGAATACCGAGGCGCCCAAGGTTTTCGAGGCGAAATACCCCGGCGTCAAATTGGAGGTCTACCGCGGCGACAGCGACGCGATCGTTCAACGGGTGCTCCAAGAGGCGCAGGCGAAGCGGCATCTGGTCGATACCGTCGAGACTACGTTTCCGACCCTGAAGGTGATGCAGGAGTATAAATTGCTCGCGCCCTACTTTTCGCCGCACCTGGCGCAGTATCCCGACGAGGCGAAGGAGAAAGCGGAAAAGGGATTGGTTTATTGGGCGACGGATCGCGAGTCCTACATCGGACTCGCCTACAACACCCAGGTGATCCCGCCCAACGCCGCGCCAAGAAAATTCGACGACTTGCTGAGGCCGGAATTGAAAGGCCGGATCGGCTTTGCCACGAGCGACACGGGCAACCGCGTCATCGGCGCGCTGCTGGCTGTTCGAGGCGGCGAATTTATCCAGAAACTAAAATCCCAAGAAGTCACGCTGCACGCCGTCTCCGGCCGCGCCATCCTTGACATGGTGATCTCCGGCGAACTCGGCGCTTCTCCCACGGTGTTTCTCAGCCACTCGCGGGTCTCGATTGGCAAGGGCGCGCCGATCAAATGGGTGCCGATGGATGTCGTGCCGACCAACGCGGGCGGAGTGGCGCTGCCCGCCCACGCGCCGCATCCTTATGGCGCGCTCCTGTTCGCCGACTTCCTGCTCAGCCCCGAAGGGCAAAAGTTTCTCGGCAAGTTCGGTCTTGACAGCGCCGCCGCCAAGCCTGATTTCAAGCGCTGGTACGCCGAGGCCGGCATGAACGTCGAACAGTACGAAAAGGAAAACAGCAGATGGGAGAAACTGCTGCGCGAGATCGGGAGAAAGTAATCCGATTCCTGGGCTCGCGCCCAACTCTCCAGTCGCCAAAAAATTTTCCGCTCATGGTTCGCCCCCGCTACGCCTCGACGGTCGTGCTGCTTCGCCCCACCGACGATGGCGGCTTTGAAGTTCTTTTGACGCGCCGCCCGCCGCAGATGCGCTTTCTCGGCGGCTACTACGTTTATCCGGGAGGAACGGTTCACCGTAGTGATTATTCGCCAAATATGCTGGCGCGCTGCCGCAAACTCTCCGGCGACGACGCGCGGCGAATTCTCGACGGCGCCCACGATCCGGACCTTGCTCTGGGTCATTGGGTGGCGGTGGTCAGGGAGTTGTTCGAAGAGGTCGGCGTCCTTCTATGCGTGACCGGGTCCGGCGCCGCGGTCGATCTGCGGGATGGCGCCGTCAAAAAAAGGCTCGAACTCAAGCGCCGGGCCATGGTGCAGAAGGAATTGGACTTTGCCGCCTTGCTTGAAGCGGAAAATCTCTATTGCGATCTGTCGCGGGCCGTTTACTTCGACCATTGGGTGACGCCGGAAATTTATTCGATGCGCTTCGACACGCGCTTCTACATGGCCGTTTTGCCCGCCCATCAGTCCCCGCTCAAGAGTTCCGAAGAGGTGACCCACGGCGTTTGGATCAAGCCTCATGACGCGATGTCGCAAATGGACCGGCATGACTTTCCCATCCTGCCGCCGACAACCATTATCCTGGAGCGGCTTGCGCGCATCAGCTCATGGGAGCAAGTGCGCCGTCAATACAATCTTCGATGACGATGCGCGGTGGTCCGCTCGGTCTGTTGACATGAGCGCGATAATTCGTTAATAGGAATTATTATCAATTATTCAAAAAGGAGGATGTTTTATGGCGAAAAGTCTGAAAGGTACCAAGAGCCTTGAGAACTTGAAGGAGGCGTTTGCCGGAGAGTCCCAGGCGAATCGCCGCTATCTTTACTTCGCGCGGGTGGCAGATATCGAAGGGTATCCCGATGTCGGCGGTCTGTTCCGGGACACCTCCGAAGCGGAAACCGGGCATGCTTTCGGTCATCTCGATTTTCTCAAGGAAGTCGGCGATCCCTGCACCGGCCAGCCGATCGGCAGCACCGAGAAAAACCTTAAGTCCGCCGTCGAAGGCGAGACTTACGAATACTCCGAGATGTATCCGGGATTCGCCAAGACCGCCCGCGAAGAAGGTTTGCCGGAATTGGCCGAGTGGTTCGAGACCCTTGCGAAAGCGGAAAAGTCCCACGCCGGCCGGTTCTCTAAGGGCCTGCAGAGAGTCGCCGGCAAAGAACCCGCCGAGGCTGCGAGCTGATTTACATACGCTGGATCAGGAGCGGTCAATGCCGCTCCTGATCCAGGGTTTTCGATAAGTAGTCATGAAGAAGATCGCGTTGGAAGACATCGTGGGCTTGGCGGCCTATAAAAAGGCGCGGGAGAAGCGGCGCCAAAAAATCATCGAGCTTAAGAAGCGACGGCGAGTTTCCGTGGGCGACAAGGTGACGCTGGTTTTCGAGAACCGCGACACGGTAATCTTTCAAATCCAGGAGATGATGCGGGCGGAACAGATTACGGACTTGGACAAGATTCGCGCGGAGATCGACGTTTACAACGAACTTATTCCGGAGCCGAGCGAGCTCAGCGCGACGCTTTTTTTGGAGATCGAGGATCAAACCCGCATCCGCGAAGCTCTGCTTAAGTTCCTGGGGATCGATGAAGCGGTTTATTTTAATGTTGGCGGTTATGCCGTCCGCGGCCGATTCGAAGAGGGGCGCAGCGAGGAAGACAAAATCAGCGCCGTGCAGTACGTGAAATTTCCATTTGGCGAAGAGGCGCGGCAGGCGTTTATCAAAGGCGCGCCGGCCGAATTGGCGATCGATCATCCGCATTATCAAGCGCGGGCGGTCCTCGCCGCCGAAACGCGGCAAGCCTTGATCGATGATCTTGGGAACTAAACATGGCGAAAGTGGAAAAGCGGCCGAGAAATACTAAACAGCTGCAGGTGATCTGGGAGGCGATCAAAGATGATACCTCGCACCCGACGGCGGACCAGGTTTACGCCAAGGTCCGCAAACGTTTACCCGGCGTCAGTCTCGGGACCGTCTATCGCAACCTGCAAAAACTGGTGGCCGATAATAAACTCCAGATATTGATACAGGGCCGCTCGCAGCGTTTCGACCCGCTGACCGAGCGCCATCAGCATTTTATTTGCCAGCCCTGCGGGCAAGTTTTCGATGTCCTGGTCGATTCGGAAACGGAGGTCCGGCCGACGAAACTGCCCCATGTCGGCTTTAAGGTCACTTCGCATCAACTGGCCTTTTACGGCGTCTGCAAGCAGTGTTCGCGCTAGTGCCGCGGGGTTTGCCGGCGGCGCTTCCATGATTGAAAACGGCGGCCTTTGAGTTATATTTAACGCGCGCATTCAGCAGTAAAAAAACAGAAGGAGGAAGTACAATGATTGAAGTCGGTAAGCAAGCTCCGGATTTTGAGCTGGTCAGCCACTTGGCGGGAACCAAGTTCACGCTAAGCCAGTTCAAAGGGCAAAAAAACGTCATGTTGGTGTTCTATCCGCTGGATTGGACACCCACTTGAAGCAAAGAAGTGCCTGGACTCGAAGCCCTGAAAAACGAGTTCAAGGCCTGTGACACCCAAGTGTTGGGTGTGAGCATCGACAGCAGATTTTCCCACGACAACTGGGCAAAGTCTTTGGGCGGAGTGTCATTCCCGCTGCTTCAGGATTTTCATCCCAAGGGAGAGATGGCGAAGAAATATGGCGCCTATCTCGAAGACAAGGGGATCACCGACCGGGCGACCGTGATTATCGATAAGCAGGGGGTCGTCCGCTACTCGATTTCCGTGACGCCGGCGGGCGAGCGGAGCCCCAAGGCGCTCTTGGCCGAGTGCCAAAAGGTCAACAAAGGGTAAGAATGGATGGCGCTGGAACTCTACTTCTACAACGAGTGTGGTTTTTCGCGGAGCGTACTCAATTGCATGACTAATCTTCACTGCGAAGATAAGATCATCAAGAAAAATATTCGGGAAAATCCCGAGTACGAAAAGGAACTGATCACCCTGACCGGCGCCAAGACGGTTCCGGTCCTGGTGATCGACGGAAAGCCGTTGAAAGGTTCTGAGGAAATCAATAAATATCTTGTGGTAGAGTTCCTGTAACCGTTGCTTTGTACCGTTAAAAAAGGGGACGGAAGGATTTCCGTCCCCTTTTTTTGTGGGTCTTCCGGGATACTATGAAAGACTATTCACACGGAGACACCGAGTTCGCTGAGATCGGAGTGATTCCTATCAAAAACTATTTACTCTGCGTCCTCCGCGCCTCCGCGTGATTCACACGAAAGCCTGACGAACCTTTTTGTTAACGGATGCTAGGGATCAGCCCGCCGCGGGCAAAACCTCGATGACCTTGCGGGCCACGAAATCGAGTTCATCCCTGGTGATGACCAGCGGCGGCAGGAAGCGTAACACCGTCGCGCCGGCGGGCATGGCGAGCACGCCTTGCTCCATCAGTTTGACCAAATAGGGCTGGCTTTTTTCTTTCAATTCGATGCCGATCATCAAGCCGAGGTGGCGGATCTCGCGCACGTTGGCGAAGGGATGCTGCTTCAGCTTGCCGACGAAGAACTCGCCTTTGTCGCGCGCCTGCTCGTCGAGTTTGCTTTCGATCATGAAATCGATGGCGGCGATGCCCGCGGCGCAAGCGAGCGGGTTGCCGCCGAAGGTGCTGCCATGCTTGCCCATCGGCGGCTGGATTTTTTCCGCACAGACCACCGCGCCCATCGGCACGCCGCCGGCGATCGCTTTCGCGAGACAGAGGATGTCGGGCTCGAGATCGAAATGGTTGCAGGCGAACATCCGGCCGGTGCGGCAGAAGCCGCTTTGAACTTCATCGAGGATCAACAGGATATTTTTTTCATCGCAGAGCTGACGCACCTGCCTGAAGTAATCGGCGCTGCCGACGTGAATGCCGCCTTCGCCCTGAACCACTTCCAGAAGGATGGCGGCGGTGTCGTCGCTGACGGCATCCTTGAGCTTCTCGAAATTGTTGAACGGCACGTACTTGAAGCCGGGCACGATGGGCTCAAAATCCTTGCGGTACTCCGGATTGAACGTCGCGCTCATCGAGCCCATGGTGCGACCATGGAAACCGCGCATGGCGGTGATGAATTCTTTCTTTTTCGTGGTGAAGCGGGCGAACTTGATGGCGGCTTCGATGGTTTCGGTGCCGGAATTGCAGAGAAAGGCGCGTTTTAGATTCTTCGGCGTGATCGACAGGAGCTTTTCGAGAAAGCGGGCGCGGGTGTCATTGTAAATCGTCACCGAGCAGCTGATCAGCCGCCGCGCCTGGTCGTCGATGGCCGCGACGACTTTTTCGTTGCAGTGGCCGACGTTGGCGACGCCGTGACCGCCGATGCAATCGACGTACTCCCGGCCGTCGCTGTCCCAAACTTTCGCGCCTTGGCCGCGAACCAGAACGAGATCGCGCTTGGCATAAACGTTAAAATCGTAGGCTGATTCCAGATCCTTGAGATGGGTCATTGGATGATCGTCCCTTTCCCGCTGAGCGCGTCTTGAACGGGATGCTCGACGCGGCCATCGCTGATGATGACCCGCGCCGCGCCGTTCTCCATGAGTTTTTTGAGAGCGAGCATCTTCCGCTTCATCCGGCCCTCCACCTGAGCTTCGCGGGCGTCAAGCTCGGCCCTGGAAATATTTGGCACCAGGGAGCGGTCATCTTTGATGTCGTCCATGAAACCGGGCGCCTCGATCAGCTGAATGACCGTGTCGGCATGGAGGGTTCCCTGTAGAACCGCGACGATGTCGTCATTCTCCGAGTTGATCGCGCAGTTGTTCTCGTCGATGATCGGAATGCAAATCACCGGTACGTAGCCGTGATCGAGCAACAGCGCGATCAGCTCTTGGTTGATCTGTTTCGGCTTGCCCGAGAAGTCGCGCATCATGATGGTCTTTTCATTCTGCCGCACGCGGATCCCTTTGTTGCGCGCGCCTTGGACCAGTTTGCCGTCGATGCCCGAGAGGCCGACGGCGTTGATGCCCCGTTGGTGGCAGAGTTCGACCAGCCGTTTGTTCTGGATGCCCGCGTAGCCCATCATGATGGCGTCGATCGCTTTTTCGTCGGAAAGCACGCTGGAGTAGCCGGAAACCGAGGTCACCGATCGGGTCGGATACCCCATTTTCGCGGCGATTTCGTCGCGCACGGCGTTGGCGCCGTGGACGATGATAAACCGCTCCGTCAGCGTCGCTAAGTCCTGGACGACGCCCTTGAGATTCACGTCTCTGCCGCCGCCGATTTTGATGATGATCATGGCAACGCCTGCACCGTCTCGTTGGCAATCTTGACCCAACGTTCGTCACCGGGCAATGGGTCGGAGGCGACGATCAAACGGCCTCGGTCCTGGCTGTAATGCAGGGTGAAGTAATCCGGGTCTTCGTTGAAGATCGAAGCGACGTACGCCCGTTGATCGTCGGCTATGATGATGTTCATCGCGCGCACATACTTGGTGCGCTTGCGGATGAGATCCGTACCGCGCTGGAGCGCTTCGAGCATGCTGCCGTGATCGAAGCGCTTGATGAAGTTGAAGATCTTCTCGGCGCCGATGCGCCCCTGCTCGGCGATCTTCACGCCGCGGAGTTCGCCGTTAAAGATAAAGACATGCCGGTCGTCGTAAAAGGGCATGTTGTTTTCCACCACGATGCCTTCGTCCTTGAAAGCGCTGCGCGCGTGGGCGAGGAGCAGCTTCGAAGCGCCGAATCGACCGAAATCGTCTTGCCAGATCGGCGCGATGCTTTTGTAATGGTGCCAGGAGCCGTTTTTTTGATAGGCACAGCCCCAGCCGTGGCCCTGAAACTCTTTGCTGTGCTTGGCGATGTGGGCGAAGCGGGCGAGCTGATCGGCAATGGCAAATTCCTTATCCGACTTGACTAGCAACAGGCGGCACATGATCAAAGCGGATGGAGCCCGGCAAATTCCAGCGCCAAAGTTTCGTCGAAGCCGTGCATGAGGTTGAACGCTTGGACCGCCTGGCCGGCGGCGCCCTTCATTAAATTATCGATCGCGCTGATGATCACCAGCCGGTTCGATTTTTCGTCGCGTTGAAAACCGATATCGCAGTAGTTGGTGCCGGCGAGCCACTTGGGCTCGGGATAACGGTGCGTGCCTTCGGCTTCTTTGACGATGCGGATAAAGGGTTCATGGCCGTAAGCCTGGCGCAAGATTTTCCAGATGTCTTTGTCTTCGAGCTTGTCCTTCAAGAAAACATGCGCCGTGGCGAGCGCGCCGCGCACCAGTTCGATGGAGGTCACCGACATATGCACCTGGATCGGCTGGCTGAAGCTGAGTTCTTGGAGCACTTCGCCGGTGTGGCGGTGGCGGGTTGGCATGAACGAGCGCACGGCGCCGCTGCGCTCCGGGTGATGCGACGAAGCGCTCGGCGTGTTGCCGCCTTCGCTGGAACCGACTTTGACTTCGACGACGGTGCGATCGGGTTCGACGAGGCCGAGTTGGTAAAAGGGATGGAGGCCGAGAATCGTCACGGTCGCGTTGCAACCGGCGCTTGAGATCAAACTCGCTCGTTTCATCTCGTCGCGGTGCAGTTCGGGGATGCCGTAGACGAACTTGCCGAGCAGGTCGGGCCGCGCATGGGGCTGGTGGTACCATTCTCGATAGGCGCTTTCGCTTTGCAGACGGAAATCGGCGCTGAGGTCGATCAGCTTGGGCGCGAGGGATTGGAACGTTTCGATCTTCCCCATCGATTCGCCGTGGGGCAAACAGAGAAATAACAGATCGCAGGGCCGCAGCTCGGCCATTTTGGAAAATTGCAGCTGGGTGCGCTTGCGCAGATTGGGATGCGCCTTGAAAACGAGCTTGCCGGCCGAGCGCTCCGAGGTGATTTGCGTCACATCGGCGCGGGGGTGGCCGAGCAAGAGACGCAACAGCTCTCCGCCGGTGTAGCCGGAGCCGCCGACGATGGCGCATTTGACCTTTTCCACGACCTTACTCTTTGGCGGCCTTGAGCACGTAGTCGACGATCAAATTTGGGATGTTCACGCCCGTCGTGGCGATGCTGTTGCGAAACTCCATGGTGTAGTTGACCTCGTTGACTTGCAGCCCCTGATCGGTTTCGAAAACGTCGATGGCGACGACGCCGCCGCCGACCGCGCGCGCCGCGCGCAAGGAGATATCTTTCAATTCGTTCGTCAGCGGGCAATTGGTCGCCTTGCCGCCCTGAGCGGTGTTCGTGATCCAGTGTTCGGCGCTGCGGTAGATCGCCGCGATGCATTCATCGCCGACCACAAAGCTGCGAATGTCGCGGCCTTTCTTGTCGATATATTTTTGCGCGTAAAAGATCGAATGATGGTAGCTGCCCAGGGTCACCTTGTGCTCGAGAATCGTTTCCGCCGCGTCACGGTCGTTCACCTTCGATAACAATCTGCCCCAAGAGCCGACCGCAGGTTTCAGCACCACGGGGTAACCCATCTCTTCGATGGCTTGGATCGTCGAATCTTCAGTAAAGGCGATGCGCACTTCGGGCTGCGGCACCTTGTGCTCTTCGAGAGCGATGGAGGTCAAGATTTTGTCGCCGCAGATGGTTGCCACCTTCGAGGTGTTGACGCATTTGACGCCGGCGCACTCAAAGAGCCTGAGCGCGTGCAAGGCCCGCGAATGATTGATCGATCTCTCGATGACGACGTCGTAGGCGAAATGATCTTTGCCAAGATTGAACGACAGCTTGCGGTCGTCGATCATGGCCAGCTCGACGCCGGGACGGCTTTCGAACTCTTTGATGAGCAACTTTTCTTCGGGGCGGATTAACGAATGGAGAAACCCGACTTTCATAATCATTGGCCCCAATCTTCCTCTTCTTTAGGCGCTTCGGCGAGAACCAAGGGGTTGACTGCCGTGACTTCCAACTCGGAGCCGCACTCCGCGCAGGGAATCAATTCTCCCTCCACGGTGTCGTCCCCGAGATTCACCGTGCCGCCGCATACCGGGCACTCAGCCATGACTCACTTCCTCCTAACCAATTTCTTGCGCGCGGTTCTGAGCGCCGCGCTCCCGCGATTCAAATAACGAACGCCCGCAAAAGGCGGGCGCTGCGACTTACAGGCTAGAAAACAACGAGGCAAAGCATACAATTTATGCCGAGCTACCTCAAGGAGGGCGCCGAGTCCGCTTGACGCTCATTGATCGGCTGGACTAGGGTAAGACCTGATCGCGTTGATTCACTGTGGCGAGAGGGAATGAAACTTATGGATAACCGCCGTTACGATTATGCACCGATCATTCGCCGGCCGAGAATCGAGTGGCCCAATCACGGCCGGATCGCGCTCTGGGTCGCGCCGAATATCGAATACTTTCACTTCGACAAGCCGATCCGCGGCTCGGGCAGCAACCACGTGCCCGACGTGCCGGGCTACACGCTGCGCGATTACGGCGCGCGCGTCGGCGTCTTTCGCATCATGGACGCCCTGGACAAGTACGGCATTCGCGCCAGCGTTCTGCTCAACGCGGAAGTATGCGAACATTATCCCGCGATCATCGAAGAGGGCAACAGGCGCAAATGGGAATGGTTGGGGCATGGCATGACCAACAGCGTCTCCATGCTCGATTATTCCGCCGAAGTCGAGCGCGACATCATTCACAACGTCAAAGAGATCATCGCCAAGGCGACCGGCAAGGCGCCCAAGGGCTGGCTCGGTCCGGGCTTGGGCGAGACTTACAACACGCCCGATCATCTAGCCGCGGAAGGATTCGAATATGTCTGCGACTGGGGCAACGACGAGCAGCCCACGCCGATGCGGGTCAAAAGCGGCCGCATGATCGTGATGCCCTACGAGCTGGGGGTCAACGACATCCGCGTCTTCATTCGCGAGAACCACACGCCGGAAGAGTACTACCACATGGTCTGCGACCATTTCGACACGCTATATAAGGATAGCGCGTCGGGCGGGCGCGTCCTGTGCCTGCCGCTTCATCCGTTTGTTATCGGCATGCCGTTTCGGATCAAGTATTTGGAAAAAGCGCTGGAGTACATCTGTTCACACGAGGGCGTCTGGCGCACGACGGGGTGGGAGATCGCCGAGTGGTTCTACAAGCATTACTATGAGGATCCGGGGAAGTTTGAGGGATAGCAGATCGAGTATGGAAAATCGAAAACGGAGTGATGGATTGATTCAAGATTGATCCCAATGATCCACTGGTTGACGCGACGATATGGGCGGAACTTTGAAGATGCGGGCTCTGCCCTTCAGGCCAAAGCCGCCGCTGCTCATTTCATCCACCTAACTTACGAACTATTAAGGCTCGGAAATTAGGGTGACGAAAAAAACCGGACATTTCAAAGGCTTGTTAGTCACGATATTTCACGAACATCTATAGGCGGACACTGCTCGTTGGTGGTCCGCAATGGTTGGGGGTGGAGACAGACAAGAATGCAACACTTTAAGCAGTTCGCCAGCGGTTACAGGGATAGTCAGAACCCGCGCCGCGCCCCGGTGAAGCGATTCGTTCATGGCGGCCTTATCGGCGCGTTCCGTATAAGCTACGACAGGTATATCGCGGGTTGACGGATCGGATGTCAGGGAATTTATGGCCTCGATGCTGTTCTCGTCGGGCAAGTCCAACTCAAGGAGAATGAGAGCGGGATGTTCTTTGAGCGCCGTCCGTATGCCGGACTCCGTGCTATCGGCTACTTCAACCAGATAGCCGTTATGACGTAAAATTGAGCTTAAGAGCTTTCGTACCCCCAAATTCTTTTCGATCAACAATACTTTTTGAAGATGCATGGGCTACCTCCGCACCCGGAGTTGAGCCACGCCGACTCAATCGGAAGTTGCGTGGCAAAAGTATTCTCTTTAAATTAGCTCTTTAGCGGGCCTCCTCTGTGATATTTTTCGACACCGCTAATTATTAAGGTTCTTCCATTACCATCATAGGCAAAAACCATACAATTTTGTAACGTCCAGATTTCTAAGAAAAATAACTTTTTCGGTGTAATTTTTAAGTGCCGTGATTTGTCACTTTGTGTCGGTGTCGCCGTCTTGTGTCATTAACCAGCCGTCGCCAAAAGCCCAAAACAAGGCTTTTCGGAAGCCGCCTGAGAAGGAGTTCAAGATAGATGAGGACAGCCGTTTGGGTGAATTTATTTCGTCGCCTCAGCAGCGGCGAGAGTCATCCCCGCGGCTGGCAGGGCTGCCGCGCTTCCATTGCGCTATACGCGCAATCCCTGTTAACTCACGAAAATGGCATCGATGGTGGAAGAGGTGGCCGTCCGAGGGCGTCGCGCGAAAATTTTCTACGGCTGGTATATCGTCGGTGTCGGATTTCTGGCCAACGCCGCCTCCTCCTTCGCGCTCGCCAGCACCCTGGGCATTTTTCTTAAACCTCTGACCGCTGATTTAGGCATTTCCCGCGGCCTGTTTTCCCTGCTGCGCTCCGGCGAAGGAATCATCGCGGCTGCTCTTGCGCCGCTTGTCGGCACGTTGGTAGATCGCCACGGCGGGCGCTGGTTGATGGTGGCGGGCGCGGCGATCGTCGCCGTGGGCTACCTGATCCTCGGCCAGGTTGCGAATTTCGCGCAGTTCGCCGCAGTGCGCCTCAGTCTGGTGAGCGTTGGTGACGTTTTGATGGGCTACATGGTGGTCAACGTCGTCGTGGCCCAATGGTTTGTGCGCCAGCGCGGGCGCGCCTTCGCGTTTACCAGCATGGGGGTCGGGTTCGCCAAGGTCTGCATGCCGATCCTCGTGGCTTGGCTGCTGATCATGCTGGGCTGGCGGCAGACCTGGGTGGTTTTCGGCGTGCTCACAGCTTGTTTGCTGATTGCGCCGGCGCTGCTCGTCGTCAGGCGGCGGCCCGAAGACATGGGGCTCAATCCCGACGGCGACACCCAACCGGTCGTTGCCGACACGACGCCCCAAGGGAAAAATAGCGGTGGTGTTTCAAGTGGGCACGCAGCCGACATCATCTGGACGCGCTCCGAAGCGGTGCGGAGCAGCGCTTTTTGGCTGCTCGTCATCACCTTCGGCATCTCCAGCGTCGGTGTGACGGGACTGAATCTGCATGTCTATCCCTACGTCACCGATCTCGGCCATTCGCCCGTGGTCGCCGCCACCGTGATGAGCGTGATCGCCTCCATGCAGCTCGCCTCTCCATTAGCCTGGGGGTTGCTTGCCGAACGCATCGACGCGCGCATCGCCGCCATGCTGCGATTCGTCATTCAGGGCATCGGCTTGGGGCTGGCGATTTTAACGGACCAGCTATTCTGTCTCTATGCCGGATTTTTTTTGTATGGCATCGGTTTGGGCGGCAATATGGTGTTGCCGGACATTCTCTGGGCAAACTATTTCGGCCGCCGCTCGCTCGGCAAGATCCGCGGCATGGGGCTGTTGATGTCCCAAGCGCTCGCCGCCCTCGGCCCGCCGTTCTTCGGTTTTCTCTTCGGCGCGACCGGAGGTTACGGTTTGTCGTTTACGATTTTCGGCGCGGCACTTATGACCTCGGCGGTTCTCAGCCTGATGCTGAAGCCGCCGCGAGCTCGCGGTTTATAGTTTCGGGTTCCAGGTTT
>Ga0153916_10001063_pt1 | contig 19323 bp, 14 predicted proteins | sample Opewatmetagenome_FD_109642 | JGI IMG/M metagenome (GOLD analysis project Ga0153916, IMG submission 109642) | Freshwater wetland microbial communities from Ohio, USA - Open water 3 Core 3 Depth 4 metaG | ecosystem: Environmental > Aquatic > Freshwater > Wetlands | place: USA: Ohio, Lake Erie... | reverse complement strand
GCCTTGCGGAATTCATTGAGTGGCAGGCGCATTTGCCTAACCACCTCTTCCTCGAGCGGCGGCTCAAGTCCGGCCTTTCGATAGATCGCCTCGAGCTTGTCTGCCAACTCCTGTTCTCTGGGCCGGAGCCGGGCTTCGTGTCCGGGAAGGGCAAGGCCTGATTCGACGCGAATAAGTGCACTTTGGACGGCCAGCTCGTCGATGACCGAGCGCAGCGACAGCTCATCGGCCTCCCGCTCCAGCCGGGATTTGAGGTCGGCGACCGGCATGGAAGGCCGATGCGGGTTGGCCAATAAATATTTCTTAAGGACGGCGATAGTCTTTTCCTTGAGCGCCGCCCAAGCCTCGGCCGGCAGGAACCGGTCGTCTTTTTCACAAGGAACGCGAACGAGCTTTCCGGATTCCACCAGTCTGCCGATCGCATCTCGGATAACCTGGATCCTTTTTCCGAGGAGGACTGCCGCTTCGTCGGGCGTCAGCGCCCTGCGTGGTGATTTACGAAATACCTGCTCGACTCGGGTCTCAAGGGGTCCCTCAAAGCGCCTGATGCTCTCGATCGCTGAGGCATCAAGCCGCCTGTGCCTATCTGCCAGCGGATCCAGGATTTCGCCTCCTCCGACCGTGAAGACAGGTGAAAATGTCCGGATGATGAACCCGTCTCCGGGCAGGGCGACGGCCGGTGATTCCAGCACGAATTGGACCAGGGCAGACTCCCCGGGCAGCAACTTTTCCGCTTCGAGGAGGATGACACGGGCGATGACCTCATCTGTCCCGATGTGGAGCCGCAGCCTGTCCCGCATCTTTACTTCATTGGCATTTGGGAGAAGCCGCAGCCGCCCGTCCATCCGCAGGGTGGGGGCTAGCGATCCCGGTGCCGCCGCGCACTGGCCCCGTCTTAACAAGTCTTTTTCGATGTCCTGGAGGTTCAGGGCGGTGCGGTTCCCGATCCCTGACAGGTCGCGTTTCTCGTTATGGACCTGGACGCCCCGGACCTTGGCGATTATCCTGTCCGGAAAGATCTCGATCCTGTCTCCCGCTCTGATTTCTCCCGACAGGACCGTGCCGGCGATGACCGTGCCGAATCCGTGGACTGTGAATACGCGGTCGATCGGCAGGCGGAAGATTCCGCTGTCTTCGGCTCGCTCAACCTGCCGGCCGATGTCCATGAGCGCCGCCTTGAGTACGTCGAGGCCCTCCCTCGTCACGGCGGAGACAGGAATGATCGGAGCCGATTCCAGGAAAGTGCCCTGGACGAAATTCCGGACCTCGCGCTCAACCTCGACGCGCCGCCCCCCATCGACCAGGTCGGATTTGGTCAGGGCGATCAGCCCCCGCTTTATGCCCAGGAGCCTGAGGATGTCGAAGTGTTCCCGCGTCTGTACGGCCACGCCTTCATCGGCGGCGATGACCAGCATGACGGCATTGATGTGGCTGGCTCCGGCCACCATAGTTTTAACGAGTTTCTCATGTCCCGGCACGTCGATAAATATGATCTGTTTCTCGTAATCGGGGATGTCCAGGAAGACAAACCCCAGCTCGATGGTCAGCCCGCGGGCTTTTTCTTCGGGCAATGAATCCGGGTCGGTCCCGGTCAGGGCCTTGACCAGGGAGCTCTTTCCGTGGTCGATATGGCCACCCGTCCCGATTATAACGTGCTGTTTTTCCGGCATGCGCTGCTATGAAGGACCGTATTCTGTCACGGTTTCTTGCGAATCAGTATCTTGCCATCTGAACGTCCCACGATCCGGCCGATAATGGCGGCCCGGTCCAACCCCGCGTCTTTCAGTTTCTTGATGACCGCCTCAGCTTTCTTCGCTCCGACGCACATGAGCAAGCCACCCGATGTCTGGGGGTCATAAAGGGCAGTCTCCAGCTCCTCCTCGACGTTCTTCTCTCGATCTACGAACTTCAAAGCGTACTCCCGGTTTCTCTCGATGGCGCCGGAGATGATCTGCTGACGCAGGCAGGGGAGGACACCCTCGAATATAGGAACAGCGTCGGCATAGACCTCAGCGGTCACCCCGCTCTGGGCGGCGATCTCGCTCAGATGGCCGAGGAGCCCGAAGCCCGTCACGTCGGTGGCCGTCCGGACTCCGGCCTCCACCATGATCTCCGAGGCCGCCCGGTTGAGCTCGCTCATTGAGCGGCCGATCTCCTCCAGCCATTTCGCCTCGGCCTTTCCGATCTGGGCGGCGAAACTGATCGTCCCAGTGCCCAGGGGCTTGGTCAGGATCAGAGAATCGCCCGGCTTGGCCTTGTCGTTGGTGATAATTCGCTTTGGATTGACGAGGCCGGTAACCGCGAAACCGAACATGATTTCTTTGTTCTTGATGGAGTGCCCGCCAAGGACCACCGTGCTGGCTTCGCGAAGCTTGTCGATGCCGCCCTGCATCATCTTGTTCATGACCCGGTGACTGACCCTGTCTACGGGAAAGCCGATGATGGACAGGGCCGTGAGCGGCTTCCCGCCCATGGCATAGATATCGCTCACCGAGTTGGCCGCGGCGATCTGGCCGAAGAGGTAGGGATCGTCCACGACCGGAGTGAAGACATCCACCGACTGGACAAGGGCCCGTTCCTTATCCAGCTTGTAGACGCCGGCGTCGTCGCAGGTCTCGGAGCTCACCAGGACATTGGCGTCGAAGATGTGGGGCAGCCCCGAAAGGGCCTTCTTGAGGTCGTCTTGACTGATCTTGGAGGCGCAGCCGGCGTTCTCGACAAACCGCGTCAAAGGAACGTCCTCGGCCGCCTCTTCCTCACGCTCGCCCGCGCAGAGGCAGACGTTTTTCTGCTTGAAGAGATCGCAGGGGCAGGGTTCCTTGGGGTTGCAGATGCAGTGGCCCAGCTTGATGGACCGTCCCATGATGCGCTTGCGCTTTTCGTAATCAATCATGACAGGGCCTTTGATTAGGGGATGAAGAGACGAATCACAGCCTCGATTATGTCCTTGTCCTCTTCCGGCCGGATTGTCCGGAAATCGAACAGCACGGCGTCGTTTTGGATACGGGTAAAAACGGCAGGAACCTGATGGCGAAGCTTTCTGGCCAGGTCATCGGGAGAGATCGAGGTACTCCTGAGCACCAGGAGCTTGGTGGGGATGGTTTGGACCGGGACAGTGCCGCTGCCCACCTGCGATCCCCCGTCCACCACCGCCAGTTCGACCCCGGCGGGTACGGATTTTCCCAGCCGGACCGCAACCCGGCGGGCCCGCTTCTCCAGCGCCTCGGTCTTCAGCGAAAGCACGTGGTAGAGCGGGTGGCGCTCCTCGAGCTTCTCCGGCATGAGGAAGAGCTTCAAAGTGGCTTCCATGGCCGCCAGAGTTAGTTTGCCGCAGCGGAAGGCCCGTACGAGCGGGTTCTTTTTTATCCTCCGGATCCATTCCTCGCGTCCGGCGATAAGCCCCGACTGAGGTCCGCCGATGAGCTTGTCGCCGCTGAAACAGGTGCAGGCAACGCCCGCCCGGATGCTCCGCCGGACGAGCGGCTCGGTCTCGAGCCCGTAGGCTTTGAGGTCGATCAGGGCCCCGCTTCCCACGTCGTCGATGACCGGGATGCCGCGCTCTTTCCCCAGCGCGGCCAGCGGCTCGATCTCCGGCTCCTCGGCGAAGCCGACGATCCGGTAGTTGCTATGGTGGACGCGGAGGATCGCGCCCGTATTTTCGCCGATCGCCTCTTCATAGTCCCGCAAGTGCGTCTTGTTGGTCGTCCCCACTTCCCTCAGTATGGCGCCGCTCGTCGTCATGACGTCGGGCAGACGGAAGGATCCGCCGATCTCGACGAGCTGACCGCGGGAAACGATGACCTCTTTTCCCTTGGCAAGCGTGTTGAGGATCAGGACGGTGGCGGCGGCGTTGTTATTGACGATGGTCGCGGCTTCGGCGCCGGTCAGCTCGCAGAGGAGCGAGGCGACGCGGCTGTCGCGCTGTCCGCGCTTTCCGGTCTCGATCTCCAGCGCCAGCGTTGAATAGCCGCCGGCGACCTCGGCGAGCGCCCGGCCCGCCTCCTCGGCCAGGACGGCCCGGCCGAGCCCGGAATGCATCAGGATACCGGTGGCATTGATTGCCCTGCGCAAGCCGGCGCGAAATCTCTGTTCGAGACAAGAAGCGGCCCGGGCAGACAGTTTATCTGGAGAGAAGTCGTCTTCTCCGAAGGGCTTGGGGGGCTCCTTCATGATCTCCGCCCGCAGCTCCTCGAGCACCGACCGGCAGGCTTCAAGCGTGGCCGCGCGCCCGAACTTCTCGGCGAGCCGCCGAGATTCCTTAGCGCTCAGCAGCGAATCGACGGAAGGGATGAACCTCAGCTTGTTTTCCAACACTCTGCTTCTCTGGCCGGGCCGCAGGCAAGACGGCCCTCCTAAGTTAGGCGAGCCCTCCTTAATTGTCAAGGAACCCCGCTCTCTATGTCCCTGCTATCCATGTTCGCCTTTTCCAAAGGGGGATAATAAAGATGCCAAGTGCCCGCCCTCACGTGGTCAACACACTAAACGTCATAGAGCCCTTTTCTTCTTGACATTAAGAGGCGAATTCGAGATATATTGATACCCTTGAATGATCGTATCCGAGGAGTTCCGAAGGAGGAAATGATGCTCAAACAGATCCAAGAGGCGCTGCTCCTTGGCAGGAAAGATGAGGTCGAGAAGCTGGTCGATCAAGCTTTGGCATCCGGGATGACGGCGGCCAAAGTGCTGAACGAGGGTCTCATCGTCGGCATGGAGCGCCTCGGCGTCATGTTCAAGAACAGCGAGGTTTTCATCCCCGAGGTGCTCGTCGCGGCGCGGGCCATGAACGCTGGGATGGCCAAGCTCGAGCCGCTGCTGATTAAGGAGGGAGTCAAGCCCAAGGGCGCGGTCGTCATCGGCACGGTCAAGGGCGACCTCCATGATATAGGCAAGAACATCGTGGCCATGATGCTCAAGGGCGCGGGATACAAAATTATCGACCTGGGGATCGATGTCTCTCCGGAAAAGTATGTGGCCGCGGCCCAGGAGAACCGGGCGAGCATTGTCGCTCTCTCGGCCCTGCTGACAACGACCATGGTCCAGATGAAGAATATAGTCGAGGCGGTCAAGGCCGCCGGCCTGGGAATCCCCGTGATCATCGGCGGCGCCCCTGTGACCCGCGATTACGCTGACCAGATCAAAGCGCAAGGCTATGCGCCCGACGCCGCCAGCGCCGTCGAGGAAGTCGGGCGGCTGCTCGCCGGGTAAATCGCTCCCTTCTCGCGTCTCCTGACCTCGTCCCCGCCGCTCTCTTGCCGCGCTGATTCTGCTATAATGTCTCTATTCACGGAGGCCGATATGAGAAATCGCATCTTCCGGAGCTCTCTTCACTGGATAGGAGCGGTGCTTTGTCTCTTTTCAGTAGCCTGGCCGGCGGATACGGCCGTGCAAAGCCGCTGGGCCGCCGAGCCTTTCCGTATTGACGGACAGACGACGGAGTGGAGTCAGCATGTGATGAGCCTGCAGAAGAACCTCGGCGTTGAATATGCCATCTCAAATGACTCCGCCAATCTTTATGTCCTTGTCGTCTTCAGGGACCCGCAATACCTGAGTTCCATCGAGATGACGGGAATCACACTCTATTTCAGCCCGGCGGGGAAAAAGCAAAAAGACGTTGGGGTCCGTTTCAGGAGGATAAACGCCACGGCCGATGAGCTCATCGGGAGGCTTGAAAGACAGGGGCAGACTCTAACTGAGGGGAAAAAGGCGGAGATCAAGGCCAAGCCGGTGTATTTCCTGTTTGAAGTTGACGCTATCAACAAGAAGGGCGAGATTATCCCCCTGCCCGAGGCCGAGGGTGGCGCGGAACCGCCCGTGTTCCGCTTGTCCAAATCGGCGGGCGGGGCCTTGGTTTACGAGTTCCGTGCTCCGCTGGCCTCGCGAAACATTCACCCGGCGGGAGTCGGGAGCGGGCCCGGGGAGTCGATCAAGCTGGGTTTTGAATGGGGCGGGATGACCAAGGAGATGCGGGCGGCTGCAATGAGTGGAGAGAAGGGGCCTGATCTGTCCAAGGTCTCCACCGAGGATGCCAGGGGGGAGCGCAATCCTGACGAGGGTGCCGCTCCGAGCCCGTCGCTCGCCCGCGCCAGGCAGGGCCCCAAGCAGCACTCTTTCTGGGTGGACCTGAAACTGGCCCAAGCCCCGACCCAGTGAATGCCTTAATCACCGGCGCAAACGGGTTTATCGGCAGCCATCTGGCCGAAGAGCTGGTCCAAAGGGGGTGGGGGGTCAAGTGTTTGGTCCGCAGGCCCCACGGTCTGGGCTGGATCGAGGGACTTGGGGTGCGTTTGGTACTGGGCGATTGCCGGCACAAGCCGACGCTTGGACCCGCCGTCGAAGGCGCCGACTGCATTTTTCACCTTGCCGGAGTCATCAACGCTCTAAGATGGGAAGACTACTTCCAGGCTAATGTCATCGGCACGCGGAACATGCTCGAGGCCTGCTGTGAGCGGAATCTTGGGCTGAAAAAATTCATCCATGTTTCCTCGATCAGCGCCGCCGGTCCATCGGAGAAGGGGAGGGCCCTGACCGAGGACGACCCGGTCCGGCCAGTGTCCGACTACGGCCGGAGCAAGCTTGGGGCTGAACAGGCCGTCCGCGAGTTCGGGAATAAGTTCCCCTTCGTTATCATCCGTCCGCCCAACGTCATAGGACCCCGCCAGAGCGAACTCCGGGAGGCGATCCGGCTGATCAAGAAAAGGATTAAACCGGCGGTCGGGAAACGAGAGCCGCAGACCAGCCTCTGCTATGTGCGGAACGTTGTCGAGGCGCTGATTCTTGCCGCCGAAAGGCCGGAAGCCGACGGCCGGACGTATTTCCTTGCCCATCCAAAGGCCTATGCTTGGTCCGACATCACCGCCGCCATTCAAGAGGCCCTCGGCATCCGTCGGGTTCTTCTGAAAGTCCCGTACCAGGCCCAATGGCTGGTGGCCGCGGCCTCTGAGGTCGCCGCGCGTCTGACTGGCCGGAAGCCCAAGCTGACCCGGACGAGCGTCCTGTCGGCCCGGAAATATTACTGGATCTATGACGGCTCCCTGATCAAGAGAGAGCTGGGCTTCGAGCCGCGGACAGGCCTCAAGGAAGCCATAGAGGAGACGATCGAGTGGTATAGAATCCATGGCGGGGTTTAGAGTCCCTGCCTTTGACTTTTCACCCTGCATCCGCTATTAATCGGGTTTTTAAGAGCAAGGAGAGACGGTTTCCATGAAGCTCATCCAGTCACGGACCATCTTGGGGCTGAGGATAACGTTGACTGATGCCCTCATCCTGGCCGCGCTCGTCCTGTATTCGCTGCTGGCCCCCCTCTTTCCCTCGCGGGTCCGGGGTTCCTGGCAGGGACTCATCCTGACCAACGGGCTGGCGGCGCTCATTTTTCTGGGCGCAAACCTCATCGCCCAGAAGACGGCCAGCCGGCATCTCCGTTTTCTCCTCCGTACCCTCTCTGTCCAGCTCATCCTTTTGTATATTTATAGCGCCTCCCTACGGCTGCAGCTTATCTTCTTCCCGAGGTGGCATGACCAGATGGTCGTCGACCTCGAGGCTTCTGTCTTGGGCGTTCAGCCGACTGTCTGGATTCAGCGGTTTATCACCCCGTGGCTCACCGAGTGGATGATGTTCTGCTATGTTTTCTACGTGCCCGTCTATCCGCTCCTCAGCCTTCTGATCTACAGCCGGCACGGGGAGGAGCAGAACGAGGACTACCTGTATTACATCGGCCTCGCCATCGTCCTCTGCACGCTCGGGTTCATGATGTTCCCGGTGGCGGGCCCGATGCGCCACATCGGCGACCTCCACACCGTGCCGCTCAGCGGCTATTTCTTCACCGCCGCCAGTGAGCTCATCCGCGGCCGCATCCACACGCCGGGAGGGACGATCCCCAGCATCCACTGCGCCGCGGCGACGATCATGTGGTGGACGGCCTACCGCTATTCCCGGCCGGCGTTCTTCGTCCTCGCTCCCGTCATCCTTTCCCTCTACGTTTCTACGGTCTATGGACGGTTCCACTACGCTTTCGATGTCGTGGTCGGCATCGCGGCCGCTTTCCTGACGATGGCGCTGGGGCCTGTCTTGATAAAAGCCTGGAATCGGTTTACAGTAAGATCCTGATCTCATGGCGGCGGATCCACTCTTGAAAAAGAAAATCCTCATCACGGGGGCCAACGGTTTCATCGGCTCGAACCTCTGCCGCTGGTTCCTAGCCAGGGGGTTTGAGGTCCATGGGCTTGTGAGGAGAACCTCCGACCTCCATTTCCTGGATGGACTCCCCGTCAAGATTATTTATGGAGACCTTCAAGATCGGCAGAGCTTCGATCTTCCTGCTGACCTGGACCATATCATCCACGTGGCCTCTGTCGTCTCTGACCAAGCCTCCGAGGCCGAGTGCGAAGCCGGGATCTACGGGATGTCTGTCAATCTCGTCGAAAAGATCCTGGATAAAGGGATCCATATTAGGCGGTTTGTCTATATTTCGTCCACCCTGACCCTCGGGTATCTCGGAACGAACCTGTCCGAAGAGAACCCGGGGCGGCCGACGGACTTCATGCCCTACGCTCGGGCGAAGAAAAAAACTGAGGCCTACCTCCTGGAAAAAATGAAAAGCACCGGACTGCCCGTGGTCATCCTCCGTCCGGGAGACACCTACGGCCCCAACGACAGGACGACTTGCGACAAAATGCTCAGGGGCGCCGAGAAGGGCGTTCCGCTTATTGTCGGTCGCGGCCGTCACCGCTTTGCGTATTGCTATATCGATAACCTCTGCCAGGCCGCAGATCTGGCCCTGGAGAACGATCGGGCCGTGGGAAAGGCCTATACGGTGACCAATGGGATCGTCCCAAGCTGGCGCGAATTTTTCTCCGGCCTCCAACAGGGGATCGGAAAGAGGCAGCGCATCTATGTCCCCATCATATTCGCCAGGCTCGCCGCATCCGGCCAGCAGCTTTGGAAAAAGCTCTCTCCCGGCTTTCGCCCGGAGCTGACGCGCTACCGGATCCGAAGGATTACGACCGAGACGACCTATGACATCTCCAAGACGGTTGACGAGCTCGGGTATCGTCCCGACAATGATACCGAGAAGCAGGTCCGGGCCATCGTCGACTGGTACTTAGACGAGCGGAAGAAAGGATACATCAAATAGTCCAATCGGTCCTGTGGGTCTATCTGGCTGTGGCCTTCGCCTTGCTGTTCTCCTTTTTCCATTACCGGCAGCTCCTCCAAAAATGGGATGACCAGCGGGCTTTCCTAGCTTATTTCATAGCGGTCTTCTGCCTCTTCCTGGTTATCCCCACCCTGATCATTTTTCTCTTCTCGCCGGACCCGCTCCTTTTTTTGAAGGAGGCGGGGCTTACTCTGGGGAATTGGAGGCGAGGGCTGGCGGTCATGGCAGCGGGCGCTCCTCTGGCCGTCCTGTCGGGCTTCATCGGCTCCCGGGATACCGAACTCAGCCGCTTCTACCCTTTTTCCAAGGTTGCCTGCCGAAGCCCTCGAAGCTTCATCGCCTTTGAGGCCGCCTATCTTCTCCTGTATTACGTGGCCTGGGAATTCCTCTACAGGGGCATCTTGTTCTTCCCCTTGATTCCGGCCATCGGCCTTGTCCCGGCCCTGTCACTTCAGACTGTTATATCCACGCTGCACCATGCCGGGCACCCGGAGTCGGAGATTTTCGCCGCCCTGGCCGCAGGCTTTATATTCGGCCTTGTCGCCTATTTCACGGGGTCCTTTATCTATGCCATACTCCTCCATGCTTTGACGGGAATTTGCACGGACACCTTTATCTATCTCCGCAGTTACAGGAGACAAGCTCAGGGATGAGGATCCTCGTCACCGGCGCGACCGGATTTGTCGGCTCTGTCCTCGTGCCTGAGCTGGTCGGGATTTTCGGGCCGGATTCAATCTCAGCCTATGTTTTGCCGGGGGACCGCATCCCGGAGAGTTGGAAAGACGAGAGGGTCCGGATAATCTACGGGGACATCACCGACGAGGAGCGAGTTCTTGAAGCCGTGCTGGGACAAACTCACGTCATCCATCTGGCCGGCCTCATCTCCTACTGGAGACGCGATTTCAGCCGGCTGATGAGGATTAACCGGCAGGGAGTGCGGGCTGTCGTAGAAGCCTGCCTCCGGGCCGATGTCCGCCGGCTGGTCCATGTCTCCTCGGTCGGGGCGATCGGTTTCCGGAAACGCGGACGATTCATCGACGAAGCGACCCCGTTCAACTGGCCGCCCTATTTTCACTACATGACCTCAAAATACCTCGGGCAGAAAGTCGTGGAGGAAGCCGTGCAGAAGAGAGGGCTCAATGCCATCATCTTTAATCCGGCTTCCATAATGGGCCCCGGGGACCCTGTTCTGGAGACTCCTCACAATCAGCTCTACGCCCGGGTCTATAGCGGCCGGATGTTCGGCTCGTTCACGGGCGGACTCGGAGTCGTGGATGTCCGCGATGTCTCGGCCGCCATCGTCAAAGGGCTTGACCGCGGCCGGACCGGGGAAAAATACCTCCTTGTCGGAGCCAACCTCTACTATCCGGACGTGTTGAGATTAATCGGGAAGCACGCGCAGCGGCGAGTCCTCCCGTTTCCTGTGCCCGCGCCGCTGGTTTCGGCAGCGGGTTTGTCTTCTGAGCTGGTGAGCTATCTGACCCGGAAAAAACCACTGCTCACCTATTCTTATGGAAGGCTCAGCGGGTGGACGACGTTTTACTCCAATGAAAAAAGCCGCCGGGATTTCTCTCACGAATACATCCCGATCGAGAAGACGATCCGGGATTCCTGCAGCTATTTCGAGAAGGCCTTCATCCCCAGCTGACCAGGAAGGCGCCGATAGTGGCCAGCGCCACGGCCCCCATCTTCGCTGTCGTCACTTTTTCTTTGAGAAAAATCGCCGCCAGAACAAAGATGAAGATCGAGTTGAGCTGGTTGAGAGGGGCGGCGACCGAGGCCAGAGTGTATTTCATTCCCGCCATCCAGGCAATGAGGGCGATATAGGACCCAAGAAACGTCCCCGGGACCAACGACCGCCAATTGGCTGGCGTGGCAAGCGGCCGGAGGATCTTCCGGCGGTCCGGATGAAACGGCAGGAAAACCAGCAGCGCGGCCCCGCCCGCCGCCACTCGCCAGAGAGTTGCCCAGAGGACGGGAGCACGGGCCAGCAGCGGCTTGATCATGACGATACTCGCCGCCAGCGTCACCATGGCCAATGAACCCAGGGCAATCCCCAGAAGGAGGTGCTTCCTGGGCGGAAGGCCACTTTCCTTGGAGCGGGAAATCAGGACCAGCGCGGAGAGGATAAGAGCGACCCCGATCAGCTGTCTGGCGTTCAGGCGCTCACCGATGAAAAGGAAGGAAAAGAGGATGACAAAGGGGCTGTAGAGGCAGTCGACGACCGCAGTCAGGCTCGCTCCGAGGAGGTTGAGGCACTGAAAGAATAAAGTGTCGGACAGGGTGATGCCGAGAAAACCGCTCAGACCGAGCAGGGCATAGTCCCGCCAGGCTAAACCCGGGAGGAGGGACTCGCCAAGAAGGAGCATGGTGAGGACGAGTATGACGACGGAAAGAAGGCACTTAAAAAGGTTCAGGCCGAGGGGACGGACAGTCCGGCCGCTCACCCGGAATAAGAGAACAGCGACGGACCAGGTTACGGCTGAGCCCACAGACAGGATCTCCCCGCGGAGGGGCGAGTTCTGGAGAATTTCGAATAGGCCGGCCATGACTGCAATAAGCTTAGGTTTATAACAAACAAGGACTGAACCGTCAATCAAATACGATACTATTTGAGCACCTCCTTTTTGTGATGTTCGTGATGGACAATTTGGGGATGGAAAAGCGACCTCTCAGGTTCAGCCTTCCTGAAGCGTTTTTCGAGGGAAGCCGTTCTGGCGGCCGTGAGGACTGTCTGAGCACGAGGAGATCATTAGGAGACGGGCTAGAATGGAGATAACATGCACTTGGCGTTTAGATATATCATGCGGAGTTCCGCAGCGCCGAGAAAAACACTTCGGGAACGGCGTTAAGAACCTGAGTGGGAGCGCTGACATTCCCAAATTGCCCATCACACGATTGGAGGCGCTTCCCGATACAATCTGGTTGACTCAGTCTATAGATAATGGTTTTAATAAGTCCGGTCGATGAGTCATGCGGATCTTCGGGCTTAACCCTCTGGATGTCGGGATCATCATCCTGTATCTGGCCGTCGTCCTCTGGCTGGGCCGCCGTTCCCAGCGCCGCACCAAGGATACCGGCGATTTTTACCTCGCCGGCCGGCAGCTGGGCAAGTTTTACCAGTTCTTCCTGAACTTCGGCCATGCCACCAACGCCGACCAGGCCGTGGCCGTGGCCAGGGAGGTGTACCGCCAGGGGATCGGAGGGATGTGGATCCAGTACCTGGTCCTCTTCCTGACGCCGTTCTATTGGTTTACCAGTGCTTTCTACCGCCGAACCCGCCAGGTCACCATCGGCGATTTTTACACCGAGCGCTTCGGCAGCAAATTCCTGGGTGCTTCCTTCGCCGTCTTCACCCTCGTCATGGCCGTCATCGGCGGCGGAGTCGGGTTCATGGTCGCCGGGAAGACGGTCGAGGCTCTGACCCCGAAACCGGCCGAGCTGTATTCAGTTGCGGAAACGCAGAACGTCGAGATGTTCAGGGAATACCAGTCCCTCAAACAGAATCTCGACTTGGGCCTCTCCGCCACTGAGAAGGCCCGCTACGATGAACTCAACGACCGTTCCAAGAAAGGCGAGCTCCGCTCGTTCATCTCCTACATCGACCCGCTCGTCGTCTATCTTGTCTTCGGCGTCATCGTGGCCGTTTATACCATGATGGGCGGGTTCATCGCCGCCGCCTTCACTGACGTCATCCAGGGCTTCCTGATCGTCATCTTCTCGGTCATGCTGATCCCGCTCGGGCTGAGCCGGATCGGCGGGTTCGCCGGGCTCCATGCCCGGGTGCCCGATTTCATGTTTAACCTCTTCGGGTCGGTGACGACGAGCGAATATGCCTGGTACACCATCCTGGCCATGGTCCTGGCCAACCTGGTGTCGATCATCGCCTCGGCGCCGATGATGCAAACGGCCAGCGCTGCCAAAAACGAGAACGCGGCCCGCTTCGGGATGATTGTTGGCATGTTCTTCAAGCGCTTCCTGATGATTTTCTGGGCCTTGGCCGGGCTGCTGGCGGTGGGGCTCTTCAAAGGCCAGCTCCATGACCCCGACTTGATCTGGGGATACATGACCCTGCATCTTCTTTTCCCGGGCGCCGTGGGGCTGATGCTGGCCGGGATCCTGGCGGCCAACATGTCCACTCTTTCCGCCGCCTCCGTCACCTATTCTGCCCTTTTCATCCGCAACCTTTACCAACCCTTCGTCTCTCCCAAATCGGAGCGCCATCTTCTCCGAGTCGGGCGCATCGTCATTGCCGCAACCCTGGCGGGAGGGATCGGGGCAGCCCTATTCGTCGGCAACCTCCTCGACCTCTTCAAGTACTTCATCTCCATGCCCGCCGTGTTCGGCGCCTCCATCTGGCTGGGATTCATCTGGCGTCGGCTGACGCGCTGGGCGGTCATCGTCCAGATCTTCGTCTGCTTCGGTATCTACGCCGTCATCCCGAATGTCTTCCAGACCTGGGATTGGGCCAGGTCAAACCCCGCGTTCTTGAGCGAGACGCGGCCTCGAGTTGTCCGGATCATGTCCGAGGCTCTCCAGGAGGACGTTGAGGCCGGCCGGGCCCGAGCCGTCGGCGAAAAGATCGAGAAGCCCCATATGATCGAGCCGAGCGCCGTTTTTTATGAGAAGGTGGTCCGGGTCCGTCCTGAGGACCCGGACTCGTCCAGGATCGGCATCGGCCGGTTCGAGGCCGAGATCTGGGTGTTGAGCTGGCTGGGGATCGATTTCACCCGGTTCAGCAAGGCCCAATTGGTGGCGACCCGCTTTTTCTTCGACGCGCTTTTCCCGTTTTTCCTGCTTTTCCTATTGAGCGGATTGACCAGACCTCTCCCGAAGTCCGACCTGGACAACTTTTTTGGCAAGGTTCATACGCCCGTGCAGCCGACTCCCGCGGAGGATATCAGAGCCGTTGAGGAGGCCCGTACTCATCCGGAAAAGTGGGGGAGGCGAAAGCTCTGGCCGCGGTCGAACTGGGAGGTCATGAAGCCCGGCCGGGCTGACATCCTCGGGTTCGGGGGGACCTGGGTTCTCGTGGGCGTGATCATCCTGCTGCTTTGGCTCATGGTCACGATAAGGTGAAAAAATAATGGGTCCTGTCACGGACATAAGAAACCTTTCGTTCGCTGAGCTCAGGGCTGAGCTCGGTCGCTGGGGGGAAGCCGACTTTCGGGCCAAGCAGGTCTTCGATTGGGTCTATCGGAAAGGTGCGGAATCATTCGCGGCCATGACCGACCTGCCCAAAAGTCTGAGGCAGCGGCTCGAAGAGAAATTCCAATTTGCCGTTCTCGAGCTGGCCGAAAAGCTGCGGTCGGAAGATGGAACTGAGAAATTCCTTTTCCGTCTGACCGACGATCGGCTCATCGAGACCGTGCTCATCCCATCCCGTGGCCGCAGGACGCTTTGTCTCTCAACCCAGGTGGGCTGCAAGTTCGCGTGTGTTTTCTGCGCCAGCGGAGCCGGCGGGTTTGAAAGAAACCTGCTCCCCTCGGAGATGCTCGGCCAGGTCCTTTTTTTACGGGACAGGTTCGACGTCGGCCTGACCAATTTTGTCTTCATGGGCATGGGGGAACCGCTCGACAACCTCGATAATCTCATCCGGACGATCCGCCTCATGAACTCGCCGGAGGGAATGGGCATCGCCGCCCGACGCATCACTATCTCGACCGTTGGGATTGTCCCCGCAATCGAGAAGCTGGAAGGCCTGGGGCTCCAAGTGAAGCTCTCGCTCTCACTCCACGCCACGACTGAGGAACTCCGCTCCCGGCTGTTGCCCATCAACCGGAAGTACCCCCTGGCGCAGGTGATAAAGGCCGGCGCCCACTATGCCAGAGCGACGGGTCGGATGATGACCATCGAATACATCCTCATCTCCGGCCTCAACGACTCAGCGGCCGACGCCCGCCGGCTGGCTTCCCTAGCCAGGAAGCTCCGGGCCAAGATCAACCTTATCCCGTACAGCCCGGGCTGCGGTCTCGAGTTGGCGGCATCTTCCGGGCCTCGACAGCTGGCCTTCCTTCAGACCCTGGAGAGCCTGGGGGTGGGGGCTACGATTCGTCGTTCCAAAGGGGGAGACATCCGGGCGGCCTGCGGCCAACTGGCCGGAAAAAAATGGGGACACGATACTCAGTTCAGAAATTGAGTTCATGTCCCCATATTTTTTTTGCCGCCGGGGAAATAAACGTAATCGGTGAGCGAAACGGACCGTCCCTTCCGCCCCCAGGAGACGCCGAGCTCCGAGGGAAGCGCATTTTTCCGATAGCATTCTTCGAGCACCTCGGCGAGGCCGGTCACCGTGATGTCCCGACTTCCCGCCTCTCCCCGCGATTCGATGATCTCATCCGGAAAAACTTGAACCTCCGGCCTGGAGTCTTGGGCGCCATTTACGGCCAGGGTTTGTCCCAACGCCGCTTCGAGCCCGCAGGCGGGGAAGCTTCGTCCGTCCGTTGAATCGATTGCCTCCCACAATTTCCGGAGCGGCTCTCTGTCGGGATTACCGTAGCTTTTATCGCCGGCCGGCTGGAAGCCTTTAATGTCCGCGTCCCGTCCGGCTGCGCTGATTTTTCCCCCCTCAAACTCAAATGATATGACCGGACCGGTGTCGACCGAAACGGCATGCGAAACAAAGAATAGAATCTCCGCTCCGTCGCCGGTTAGACAGCGCAAGGCGGACGTATCGAAGTTCTCGATTTTGTGGGCGCGATAGAGCTCGGCCTCAACCCGGACGGGCCGGGCGGCGGTCTCCCTCTCCCCCCCGAGGATATAGAACATGTTGTGGAGATCATGGGCCATAGCATTGTGAACCGGGCTGTCCAGGATCCAGCGTCCGTCGGCGTCTTTGACTTTGCCCGCCCATTCGTTTCTTCTGTAATAAGCTTCGCTTCTAGGCCAGAGATAGAGGCACTTGAGGCGGTGCGGACGGCCGTATATCCCGGTACGGATATCGTTTTTCAGAGCCTGGATGGCCGCGCTGTAGGACCACTGAAACCCGATGGCGACCCATTTTCCGGCCGTTCTTTCGGCTTCCCTCATGCGGAGGACTTCTTGGACCGTCGCGGCGGCCGGCTTCTCGCATAGCACATTGCTTTTCCGCGAAAGAGCCAGGCAGGTCTGGGCACAGTGGAAATGGATGGGCGAAGCAATGACAGCCAGGTCGGCCTGGTGCCGCTCATAGAATTCCTCCAGCTTTTCGAAGACCGGTATATCGAGCGCCCGGAGCTCGGCCAGCTGCGGACATCTCCCGGGCTGAGGGTCGACCGTCCCGACGAGGCGGAATTCCCGCTTCTCCTTATTTTCCAGAAGGGCGGAGAGGTAGACTGCGCCCATCCCCCCAATTCCGACGAGGACTATAGTTATCGGTTTTTCCATCGTGGTTCAGTAGTCAGCCAGCTTGTGGTACTCATCGATCATCGCCATAACGTTGTCGTAGCGGCTGCCGACGGCGATGCTGTGACTTGTCCCCAGGATGAAACGGCCTCCCTTCTTGGCACAGGCCATGGCCCGCCTCACCTCCCGCCGCACCTCGTCCGGAGTCCCGGCCACCAGGCTCTCCAGGGAGACCCCTCCCCAGAGGGCAAACCTGGCTCCATGGCTTTTTTTCAGCCCGCAGATATCCATCCCGGCGGTGGGCTGGATGGACTGGTAGGCGTCGATCGCCATCTCGACGAAGAAATCCAGGTAGGAGTTAACGTTGCCGCAGCTGTGCAGGACCACCTTTTTCCCGAAGTCTCGGTGGAGACGGAGCACCCGGCGCTTGTTGGCTTCCAGGAAATACCTCTGGAACATCTCCGGACCGATGAAGGGGCCGGTCTTGTAGCCGAAATCGTGGGCGAGGAGGACGGCATCGGAGTCCGGATGGATGAGGACGGGATCAGCAAGGTCCTGCTCACGCCGAAGCTGGGCGGTCGCCGCAGCGACGAGTTCCGGCTCCTCAAGGAGAGTGGGCGAGGCCTTCTCCAGGCCGCCCGGAAGCACGAGGCCGACTATCCCGCCCGAAGGGCCGCAGATGAATTTATTGTCTTTGAACTCGCGCACCACGGCCTCGAGAATCGCCCAGGAACGGGAATCGCGTTCAGGCACAGCAGGTTCCCGCTGGAAGTCAGCCAGCGTGTAGGTCCTGGCCTCATTGACCGGGTCCCGGACGCAGGTTAAGTCTTCGCTCAGCGCGGAGTACTTGAAGACCCGGCCGTACTTGTCTTCCCAGGTGGAGTCGTCGATTCTCCGCGGCGGGGCGTCTTCTCTTTCCGGCGGGATTTCCCATGTGGCCATCGGAAAGGTGACGATATCGAGCTCAAGCCTGCGGTGGAGCTCGATATGATCACGGCGGTAGCTCTCGGCCACCTCGTCATGGCGGCCCTCCCAGAAAGCGATCTGGGATTTGGCCTTGGCCCGAAGGTAGGTCTCATGGCCGATGATTCTTTCCACGGTGTCGAAATCGACTGCGAACTCGCCCCAGGGCACGCGGTCGGGAATCCGTCCCTCGAGCGCCGCCAGAACGCGTTCTTTAGAGTTCATCGTGCGCCGCGCAGGGGTCTCTCCAGGAGGTCGAGCTCGCGGAAGATCCTGGTGCGGGGGTTGAAAGACAGCGTTTTTATCTCAAAAGCGGCGAGGCTGACCTTTTTGCTGGCGGCCGCCCAGGGAAGCGAAAGCATGGTCGTTCGGTTTTGCCCGGTCGGTTCGAAGAGCCGGATGATGAGGTTTCCTCCGTCCTCGGCTTTCTTGACGGTTGCGATCTCGACGGCTTCGTCACTAAGTTGGATAAAAGGCTGTGGTTTTTTCCCGCGCCCTGCCGGAAAGAAGCTCAGGACAAACGGTTTCTCGTTCCTGGCCAGCGCCTCCCGGTCAACCGCGGTCAGACGTGAGGACAAGTTGCCTCCGTTCAACCAGAAGCGGAAGATCCTCTCGCCCTGGTCGATCCGGGGCACGTAGCGGTCCTGGGCGACCATGGGGCCGGAGGGCACCGGATCGGCCGAGTAGGCCGCCGAACGAAGAAGGGAGAGACGCAGCTCGCCTCCCAGAAAATCCGAGCCGTAGATGCAGTCGTTGATGACCGTAAGGGCGGCGCCGTCCTCGGCGGAAACGGCAGACACCCACTTCTGGGCGACCGCTTCGTTCCCGTCGGCCGGGAGGTCGGCGACGCCGTATGCCGTCTGTCCGACATAGCGGGCTTTGGAAAAAAGAGTCGGGATGGAGAGCTTCAACATCTTGTCCTTTTCGCACCAATGGAGCCTGATCTCCACTTCGATTTCGGTGCCCTTCCGGGGAAGCATATACCTTTGGAAAAGGACAGACCGGCCGTAGGTCAAGACCGCTTCGACGACGGCCCGGACTGCGCCGTCTTCAATAATCCGGACGGACGCGGCCGGATGGGCGGTGATTCCCGAGATCCGGCTTCCTTCCTCGGAAGAAGCCAGCTCGAACCGGCCGGCCAGGTCCCTGAACCTCTTCACGATCATCCCCCAAGGGTCGGCGCTGTCATTGATGATCAGAGGCGCGAAGGCTCCCTCGGCCAGAAAATCGCGGCCGTGGACGCGATAGCGGTCGATAAGGCCGGTCCGGGTGTTGATGGAAACCTCGAGCTCGTTTGTTCGGAAGTGGAGGCAGCCTCTTTCCTCTTTGAGTTGGGGCACGGGCTTATGGGGCTGTCGTTCGAGCCGGCAGACGAAACGGTTGATCCTGGCGGGTTCGAGTTCAGCGGCAAAAACGACTTTTTTCCGCCATTCGACGTTGAGGTTGCTGGCCTCCTTTTCAGGTTGGGAGGGGAGGGGCCGCTCATCCGAATAGATTTGGGGAAACTGATAGCCGCCGGACCAGTTGATCTCATAGGGCTGGAATTCACAGGACACGCTGCCCTTGACCTTGAAGGGGTGCGGGTTGTAGACGAATACCGGGATCTCCCCCGGCGCCGGCGGTTCTTCACTGTCGGCCAGGGCGAAAAAGGCCCGGGCCTTGATCCGGGACAAAATCTCGAGTCCGTGGTCTAACCTCCGGACCGATGATTCCTCGGCCGGCTGGATGGCGGAGCCGGGGAGGATGTCGTGGAACTGGCTGAAAGCGAGGTCGTAGTGGGCGTCTCTGAACTCTTCTTGGGGGTACTTCATCAGGCCCTGATAGAATGCGGCTGCAGCCATCTTCTCGGCCAGGAAGAGGTCATTTTCCAGGAGCCGATGCTTCTG
>Ga0153916_10001062_pt1 | contig 19326 bp, 21 predicted proteins | sample Opewatmetagenome_FD_109642 | JGI IMG/M metagenome (GOLD analysis project Ga0153916, IMG submission 109642) | Freshwater wetland microbial communities from Ohio, USA - Open water 3 Core 3 Depth 4 metaG | ecosystem: Environmental > Aquatic > Freshwater > Wetlands | place: USA: Ohio, Lake Erie... | reverse complement strand
GTCTATGGAGCTAGGCGGGCTCGAACCGCCGACCTCCTGGGTGCGATCCAGGCGCTCTCCCAACTGAGCTATAGCCCCGCGAGGCTCGGATTGTAGCGAGGTCTACGCCGGTGAGCCGCCCGAGAGGCGGCCGGCGCGGATCGCCTTCGCCATCTCGGCCGACTCCTCGCGGTACCAGGTGCCGTCCTCGAGCTCGATCGCCGGCAGCGCGCTCTGCCCCGTGCCCTCGATCACGGCTGTACGGCCCTTCCGGCCCGGCCACGGCTCCTTCACGATCTCGTACGCGACGCCGGCGTCGTCGAGCGCCTTCTGCACCCGCCAGCACGGATGCGCGTTCAGCTTGAGCCACATGTGCCCGCAGCGGTGCAGCTTCACGGCCATCGTGCACTCCTCCACTCGTCGAGTCCGTCCCTACGATACGCCCGTGCACGCGATCGTCCTAGGGCCGGAGGGTGAGCCGCGGCTCGCCGACATCGCCGAGCCCGACGGTCCCGGCGAGCTCGTACGGGTGCTCGCCTGCGGGCTCTGCGGCTCGGACGTCGAGAAGATCGGGATCGCCCCGCCGGGCACCGTGCTCGGTCACGAGGTCGTCGCCGAGACGACGGACGGGCGGCGCGTCACGCTCGTGCACCACGCGAGCTGCGGGGAGTGCCCGCGTTGCCAGACAGGGCACGAGTCCACCTGCGATGCCTTCGCCGCCCCCACGATCCGGCCTGGCGGCTTCGCGGAGCGCGCCCGGGCGCAGGCATGGATCGAGGTGCCGGACGACTTGCCGGACGTCCTCGGAACAGCCGTCGAGCCGCTCGCCTGCGTGCTCCGCGGCGCGGCGCGGATCCCGCGCGGCCGGGTGCTCGTCGTCGGCCAGGGGTTCGTCGGCCGTCTCTTCGCAGCCGTGCTGCGCTTCCGGGGCGACGAGGTGTTCGCCGTCGACGCCGACCCTCGCCGCCACGGGCCCGAGCCCGACGGGACCGTCGACACCGCCGTGCTCGCGGGCGGAGGCGGCGTCGACACCGCCCTGGACGCGCTCGAGCCGGGCGGCACCCTGCTCGTCTTCGCCGACGCCGGACTGCTCCCCGCGCACCGCGTCTACCGGAGCGAGCTCACGATCGTCGGCAGCCGCTCCGCGACCCCCGCCTTCATGCACGAGGCGATGGCGCTGCTGCCCAGGATCGACGTGCCCCAGCCGACCGTGCTCCCGCTGGAGCGGTTCGCCGAGGGCCTCGACCTGTTCCGACGCCGGGACGCGATCAAGGTCGTGTTCACCCCGTGAGAGCCCTCGTCTTCCACGGCCCCGGCGACCTCCGTGTTGCGGACGTGCCCCGCCCCGAGCCGCAGGCCGACGGCGACGTGCTCGTCCAGGTCGAGGTGGCGCTCACCGACGGCACCGACCTGAAGGCGTTCCGGCGCGGCCACCCCGTGCTGCTCGGGCCGCCGCCGAGCCCGTTCGGCCACGAGTTCTGCGGCGTCGACGTGGCTACCGGCCGGCGGGTCGTCGCAGCCAACTCGGCGCCGTGCGGAGCGTGCGACCCCTGCCGCCGGGGGCAGGAGACGCTCTGCGAGCGCCTCTTCCCGCTGCTCAACGGCGCCTACGCCGAGTACGTGCTCGTGCCTGAGCGGATCGCGCGCGTCAACCTCCTACGCGTGCCGACCGGCATGCCGGGGGAGCTCGCCGCCATGGCGGAGCCGCTCGCCTGCTGCCTCCACGGCGTCGAGGTGGCCGGAGTGCAACCCGGCGACACGGTGGCCGTGATCGGCCTGGGCCCGATCGGGCTGATGCTGTGCGCGTGCGTCGCCGATGCCGGCGGCTGGCCCGTCGGCGTCGGCTCGAGGCCCGAGCGCCGCGCGCTGGCGCCGTCCTTCGGCGCCGAGACCGGCGACGGCGAGGGTGCCGACGTGGTCATCGAGGCCGCGGGCACGGCCGAGGCGTGGACGCTCGCGCTCGAGCTCGTCCGGCCCGGCGGTACGGTCCTCGCCTTCGGCGGCCTGCCCCGTGACGTGCGGGTCGAGGTCGACCCGTACCGCATCCACTACGAGGAGGTGACGCTGCGGGGGGCGTTCCACCACGCGCCCCGCCACGTGCGCGCGGCCCTCGCCTTCCTCGGCAGCGGCGCCTACCCGTTCGAGCGGCTCGTCACCCACCAGATCGGCCTCGAGGGGGTGGCCGGGCTGCTCGCAAACCCGCCGCGCGACTACCTGAAGGCGGCGGTGCTGCCATGAGCTCCACCCTCCTCGTGCCGATCGCGGAGGCCGACGCGGTGACCTCGCCGTACTGGCCCGCCTGGGAGCCGCCCAAGGCGAGAGGCGTACCGGCGCACGTGTCGGTGCTGTTCCCGTTCCTGCGCCGCCGCGCGCTCACCGACGAGGCGCTCGCGCGCATCGCCGAAGCGGCTGCGACCGTACCGCCGTTCACCGTCACGTTCCGACGCACGGGTCGCTTCGAGCGCACGGTGTTCCTCGTCCCCGAGCCGGCGCGGCCCTTCGCCGAGCTGACGCGGCGGATCGTCGAGCGCTTCCCCGACTGCCCGCCCTACCGGGGCGCACACGGCGACGTTCTCAGCCCCCACCTGACCGTGCTCACCTGCGCCGACGACGAGGCGCTCGAACGGGCCGAGGCGGAGGTCCGCCGGTCGCTGCCGTTGCGTGCGCACGTGCGCGAGCTCTGGCTGATGGTCGAGGACGAGCACGGAGGCTGGCGGCGGCACCGCTCGTTCCCTCTCGGTCCGGCAAGCCGGTAGACCGCTACGGGTAGACCGACAGGCCCTCTGCTGCCGCCGCGCGACGCTGGGCGCCATCCCAGGAGACGAGCGTCGGGGTGGCGTCACGGAGGACGAGAGCGGAAGCGACATGGATCGCATCGAGCGCGCCCAGCATGTGCTTCACGCCGAGCTTCGCCGCCGAACGGACGACGCCCGTGTCCGCGACGACGAGCTCGGCACGAGGCGACAGGAACGTCCCTTCGACGACCGAGCGGCGGAGGCCGTTCGGCTGGAGTCTCCGACCCCGCACGGCCGCCGCGAGAGCACACCCGACCTCGGTCACGGCGATCTCCGACGTGGAGATCGGCAGGTCGCTCATCCAGAGCTCCCGCAGCTCGACCGACCCCTCCTCGTCGAGGAAGAGCTTCAGAAGCGCAGAAGCGTCGAGGTACGCGATCACGCGGTCTCGAGGTCGCCCTCTGACCCGGGCTCAGGCTCCGGCCCCGGCCACGGGCCACCCCGCGCCCATTCGAGGAAGGGCATGATCGACCCCTCCATCTCGATCGGCGAGGGAAGCGGCCGGCGTGGGCCGGTCGGGCGCCTGATCCGCCCTTCTCTCGCGAGCCGGTCGAGCACGCTCTCGGCCGCAGTAAGTCGTGCCTTGGGCTTGCCGCGCTCGGTGATCACGATCTCTTCGCCCGCAGCCGCTCGGTCGAGCCAGGCGGCGAGGTTCTCGCGCAACTCACGGACGCCGACTTCCACGGCCATAGGATCAAGTGTACGCAGGACCTCCGCAAGTGTCCACAAGGGGCACGCCGCTCAACCGAACAGCGTCAGCTCGGGCTCGCGCTCGCCGCGGAGCACCTCGAGGTCGACCTCGACCCAGCGCAGCCCGCGCGCCTCCGCGAGCGTACGCGCCTGCTTCACCACCTTCTGCGCGGCAACCACGCCGCGGCAGGCGCCCATGCCGGGCTCGGGACGGATCCGCTCGAGATACCGGGTGAGCTGCTCGACCGCGTCGATCGTGCCGACGCGCTTGATCTCGACCGCGACCCAGCCGTCGTCGGCGTCGCGGCACATGAGATCGACAGGGCCGATGTCGGTGGGCCACTCGCGCCGCACGAGGCGGAGCTCCTCGCCGAGCGCCTCCGGCTGCGCTGCGAGCTCCTCCTGCAGGTCCCGCTCGACCCCGTCCTTGACGAGGGCGGCCGCGTCCTCCTCCATGTCGTGCGTGACGTCGCTCAGCACCTCGACGACCCGGATGTCGAGCCTGTCCTCGGTCTTGCCGGCCCGCTTGCGGACGACGATCCTGTCGAGCGGGTCGCCCTCGTGCTCGATCACGGTCGGCGGCGTCATCCAGTTCTGCGGCTTGTAGCCGCCGGCATCCGCGTGAACCAGAACGGACCCGTCCGACTTGAACAGGAGCAGCCGCGTCGCCTCCGGCAGCAGCGCGTTCAAACGGCCGGTGTAGACGACCTCGCAGCGGGCGACGATGACGCGCACCGCGGCACCGTACCGTCCCGCGCGGACATGGAGATGGGTGTCTCCCTCCGGGAGACACCATTGGGAGACACCCCCTCAGCCGCGCTCGACGCGCGAGCCGCCGACGATCGCCTCGCGACCGTCGGCGAAGCGCACGAGCGCCTTGCCCTTGCCGTCGTAGTCGGGCGACCAGACGACGAGCTCCGCCCTGTCGCCGCCGACGCGCACGGGCTCGCCCAGGGACGGCACCACGCCGCGCCAGTAGGTGACGAACGGGTTCTCGTCCCACTCGCGCCCGATCGTCGTCTCCTCCGTGTGGCCCGGCAGCACGCGCAGGCCCGGCGGCAGCGTCATCAGGCCGTCCATCACCGAGCGCCGCACGACGTCGGCAGGCCCGCCGCCGACGGCGTCACGGAAGAGCACGTCCCCGGAGAAGCACACCTCGTCGTCGACGACGAACGCGACGCCGTCGTCGGAGTGCCCCGGCAACGGGATCGCACGAACGCTCAGGCCACCCGTCTCGAGATCCCCCGTGACGACGCCGATCCCGAACCGCTCGCAGAGCTCGTCCTCGTGCACGACGTGGTCGGGATGAGCGTGCGTCCGCAGAACGTGCGTCGGCGTCAGCCGCTCCCGCTCGACGAGCTCGAGCAGCGGCTCGAGCGGCGCGCCGCTGTCGACGAAGACCGCGACCCCGCCGGCCTCGTCACCGACGACGTAGGCGTTCGACAGCCAGTGCGGATCCATCGAGCGCGCCACGAGCATCGCGACAACGCTACCAAGCCGTCGAGGCAGGAAAGGCCTGCTGCCGGACGAACGAGCGGGCGTACCCACCGTCGTCGCCTTCAAGCTGCACGGTCTGAAGAAGCGCCTCGCCACCCAGGCGACGCGATCCGCGAGACTCCGCGCATGACGCGGGCTCTCGCGCTCCTCTCGCTGCTCGCGCTCGCGGCCGCTCCGGCGGCCGCGAGCGCCGTTCGCATCGTCGACTCGCTCGATCCGGCCGCGCTCGTGGAGCGCGGCGCGATCGGACTGTCGGTACCGGGAGCGGGACCCACCGTGACGCGCGAGAGCGCGTTGAACACGCTCCTCACCGGCAAGGTGCGGAGCTCGCTCATCGGCGGGACGCCCCCCGGCACGCCGCTCATCGAGCTCGGCGAGGGCGGCCCGCCCGATACCCTCGTCGTGCTGCCGCCCGCCGGGAGGACCGAGAACCGCCTCTATCCGATCGCCGTCGTCGGCGGCTCCGCCCGCGGCGTCCTCACGTCCGACTCGACGCGGATCCCCGGGCTCGTCTCGCTCTCCGACGTCGCCACCGGGCGGCTGCGCTCGGTGGAGGTCGACGACCCGGTGGCGACCCTCGAGACGCTGCAGCGCCGCATCGACCGGAACGACCGCATCCGGCTGCCGCTCTCGATCCTCGCCGGCGGGATCGCGTATCTGACGGCGCTCTTCCGGCCACGCTGGGGCCCGCGGGTGTTCCTGCTCGCCCTCGCCGGCAACCTCTGGCTCGCCGGCTGGTGGCTCGTGGCCCTCCTGGCCGTGGCGGCACTCGCACTCCCGCTCGGCCTCGCGTGCGCCGCCCTCCTCGTCGCATACCTGGCGGTGCTCGGGCTCGATCCGGCGGCCGTCGCACTGTCCCCGTTCGGCCCGTCGCAGGCGGGCCGCTTCTACGGCGTCTCGAACCTGCTGGAGACGTTCCTGCTCGTGCCCGCCCTCCTCGGCGCCGCCCTGGTCGGCCGGCTCGGCGTCGTCGTCGCGGGCATCGCCGTCGTCGCGGTGGCCGGCAACCGCTTCGGTGCCGACGGAGGAGGGCTGCTGGTGTTGCTCGCCTCCTACGGCGTGCTCGCGCTCCGGCTCCTGCGGGTGCGGATCACCGTGCGGAGGGCGCTCGCGATCGGGGCGGCCGCCCTCGTCGCCGGCACTGCGCTCGTCGGACTGGATGCTCTGCTGGGCGGCTCGAGCCACGTCACCGACGCGCTCGGCGGCGGGCCCGGCACCGTGCTGGCGGACATCGGCGACCGGCTCGAGGCGTCGGCGCGACGCACGTTCGGGGCGGTCGGCCCGGCGTTTGCGGCGCTTGCCTCTCTCACCGTGATCGCATGGGTGGCCATGCGGCGCCCGCGCCTCCCGGTCACCAACGCGCTGCTCGCCGGCCTGCTCGTCTCGCTGCTCGTCAACGACTCGCCGGGAGACGTGCTCGGCGTCGGCGCAGCGGCCGCATTCACGCTCTGGCGCTTCGAAAGGTTCCGTTCGCACACATCCGGCGAGGCTGGATAGACTGCGCGCGATGCGCCGGACGATCAGCCTGTTCGCTCTCCTGCTCGCAGCAGTGGCGCTGCTCGCGGCGGGCTGCATGGACGGCGAGCAGGTCGGCGCGACGCCCGAGACGGTGGTCGGCGAGGTTCCCACCGCCACGACCCCGACGGAGGATCTCCCGGCTCTCGGGCTCGAGGGCGATGCCACGGCCGGCAAGGAGCTGTTCGCAAGCACCGGCTGCGGCAGCTGCCACACGCTCGCCGACGCAGGCACCTCCGGCGCGGTTGGCCCGAACCTCGACGAGGCCAAGCCGAACTACGAGCTCGCCGTCACCCGCCTGACGAAGGGCCTGGGCGGCATGCCGGCGTTCGGCGAACAGCTCGAGGCACAGCAGATCGCCGACCTCGCACAGTACGTCGTCGAGTCGACCGGCGGCTGATCCTCCCCTCGGGCTTTCCCGCGGACGTCCAGGCGTTCGCCTGCGACCTCGACCGCACGCTCGTCGGCGAGGACGGCCTGCTGCGGCCGCGCACGCTCGCCGCGATCGCCCGCTCGCGGGCGGGCGGGATCCCGGTGATCATCGCAACCGGGCGGATGTTCCGCTCGGTGCGGCCGTACCTGGAGGAAGCCGGGATCGGCGACCCGGTCGTCTGCTATCAGGGCGCCGCCGTCGTCGACCCGATGGACGGAACGTTCCTGCTGCACCAGACGATCGAGCTCGGCCTCGCCCGCGAGGCGATCGCCGCGCTCGTCGAGGCCGGGCATCCACCCAACTGCTACGTCGACGACCGGCTCTACGTGGCCGAGCACACCGAGTACTCCCGCAGGTACGCCGAGTTCCAGAGCCTGCCGGTGACGGAGGTCGGCGACCTCGTCGGCTGGCTCGAGCGCCCGCCGACCAAGCTCGTCGCCGTCGTCGACCCGGAGGCTGTCCCGGCTCTGCGTGCCACGCTCGCCGAGCGGTTCGGGGGCTCGCTCTTCCTCACGACTTCGCTGCCCTACCTGCTCGAGCTCGGCAACCCGTCCGCGTCGAAGGGGACGGGACTGGCGTTCGTCGCCGACCGGATGGGACTCGAGGCCACGACCGTGGTGTCGTTCGGTGACGGAGAGAACGACCTCGAGCTGATCGAGTGGGCCGGCTTCGGGATCGCCGTCGAGGGCGGCCACCCGCTGCTGCTTCAGCGCGCCGACTGGGTTTGCCCTGGCACTCACCATGAAGGCGTCGCCACCGTGATCGAGGCATACCTAGACTCTCTGGCGTGATCGACCTCAAGGCAGCCCGCGCAGAGCCTGACCCCTGGCGCGCCGCGCTCGCGCGCAAGGGGGCGGCGGAGGCGTTCGACCGGCTGCTCGCGGCCGACGAGCGCTGGCGCTCGCTCGTGCCGCGCGTCGACGAGCTCCGCGGCGCGACGAAGCTGAAGGGCAAGCCGACGCCCGAGCAGCTCGAGCGGCTGCAAAGCGTGAAGGAGGAGCTGAAGGCCGCTGAGGACGAGCTCGCTGCTGCCGAGGCGGAGCGCGATGCGGCGCTCGCCGAGGTACCGAATCCCCCGCACCCGTCCTCGCCGGACGGGCTCACCGAGGACGACTCGGTCGAGCTGCGGCGGGTGGGAGAGGTGCCGACGCTCGAGCAGGCGCGCGAGCACACGGAGATCGGCCGCTTCGAGATGGAGCGGGCGGCGCGCCTGTGCGGCTCCCGGTTCGGCTATATCGTGGGCGACTCCGCGCTCGTGGCGATGGCGCTGTACCGCTTCGCGCTCGACCACCTCGCCCGCGCAGGGTTCACGCCCGTGATCCCGCCGGTGCTGGTGCGCGAGGAGGCGATGGTCGGCACGGGGTTCTTCCCCACCGAGAAGTCGAACATCTACGAGCTCGAGTCCGACGGCCTCTACCTGACGGGCACGTCCGAGGTGTCCCTCGCCGGGTTCCACATGGGCGAGATCCTCGAGGCCGGCGACCTGCCGCTGCGCTACACCGGCTTCTCGCCGTGCTTCCGGCGCGAGGCGGGCGCCGCCGGCAAGGACACGCGCGGCATGTTCCGCGTGCACCAGTTCAACAAGGTGGAGATGTTCGTGTTCACCCGCCCGGAGGAGTCGTGGGACGAGCACGACCGCATGCTGGCTCTGGAGGAGGAGCTCTGCCAGGCGCTCGAGCTGCCCTACCGTGTCGTCAACGTCGCCGCCGGCGACCTGGGCGCGCCGGCGGCCAAGAAGTACGACATCGAGGCGTGGTTCCCGTTCCAGGAGCGCTACCGGGAGATCACGTCCTGCTCGAACACGACCGATTACCAGGCGCGCCGGCTCGGCATCCGCTTCCGCGGAGAGCAAGGCCTGGAGACGCCGCACACGCTGAACGGGACGATGGTGACCGACCGCGCTCTGCTCGCGATCCTCGAGAACTTCCAGGGCGAGGTGCCGGAGGCGCTACGCGCGTACGGCGCGCCCGAACGCGTGCGGCAGTAGACAACGGCGACGCGTCACCTACCCTTCGTCTCGTGGGGGACGAGGTGACGACCTGATGCGGCGCGCCGTGCGCCTCGCCGGCACCGTGCTGATGGGAGTCGGCGTGCTGTTGCTCGCCTGGGCGTTCGTCACCTGGCAATGGGGCGATCCCGTCACCGCGGTCTACACGCGCTGGGAGCAGCGCAAGCTGGAGAGCCGCTACGAGAGGCTGACGAAGTCGTTCACGCCGGCCGCGACACCGTCCCAGCCCGCGGTACCCGCGCAGCAAAGTGCGAAGGAGGCGGCCAGGGCCCGAGCACGGGTGACCGCCACGGCTCAGCGCTACCGCAAGGCTGTGGACGCGGGGCAGCCGATCGGCCGCATCAGGGTGCCGCGCCTGGGCCTGAGCATGCTCGTCGTCGCGGGCACTGATCACGACTCGCTGAAGAAGGGCCCTGGCTGGGACGAGCGCACGTTCATGCCGGGCGAAGGACAGCTCACGTACATCGCGGGGCACCGCACCACCTACGGCGCGCCGTTCGCGCACATCGACCGCCTCGACCAGGGAGACGTCGTCGAGCTCGATCTGCCGTACGGCCGCTTCCGCTACCGGGTCACCCGGTCGGTGATCGTGCCCGCGGACGATCTCTCCCGACTCGAGTCCGGCGGCCGCGAGGTGCTGGCGTTGCAGGCGTGTCATCCGCGATTCTCGGCTTCGCAGCGCTACATCGTGTACGCGAAGCCTGCAGGTGCGAGCCCGTCGGTCTCGGTGCGTCCGGCGGTGGCCGCCCCGTCGACGCCGTAGCTCGGAGCTCTTCTTTCAGAAGGGGGCGGTCGTCATCCGGCGAAAGCGCCTGAGTGCCCGCTTTCCACGACGAGCCGGTTAGCCCGGAGCTCGCGCTCGTTGACCCCGTGCTGCGCGAGCGGCTGCTGCGCGAGTCGCTCCACGAGCTGCTGCACGAGCGCACCGAGGCGCTCCGCCCGCTGCCGCGCGAGACGTTCGGGCCACCTCCCACGCCCGCTCCCACCCCCGCGTTCACCGCTCCGCCGGCGCGCTCCACGCCTGCGCCCGGTCGAGCACGCCGGCTCCTCCCCTCGCTGCTCTCGGCCGGGGCCCTGGCGACCCTGTTCCTGGCACTTCCGTCGCTGGCCTTCCTGCCACCGCGACAGGCCCCGCGGCTCGACGTCACGGAGCAGCACCCCTCGACGCTCGCAGGACCCCGTGTGACGTGGCAGGCCGACCCCGAGGCCGACTACTACGTGCTCGAAGTGGTCGCTGACGGGCGCCTCGTACTGGTCGCACACCCCGCGTCGCCACCGGTGCCGCTCGACTCCCTCGCGCCGGGCGACTACACGTGGCGCGTCTTCGCCGGCTACGGGGCGCTCGCCGACCATGACACGCGCGGCCCCATCGCCGGCGGGAGCCTCACGGTCGCAGAGCACGCCGAAGGGCGCGGCTAGCATGCGGCCGTGCAGCGCCCGATTCGCCTCCTGATCGCCTCACAACCCCTCGACGGAGGCGTTGCGCGGCACGTCCTCGACGTGGTCGCCTGCCTCCCGCGTGACCGTTTCACGATCGACGTCGCCTGCCCACGCGCATCCGACGTGTGGGCGGCGCTCGCCGACCACCCCGATGTCACACTCCACCCTATCTCCCCGGCGCGGGCTCCCGGCCCCTGGGACCTCGCCACGCTCGCACGCCTGCTCCCACTCGCCCGCCGCGCCGACGTGATCCACGCCCATTCCTCGAAGGCAGGCTTCCTGGCGCGGCTCGCCGCACTCCTCACCGGACGGCGGCAACGCTGCCTGTTCACGCCGAACGGCTGGTCGTTCTGGTCGGCGGACGGCCTCACGGCACGCTTCTACGCCGCGCTCGAACGGTATGCCGCACGATGCTGCAGGACGATAGTCGCCGTCAGCGCCCAGGAGCGCGACGCAGGCCTACGGGCAGGGATCGGGTCGATAGAGAAGTACGTCGTCGTGCCCAACGGGATCGCACTCGAGCGCTTCGACGCCCCGCCGCAACCAGTCGGCGGCCGGATCGTCATGGTCGCTCGCCTGGCAGCGCCGAAACGACCCGACCTGCTCGTGCAAGCCCTGGCGCTGGTGCGACCCACCTTCAGCGCTGCGCACCTCGTCATCGTCGGCGATGGCCCCTTACGCGGAGAGCTACTGACGCTCGTGGACGAGCTCGGCCTCCACGACGCCGTCCATCTCCTCGGCGCTCGCCTCGATGTGCCCGAGATCCTCTCGACCGCGTCGTGTGTTGCGCTCGTGAGCGACTACGAGGGCGCGCCGTACGCGCTTCTCGAGGGCATGGCGGCAGGCGCGCCCGTTGTCGCCACGAGCGTCGGAGGCATGCCCGAGATGCTCGAGAACGGCCGCACGGGCATCCTCGTGCCACCCGCCGACCTGGAAAGCCTCACGACGGCCCTGCGACGGGTGCTCGCAGATCCTGGAGCGGCGGCCGCGATGGGAGCAGAAGCACGCGAAGCGGTAGCGCGGGACTTCAGCCGGGAGAAGATGACGCTCCGCCTGGTCGACGAGTACGTCGCCGCCGCAGCGGCCGGCTGAGCGCTCGTCACGGCATCGGCGACTCGCTCCCGGTACCGCGACGATCGGCCGTGGAGAAGCCCCGCAGGGCTCCCCTGAAGCGCGATGCCGCCTCCGGCCGGCCGATCAGGCGGGCGACGGCCACACGGGCCCGAAGACCTCCCCGGATCAGTGCAAGCGTGACTGCGGCACGAGCCGGGCCCAGGTGCCGCCTCACCATTGCGGCCTCAGCCACGCCGACCTGCTCGGCGCGCTGCACCGCCGTCCAGCGATCGCCCGCAGAGGCGTTCCCGAGATGAACGAACGAGGCCTTCGGGGTGAACCAGACGCTCCAGCCCGCGCGACGGGCGCGCCAGCACAGGTCACGATCCTCGGCGTACATGAAGGAGCTCTCGTCGAACCCGCCCAGCGCATCCCACACACTCCGCCGCACGAGCATCACGGCCCCGGTCGCCGCCTGCACCTCACGCTCCCGTCCGTGCCGCCAGTGGGTGCCGAGACTCGGCTGCAGCCGGTCGGGGACGAGCCGGCTCAGGCCGCTGGCCTGCACGGCCGCCACGAGCGGCGAAGGGAGCGGTGCGACGCTCGGCTGGACACTGTGGTCCTCGTTCAGGAGCAGCGGCACCACGATGCCGACGTCCGGCCGCGCGAACGGCTCGAGGAGCGCCAGAACCGTGCCACCCCGGCACACGATGGCGTCGCTGTTGACGAGGAGGAACACGTCTGCCGGACGCCTGCGGGCCGCCTCGTTGTTCGCACGTGCGAAACCCACGTTCTCGGGTAGGGCGACCACCTCGACGCCGGGAACCGCGGCGCGAATCGACTCGACACTGCCGTCCCCGGAGGCGTTGTCGACGACCACGATGTCGGCGGGCGAGACGCCGTCGTCCGTGAGGGCGCGCACCGCGCGCACCGTCAGCTCAGGTGTGCGCCAGTTGACGAGGAGCACCGTGACCGTCGGGGCGCGCACCGCTAGTCCGCCCCCTCGAGCAGGCGTGTGGGTGCGGTGGTCGTGAGCTCGTCCCAGCATGCCTGCCCGGCTCGACGACACACGAGCTCCCGCGCTTCGGCGAGGTGGCACTTCCTGCGGTGGGCACCGTGCGCGTCGCTCGCGACCAGATCCACCCGGCCGGTGGCGAGGAGCTCCCACGCCACCTGCGCGACCGACTCGCCCCACCTTCCCGTAAGGCCCGACGCTGTCACCTGCACGAGCCCGCCGAGCGCGCGGACGCCGTCGACCGACGCCGGATCGCGTCCAACGGCCTCGAGGCGCTCGGGATGGGCGATGACAGGCGCGAGCCCCATCGCCGCCAGCCGGCGCGTCAGCGACTCGGCCGCAGGAGCCGTCGTGGTCGAAGCGAGCTCGACAACGAGGTGCCGCCCGCCGATGCTGCGCTCACGCAGCGCGGCGGCGCCGAGGGTAACCGCGTTCACGTCGCTCACCTCGGCGGCGAGCGTCAGCGGCAGGTCGATGCGACGGCGCTCGAGCTCGAGCTCCAACGCGGCGAGCGCCTCGAGCGCCCGCGCCTGCGGCACGGGGAACTGCCGCGAGAGGTGTGGGGTGCACACGACCGACTTCACTCCCTGAGCGACCATCACGATCGCGAGCTCGACCGCCTCGTCGATCGTGGCGGGCCCGTCGTCGAGCCCGGGCAGAAGATGGCAGTGGGTGTCGATCATCGACGTCCCACGATGCCCTTGTAGATCCGCAGGTGATCGTCGAGCCAGCGCTCGTCGTCACCGGGCCGCGCCACGGGCTCCGAGGCCGCGTCGACGGCTGCCCCCCACTCCGCCGGATCGAGCAGGCCCCGGCATGCCGCAGCGATCCCGAGGGCGGTGGGATCGACGGGCAGGAGACCTGTGAGCTCCTCTGCCGCCTCCCCGAGACCGCCTCGAGGCGAGGCGAGCACGGGGCGGCCGGCGCCGAGCCACTCGAGTGCTGTGTAGGGAGGGGCACCGGGCTCGTCCCACACGGACGGCACGACGCCTGCGTCGCACGCCTCGAGAAACCTCACCTTGGCGGCACCGCTCACGACCCCCTCGTACTCGAGCAGGCCCTTCCGCGCAGCTGCCTCGACCGCTGCCCGTAGCCTGCCGGCTCCGGCGACGCGGACGCGAACACCGAGGGCAGCCAGGGCCGGCAGCGCCTCGAGCAGTGCGCCGACCCCTTTGACGACGTCGAGCGATCCCAGGTATCCGAGCGTCCGGAGGCGCTCTCCCGGCGCCTCGCGGATGCCCTCCTCCGCTGCCCCCGGTCGCGGATGGAGCACCACGTGCTGCTCCGCGCCACCCGCGAAGAAGCCGTCGTGCGCCGACAGCACATGCTGCGAGACCCCGATCACCGATTGCACGGCGGGCGACCAGCGTCGCAGCCGCCGCGCGCGAAGACCGCATCCGAGCGCTCGCGGCCGGCACGGCTCACCGTCGCGTGACACGAGTGTGGCCCGCGCGCAGAGGAGGGAGTAGTCGTGGAGCGTGTGGACGACGGGAACTCCCGCGCCGGCGCACGCACCCCAGATGCCCGTCGTGATGCCGGGAAGGTTGTTCGTGTGCACGAGATCCGGGCGAGCTTCCTCGACAGCAGCGACAAGCCTGGCCAACGGGCGCGCATCGAAGTCCGCGAGGCGGTTGGCGATCCGGCGAGCCTGACTCGTGCGCCAGTCGGCGCGATGGAGAACGCTCACGGCCGTGAAGGAGCCTTCGTTCCGGCCGGGAAAGGCGGCGAGCAAGACGGTCTCGACGTCCCTGCGGTGCAGGCCCTCGGCCAGACGTGCCACGTACCGCTCAGCCCCTCCGACACTCTCGTCCGCACCGTGGCTGTTGACGAGCAGCACGCGCACGGGCTCAACCCCTCCGGTGCCCGGCGAACACGTGACAGAGGGCGCGCGCCGCCTCCTGCCAGGAGAACAGCGCCACCCGGCGCTTGCCCCTCGAGCGCAGCGAGGCGCGGAGCGCGTCGTCCCCTGCCGCCTGCTCCAACGCCTCGGTCCACGCGGGACGATCGATCGCGACGAGCAACGCACCGTCGCCGGCCGTCTCTCGAAGGGCAGGGATGTCGCTCGCCACCACGGGACAGCCGCGCGCCATCGCCTCGAGCGGCGTGAAGCCGAATCCTTCGTAGACGGCCGGGTGGACGAGCGCGATCGCCGAGCGGTAGAGCGAGTCGAGCTCGCCGTCACCGACACCTCCGCGGATCTCGATCCGGTCGCGTTTCTGCGAGCGCTCGATCATCGCCAACGTCTCGGCGTAGCCGTCCCCGGGCCGCCCCACGAGGAGCAACCTCACGTCCGGCGAGAGCTCCGCGCGGTCGAACGCGTCGATCAGGAACGGCAGGTTCTTGCTCGCGCCCAGCGCGCCGACATAGAGGAAGAACGGCGGGCGGGCAGGAGTCTCGGAGACGACCCTGTCGCCGGCAGGTGCGAGTCCGGGCCCGGACACGATCACCTGCAGGCGGCCCGGGTCGGCGCCGAGAATCTCGATCGCCTCCTCCCGTGCGAAAGCGGAGATCGCGATCACTGTCGAGGCGTGCCGCACGGCCCACGGCCACAACAGGCGCTTGTACCCGTGCTTGCGCGGACGCAGTCCCTGCATCACCGAGAGGTCGTGCACGGTCGTCACGAACGGCCGCCACGGTGCCAGCACGGGACCGCTGGTATCGAAGAAGTGCAAGAGGTCGGAGCGTGCCGTGGCGGCGCAGGCCTGTTCGAGAGCGATGCGCCCGGGGCCCTCGTTGACCCGCCGGCCGTGGAGGCGGATGTCGCGCACCCGGATGTTGCGCGCACTCGTCACCGCCGCTCCCTCACGCGTGGTCAGGAGCTCGAGCTCGAGCTCCGGGAACTCGCGGGACACCTCGTCGAGCCCTCTCGTGAGCGCTGCGGCGTACCGCGGGATGCCCGAATAGCCGCCGGCTATCAGCCCGACGAGACAGACGCGGAGCGGCTTCGAACTAGGCACCACGTGTGCTCGCTCCAGCTGTCCCGGCTGCGCCGATCGCGACCCCGACCAGGAGCATCCCCAGGAACGCCGTCGGGAATCCGATGAACGACGCCCTCGTGACCGCGTCGAGAGCCATCACGGTGAGCAGCGCGATTCCGACCCAGCCCGCCTCGTCTCCTCGTCTCGCGGCAGCGACGCACAGCTGTCCGACGCGGATGAGCAGCGCGAGCAGGATCACGAGCCCCACGAGCCCGACGTCCGCGACGGTGGCGAGATACCCCGAGTCGACCGCTGTCCCGCGCTTCACGTCTGCATCCTCACGCGTCTGGTACACGCCGAACGTGGCGCGGTCGGCCGCCGTGCCGACAGCGCCGACGCCTCGCCCGAACGGCCATTGGCTCCTCTCGCCGAGCACGGTCTTCCAGACGTCGGTGCGGCCGTTGATGGAGAGAAAGACGCTCGGCGCCGTCTGGACGGTGCGAGTCTCCGTTGCCCGCAGGGTCACGAGGAGCGCGACCGAGGCGGCGACGGAAGCTGCGAGGAGGATCGCGGCGACCGCGACCTCCCCACGCCGCGCTAGCCAGAGGCTTGCGAGCGCGGCGAGGATGACGACGGCGGTGCGGACCCACGAGGCCGCCAGGCCGGCGAGCAACAGCGGCAGCACGACGACAGCCACCGCCCTTCGTGTCCGGAAGAACGCCACCGTGCCGATACCGAAGAGGAGGAAGGCCGCGTACGCGAACGGGTCGTCGAGTGTCCCGAAGCTGCGTAGGTGACCGTCGATCGTGCGGACGTGGATGTCGAACTCGTAGCCCATCCCGATCAGCCCCCACTCACCGACCCGCTGCTGATAGAGGCCGTACAGGGCCACGAGGCACGTCGTCGCGAGCAGCGAGGCCAGCCCCCACCTGAGCACCTGCCGCGGCCGGCGCACGGAGAGCCCGACGAGGAGAAGCAGCAGGGGCTCGGCAGTCAACCGCAGGCCCTGCATCCACGCGCTGCCGTACGCGTCAGGCCCGAAGCCTCTGCCGAGGTCGAGCACGTAGAGGCCGAGCAGTCCGCCGACGAGGCCGAGCACGATTCCGTCGACGGGCTGACGCTCGCCGGCAACCCGCCGCTCCAGAGCGAGGATGCCGGCACCCACGACTGCGCCGATGATGATCGCGTCCTTCAGGGGCCCGATCCAGGGAACGACGAGCACCTTGAGCATCGGAATCGCAGCGAAGAGCGGAATCGCCAGTGCCACCAGCACGTGTGGCGCGGCAACCGTGAGGTACACGACCGCTACGAAGAAGACGAGCGCCAGCAGGACGACGAGGTCGATCGCCGTTCCCGTCGTCCCGGCGTGAAATGCGAGCAGAGCCGCAATTCCGGCGCCGCCGACGATCAACGACGGGCCGCCGCGGTGGTCGAAGCGGCCGCGGATCGCCTGGCCGGATCTACTCACTGTTGTAGTACAGGGCGCGCTCGGACGAAGACGGCGCGCCGACGAGCACGACGCCGCGTATCTTCGCCTTCCACGAGGCGGTCTGGCGGGCGAGGTGAGAGAGGTCACGCCTCGTCACCCGGCCCTGCCGAACGACGACGAGCACGCTGTCGACAGACGCGGAGAGCTCTGCCATCTCGACCGCGAGCAGAGCCGGCGGCGTGTCGAGGATGACGACATCTGCCTGATGCCTGAGCCAGGTGATCATCTTCGCCGCCTTCGGCGACCGTGCCACGTCTCCGCTGCGATCCGAGCCGCCGGCGGGCACGACGACGAGCGGGATCCTGGCCGGTGGGGTCTTGACGGGCGAGAACTGGGTGTTCGGGAGCCGGCGAGGAGGAGCGCCGTTCTCGGCGATCGGGTACGACCAGAGCACCGACTCCACCGACCGACCAGAGCGGACGACCTGGAACACCCCCTCGGAATGTGACGGGAGATCGAAGACGCGGCCGAGCGCCGGCTTGCGCAGATCGAAATCGACGATGGCCACTCGCAGCCCGCGCTTCGCCATCGCGATCGCGAGATTCGCCGCCGTGGTCGTCTTGCCCTCTCCGTCGACGGCGCTTGTGACGGCGATCACCATCGCTTCGCCGCTGCGCCGCTCCATTTCGTCCTGCTCGAGACCGGCCGCAAGCAGCGCATACGTGTCCCCGAAGCGCGCCTCATGACGCCCGATCGTGACGATCCCTGCCGACTTCGGCAGCAGCGGGATCGAGGCAACCACCGGGCTGTCCAACACGTCCTCGATGTCGGCCTCTGAGCGGACACGCGTGCTGAGCAGCTCGCGGGTGCCGACGATCAACAGCGCCACCACGAGGCCGATGGCGATGCCGAGCGCCGTGTCGTGCAGGGGAGCCGGGGCAACCTTGGTGGCGGACCGGGCCGGGTCGATCACGAGCGCGTTACCGGAGCCGAGCGTCTGCTCGAGCTCGAGGCGGTCGAGCAGATCCTGCACCTCGGCCCTGTTCGCGGGAGACTCGGCGAGCCGCCGGCGGAGCCGCGCGATCGCCTGGTCGGTCGCGCTCGCGTAGATCTTCGAACGGAAGGCGACGTACCCCGATGCGACCGCATTCGCAGTCGCCACCGAGCGGGGAGCGCGGCTCGTGCTCGCGACGAAGTCGATCACGTCGCTGCCGGGATCGCCGCTGACCGTGACGGCCGACTCGATCTCGTCCGCCGTCCCGAGCGTCGGCCCCGCGGTCGCAACCGACTCGAAGAGCGCCGATGAGCGCGCAAGCGCCAGAGCGTTCTCGCTCGCGCGCCGGGGATCGACGTATGCAGCCTGGGTATCCGTGAGGATCGCACCCAGATCCCTGGACGCGAGAAAGACGCGAGCGCTCGCCTCGTAGGCCGGGCCACTGAGCTGGCGCTGGAGGTTCACGACGACGGCAGCCGCGATCGCGCACACGACGATCAGCGGCACGGCCCGGCGGAAGACGCCGAAGAGGTTCTCAGCGGCGTCGTGGTTCACAGGCGCTCATTCGGGTGCAGGGGCATCGCGGGGGAACGTTACCGGCACCCCGGACGGAGCCGATCTCGGGCGGCCGGAAACCCGACCGGTTTCCCGGGCAGGTCCTTCCGTGTACAGGTCTCGCCAGGAGTGACGGATCAGATGATCCCTCGGATGAGGGCGGGTAGGTCGCACGCACCGGTCGATTCCTCCTGTGACCGCCACCGCACTGGAGGACCCTTGTTCAACCCCCTCTTCCGCCATCCTGCCGCGCGGCTCACCGTCGCAGGCGTGCTTCTTGCGCTTCTCGTGATCCTCGTCGGCAACGCCTCTGCCGTCTCCACCACCGGCACTCGCAAAGCCTCGCTGCGCTGGGACAACAGGACGTTCACCAGCGCGACCTCCCTCATCTCCCATCTCTCTGCGCAGGGCACCGACGCCGACGCCTTCCTCCGGGCGCACCCGGCCGCCGCCGGCGAGCTCGGTCTCAGGGCGGTCACCTGGAGCGGTGAGGTCTTCTTCACCCTTGCAGGCATCCGCACCTGGAGCCTTGGCAAGGGCACGAACGTCACTCGCTGGATGCAGAGGCACCCCGGCGCGGCGGCGATCCTGCGTCGGAACGTGGGCCCCGGACGCCAGACACTGGCGCTCAAGCGGTGTCGGCCCTCGAGGTGCTCGGCGCCCAGGCCGGCGGCGCCACCGGTGGCAGGCGGCACTCCGGCCGTCGGGCAGGCGGTCACCGTCTCGAGCGGCACGTGGTCGGGCACGACGCCGCTGGCCTACTCGTACCGCTGGCAGCGCTGCGTGGCGGCGTCCGGCTGTTCCGAGATCGGCGGAGCGAGCGCTCAGACCTACACGGTGCAGAGTGCGGACGTGGGTGCCTCGCTCCGGGCCGTCGTTCGCGTCAGCAACGCCCACGGCTCTGCGGCCGCCACCTCGAACCTCCTGGCAGCGGTGCCGGCACCTCAACCTGCGTCGACACCGCCCTCTGCCGGCGGCGCACCCGCGCCTGCTCCCGCCCCTGCC
>Ga0153916_10001061_pt1 | contig 19328 bp, 15 predicted proteins | sample Opewatmetagenome_FD_109642 | JGI IMG/M metagenome (GOLD analysis project Ga0153916, IMG submission 109642) | Freshwater wetland microbial communities from Ohio, USA - Open water 3 Core 3 Depth 4 metaG | ecosystem: Environmental > Aquatic > Freshwater > Wetlands | place: USA: Ohio, Lake Erie... | reverse complement strand
CGAACATGTATATCAGAGATAATATTACCAGACCCACAAGAAGTTGTTTACGCATAATTTACCCTGTATTTAGAATAAATGCTTGGTAAATTATTATCTATGATTGTCGTTCTGTTGAGGTTTTCCTAAATCCCATTTCTATTAATTACATCAGCAAACCATCGTCCACTATCTTTTATAGTCCGTTTTAGAGTTTCAAAATCCACATAGACCAGACCGAAACGCATGCGATATCCATAAGTCCATTCAAAATTATCTAAGAAGGACCATACCAGGTAACCGCTAACAGAGATTCCGTCTGCGAGGGCGTGCAGAACCTGAGTCAGGTGATCCTGCAGGTAACGGATCCGGCGTTCGTCACGGATCCGACCGTCGAAATCGATGCCATCGGGTACGCATACGCCATTCTCAGTAATGAGTAAATTCTTTGGATGGTAGTCCTGCCAGATGCGCTTGAGCATGTCATAAAGACCGGGCGGGTAAATTTCCCACATCTGGGAGTATTCGCTTTCAGGAGGATTAACCTGGACAGCCTGGATGAGAGCGATCTCAGGGTCGTATCGGAAGACGATCCGGCTATAGTAATTCACACCCAGGAAATCGATGGGAGTGGCGATGGTTTCGAGATCACCGGTTTGGATCTGGGGGAGGAGTGGTCCGACCAGAGTCATGATCTCATCAGGATATTTCCCTTGCAGGATGGGTTCTAGAAATAACCGGTTAGAGACAAGGTCGATGCGTTGGACTGCCTGGCGATCTTCCTCAGAATCAGAGGCTGGATAAACCGGACTGAAATTCAGGGCGATCCCCACATGGGTGGATTTTCGAGATTCCGAGCGGATAGCCTGCACAGCCAGACCATGCGATAGTAAGAGATGATGGGTCGCTAAAGCGGTTGCCATGGGATCTTGTAGACCAGGCGCATGTTCACCTGATAGGTATCCATTAAAGGCCACAACCATCGGCTCATTGTGGGTGATCCAGAAATTTACTCGATCGCCCAGACATCGCGCAACGATCTGAGCATATTCTGCAAAAAGCTGGGAAGTTTGCCGGGTTGGCCAACCACCCAGATCCTGTAAAGCCTGTGGTAAGTCATAATGATAAAGAGTCGGGAAAGGCTCAATCCCATGAGCGAGTAAAGCATCCACCAGGCGATCATAAAAGTCCAGACCGGGTTTGTTTATTGCACCATGTCCCTGGGGAAGAATCCGCGACCACGAGATCGAAAACCGATAAGCTTTTAAACCAAGCTTTACCATGAGGTTTATATCCTCTTCCCAGCGATGGTAATGATCCGCAGCAACATCCCCATTATCGCCATGAACTATTTTACCGGGCTGGTGGCTGAACGTGTCCCAGATCGAGGGTCCACGTCCGTCTATATTCCACGCTCCTTCGATCTGGTAAGCGGAGGTGGCTGCTCCCCAAATGAAACCTTTCGGAAATGAGCTCGGTTCTGTTATGGACATGCTTTTTTCTCCTGATGTGGAATTTCTAGGCAGCTCGTTGATAGTCTACACCAAAGGGCGAAAGGCGTCAATTAATATGTCTGCTTGGATGTAAATCCCTGGTTTATGATAACATTAACCTGCTTCTGATCAGGAGGTTCTTTATGACCGTCACGAAAAACCCTTTACACCCCAATCCACCCCCATTAATCCGGGTGAAAGGCTCTCACCGGGAGATGGGTCGCCAGATTGGGGAGGCTATCGCAACTCAAGTACGCCACAGCCTGGAAAATGCCCGTACATTAATCGATAGTACCTACGAGGTACTTGAATTGACCTGGGAAGGTGCACGAATACAAGCCAGCAAGTATATGCCCTTCGCGCAGGAACGGTATCCCCAATACCTGGAAGAACTTTCGGGGATAGCTGAAGGGGCAGATGTCCCGTTTGAAGACCTGGCAGTATTAACCGCTATGGAAGCTGTCACAATGGATGCCCTGCACTTGACCAAATGCACCAGCTTTGCTGTCAGTGGAGAGCGCACGGCAGACGGGCATGTTCTGGTCGCCCATAACGAAGACTGGTTGCCGGAAGATGAGCCGGATGTATGTATAATTCATGCCACACCAGATGATGAACCCGCGTTCCTGGCGATGACATACGGGGGGCTTTTACCGAACATCGGCTTCAACGCAGCTGGTGTTTCCCAGTGTTGTGATTCAGTCTATCCGAACGACAGCCGGATAGGTATCCCACGGGTAATGCTCTCACGAGCAGTTTTAGGAGCGCGCACTCCGGCAGACGCGATCCGGCATATGCTGATCCCCCAACGTGCAGCTGGATATAACCACCTCCTGGCGCTTGAGAGCGGCGAGATTTATAACGTGGAGGTTTCCGCCCGGCGTTTCGCAGTGTTATATGCCGATGATGGTTACCTGGTACATACCAACCATTACCTTGATCCTGGTATGCAGAGTGTTGAATACGAATCCGATGAACTGATTGGCACTCGAGTACGCTATTTCCGGGCTTTGCGCCTGATAAAAACCAGCACCCAGCATACGGTCAAATCCTTACAGGCAATCCAGCGTGACCATATTAATTTCCCCAGTGCGATATGCAATCACGTGAACGCAGATAGCGATCCTCTAGATCGGGAAAAGACCATCAATGCTCTGGTAATGGACCTAACGGCTAAGGTGATGCATATTGCCTGGGGCAATCCATGTGAGAACCCCTACCATGCGTTCCATTTGGAAGGCTGAGGAAATTTAAGACCGGATTTAGCTTATCGCTTACCCCACAAGCCATATCCACGATTACGTCTTTCTTCGCGACGACGGTGCTGTTCGTGGATTTCAGCTACGTGGGCTGCCTTTTCTGCAATGGCAGCCTCCAGCCAAATTTGCCCATGTTCCGCTGTTGCCAGGCTACCCGCGCCATAAGCGCCCGTCTGTGTATCATCATCCCAAGGTGGATTGGCAACAAGAGACCCACCTTCTGCCCAATCCATGTAATATGAAGGTGTAGAAATAAAATCTAACTCATCAACAGTGCGCTCCAAATGCACAAGCTCTTTATGTAAATGTAGAATAAGGGATGTCTCCAGCTCGCAGGCATGACCCATCCCGCCGATCCCAGAACGGCGATGCTGCTCGATTACCTGGATCCCTGACGGCGAGGTCAAATAAAGCGGGGCTGTGGCGCAAAAAACTCTCCGATGCCTTTCCCCTGAGTATTTGACGACATTAGTCAAAAATGAACCGTTCCCGCCATGCCCGTTCAGGAAGTAGAAACGGTCAAAACCACGTGTGACCAGGGTGTCGATCACCCCCACCCAAAAATCCTCGAAAGCGCGCCCACCCGCATTAAGCGTCCCAGCAAAAGAGTGGCGATGGGTACTCACGCCATAAGGCATCACTGGCAGTGAGTAAGCCAGATCGGGAACGTGTGCAGCCGTCCCTTGGCTGATAGCCTCAATAATTAATGTGTCTGTTGACATAGGGAGATGGAGAGCGTGCTGCTCGGTATGACCGATCGGGATCAATATCACTTTCCCGTGCTCGCTATCGGGAGGTAAACAGAGTGGTTGGGTAAGATTATAACCACCCCAGGGCAAGGAAATGTGGGTTGGGCGAAGATCAGGATAAATACCCTGGGAAGACCATTCCAATCCCTGGGGGGTGAGTACATAGACGTGGGTAAAGCCATCATCGCGCAGGCTATCCACCAGATTCGCCAGATAAGCCGTCAGCAAGGCTTCAGGAAGACGTAATCCACTCCCCTCCCAGCCGAATGGGAATGCTGGTAACATACCAAGGCGGGCGGGATTCCCGAGGGCACTTACCAGGCAATCAATAGGATATCCGTTTCCCAAGGGAATTATTAAGGGAATATCACGCGGCAGGTTGGTTGTTTCAGGCCAGGTGAGAGTCGCGTATAAAAAGATGTCTGTCATAACAGACCATTCGAGCTTACTTTAATTTAGCTAAAAGCTCAGCTTTTTTAGCCTGGAATTCAGTTTCCGTTATGATACCTTTCTGACGGAGATCCGCTAATTGAGCGATAAGGGTGGGGATCTCATCCTCTTCGGTCAGGTGGTGGGATTGATCGCCATGGGATTGGTCACCGCGTTCCAATTCCTCTTTGGCGTTGAGCATGGCGGTTTTAAAGTGGATGGGATTTCCAATATATCTAAAAATATTAGCCCCTAATTCACTGGCAGTTAGAATTTCGACGTTCCCAAAATTAAACAGGCGCCCTAGCACAGATTGTTCCATCTTTACATCATTAACTTTCTCGAGGGAGGAGTCGGTGATATTTTTATTAATCACACCCGCAATTTGAATGACGCGCCGGTTGGTAATGATATATTGACGGTTCCACCAGATCAGAAAGTCACGTACACCGCCAAAAAGAGGGATAAGCAGCAGTATGAAAGCAATGACGAAGGTGATCCAAACTAAAAGGGCAGGAATGGCAATGGTCACAGCAGCCGTGATTGTGACCAATATTAAAGCAATCAGGATTTCGACCAGGATGGACCTCAAGAAAACGAACCAGTGCTGGCGAGTTATGTATAGAATCTTTTCGTGCTCACCCATTAACTTGTCTATATAGGTTTTAGGCATGATAAACCTCCAGTTAAACTTCGTGGCAGGCAACCCAGTGTCCGGGGGTAATCTCGCGCCATTCAGGGATCAGCTCAGAACAATGGGCTTTGGCGATTGGGCAGCGCGGGTGGAACCGGCAGCCGGATGGCGGGTTAATAGGACTGGGGACATCCCCAGTCAAAATGGTGCGATGCCGGTTGCGATCTTTCTTGGGATCGGGAATAGGTACGGCAGAAAGTAGCGCCTTTGTATAAGGATGAAGAGGAGTTTCGTAAAGCTCGTTACGTTCTGCAAGCTCTACAATTAATCCCAGGTACATTACGGCTACCCGGTCACAAATATGGCGGACCATGCTTAAATCGTGAGCGATGAATAAATAGGTAAGCTGGAATTTATCTTGCAGGTCCTCGAGCAGGTTTACCACCTGGGCTTGAATAGAAACGTCCAAAGCGGAGATTGGTTCATCGCAGACGATGAACACAGGATCCGAAGCCAAGGCACGCGCCACGCCGATCCGCTGGCGCTGCCCACCAGAGAACTCATGCGGGAAACGATTGATCTGCCGTGCGTTTAACCCTACCAGATCTAGCAGCTCTTTTACCCGTTCGGTGCGCTCTTTTTCAGTCCTGAGTAATTTATGAACCCGCAATGGCTCGCTAATGATCGAATTAATTGTCCAGCGAGGATTAAGGGATGCATAAGGGTCCTGGAAGATCATCTGCGCTTTACGCCGGATTGCCATGAGATCGTGACCTTTGGCTGCAATGATATTATGCCCATCAATAGTAGCTATACCGTCAGTAGCAGGATATAGACCAAGCAGCGTCCGACCAGCGGTGGTCTTTCCACAACCACTCTCTCCCACCAAGCCGAGGGTATCTCCACGATTGATAAAGAACGAGATACCATCCACCGCGCGCACTGCTCCTATCACACGCTGGATCACGATCCCACGCGTGATCGGGAAATGCTTTTTCAGGTTGGTAACCTGCACTAAGGGCGCGGGTGTGTTCATCTTAAATCTCCCGTTTTAATATCAACCCAACAGGCTATCCTGTGTTTAGTACCGACCACGGATAACACAGGATTTTCATCCCAGCAGCGTTCACGAGCATATTCACAGCGTGGGGCGAAGGGGCACCCTTTTGGCTCAACAAGGAGGTTGGGTGGGGCGCCTGGGATGGATTTCAAACGATGGTCACGACGCCGGTCGGCGCGTGGCAAGGCGGCCAGGAGAGAATTGGTGTAAGGGTGCCGCGGATCGTCATACAGGGTATCAACATCGGCCTCCTCCACGATGAAACCGGCATACATGACATTTACGCGTTCAGCCAGACCAGCCACCACCCCCAGGTCGTGGGTGATCCAGACCATCGCCATGCCCATCTGCTCACGCATGCGGATCACCAGCTCTACAATTTGGGCCTGGATCGTCACGTCAAGGGCGGTGGTGGGTTCGTCGGCGATCAGTATGCTGGGAGTGCAGGCTAATGCCATCGCGATCATCACACGCTGGCGCATCCCACCAGAGTACTGGTGAGGGTAATCACCCAAACGGCTGTGAGCATCAGAAATACCCACCCACTCTAGCAATTCGATGGTACGCTTGACCGCCTGCTCATGGTTCATCCCCATATGTGTATGTAGAGTCTCGGTGATTTGCCGGCCAATGCTTAATACTGGATTAAGGGAGGTCATCGAATCCTGGAAAATCATGGCAATCTCTTTGCCGCGGATGCGTTCCAGGTCGATTTCTTCCATCTTCAAAAGATCAGCGCCTCGATAAATGGCTGTCCCGCTCGCAATTTCTCCGGGTGGGATAACGATTAAACCCAGGATGGAAAGCATGCTGACAGATTTTCCACACCCGCTTTCACCGACTAAAGCCAGGGTCTCACCTTCATCGATCTTGAACGATATACCATTTACGGCGTAAACAGTACCCTCTGGGGTATGGAAACGGGTTTTCAAGTTGTTAACATCGAGTAAGGTTCCCATATCATCACACCGTCCGGCTGCGAGGGTCGAGGGCGTCGCGCAAGCCATCACCCAGGAAGTTGATCGCTAATACGATTAAAACAATCAAGGTGCCAGGGAAGACCCATAACCAGGGGGCAGATTCGATGTATTTGTACGCTCCTTCAAGCATATTTCCCCAGGTGGCTGTGGGGGGCTGGACACCCAGACCTAAGAAGCTGATGTATGCTTCGAGGGTTATGGCGTTCGCAACCCCTAGAGTTGCAGATACGACGATCGGGGCAATACTATTGGGAAGAATGTGGCGGAAGATTATTTGCAGTGGGGGAGTACCGGTTGCACGAGCTGCCAGGATAAATTCATTTTCTTTAATGGATAAGAACTCCGCTCGAACGATGCGAGCTAAATAAGGCCAGCTTGTAAATCCAATAATCAAGATAATGGCTACGACACTACCACTAAATGTGCGCCCAAGTAAAGGGATATTGGGTATTTTTCCACCGAAAAATTTTGCCATCACGAGGAGCAGAAGAATTTGGGGGATATTCAACATAGCCTCGGTAAACCGCATTAAGATAGCGTCCAACCACCCTCCGTAGTATCCTGCACTCGCCCCGATGAGAATACCCACCAGTGTTTCTAGAGTCATGGCAGTCAGGCCGATTAAAAGGGAGATTTGCCCTCCGTAGATGGTGCGGGCCAGGATATCGCGACCGACTGTGTCAGTGCCAAAGCGATGCAGCGCGGATGGTCCAGTGAGGCGCAAACTCGTTTCAGTTTGGTTGGCATATTTTTCTGAAACCACAAAGGCTCCGCCGAAGGTGTAAAAAATCAGCAGGATGAGCACAACCACCCCAAAGATCGCCATCTTGTGCCGGCGAAACCTGCGCCAGGTCAGTTCACCAAGTGATAGGGGGGGTGACTCGATCTCATCCGGTGCCAAACGGGGGATGGCTTTTAGATTAGCTTGCGCAGACATATATTATTCCTCCCACTCTAGTGGTAACGGATACGTGGATCAAGCCAGGCATAAACAACATCGGTAATAATCTGAAATACGATGACCGCGACCGCGATAAGCATCAATATTCCCATCACAACCGGGGTGTCTGAACGTTCCAGATGATCCAGGAACAAGCGTCCCATTCCGGGCCAGGCGAAGATCCGTTCTGTGACGACTGCACCACCTAACAAGAGAGGCAATTCCAGACCCACGATAGTCACAATCGGTAGAGAGGCATTTTTTAATGCATGAATAAAAGTTATTTCACGCTTCGGTAAGCCTTTGGCTTTAGCAGTGCGGATATAATCCTGGCTCAACACTTCCAGCATTGTGCTGCGGATATAGCGGCTATAAGCTGCATAGCTAATGAAAGAGATGCTAAACACTGGCAAGATCATATGCCAGACAACCTGGGGAAAGGTTTCTCCCACGTTGGGATCGAACATACCCACGGTCGGTAAATACGGAAGCCCCCATTTTTTAAAATTTACCGAAAAGATATACATTGTCATTAATGCAATGAAAAATATTGGCATCGAATAGCCGATGAATGAAACCGCGGTGACGAAATTATCTACCAGTGAATACTGGCGTAGGGCGGAATAAACACCAACCAGGAGTGAACCTACGATGATAACGACTTCGGCAGTGAGCATGAGGATCAAGGTGTTCGGAAGACGATCTGCAATTACCTGGACTACCGGAACTCCCCGGTTTACAAGGGAGGTGCCAAAATCACCCCGCAACACACCATGACGGGTGCCCTGGGTTTCAGGGATACCATCTCCATCGAGATCAGTTTTTGCCCAGTCATTCCCGATCAACCAATATAAATACTGCACGTAGATAGGCTTATCTAATCCGAGCTGGCGTGCTAGACGTTGGCGATCGGCGGGTCGGGTGACCATACGCCCACCCAGTGTGGCGATCGGATCCCCCATGTTCTGCATGAGGACAAACAGTACCGCGCTGATGATAAATAACAAGGGGATAGCTTGTATAAGCCGTCGAATGATATATCGGGTCATGCTTGCCTCCCGGCTTATGCATACGGGTCGGGACAGGAACAAACCTTGTCCCGACCCATGCATACAATGACCAATTTTAGGGTGGTTTTATTACTGGGTCAAATCCCACTCCCAAATATTATATAGAGGAGTAGCTCCAGAAACTTTCACATTCAACAGGCGTTCGTTAACACCCCAAAGATCCGGGTCGTGCCATATGCCAAGGAAGTAGACCTGGTCAAAAATGTATTTTGTGATCTTATAAAAGGTCTGTTGGCGAGTGTTGAAATCGACCTGGACCATCTCGTCCTGGAAGAGTTGATCCAGGGTTGGATCGCACAAACCCGCCCAGTTATTACCGGAGGGCAGTTCATCCGAGGGGATATTGTTGCATAACCATTCCCCAGTATCGGGATCAGGGAAGTTGGGCGAGGTGGAATATTCGTACATGTCAAGTTGGAAGGTAGCAGCAGGACCACCTGCACCATAACTGTTGAAGTAGGTGTCCGAGTCGTAGTTGAGTAATTCGACTTTGATCCCTACGGCGGCTAATTGTTGCTGGATGACAGCCTGAGTGTCTTTCCGGATTTCACGGGTGGTTGTGCCATACTTTAATACCAACTCTACTCCATCTTTATCCCGTACGTCATCCCCATTTGAATCAATCCAACCAGCCTCATCGAGTAGATCCTTGGCCTTCTGGGGATCATATGGATATGGCTTAATACTCGGATCGACGTAGGGGGTGTTGTCCCAGTACGTTGCAGCCACACCAGTCAATCCTAACAAAAGGTCCTTGACAATGGATGCGCGGTCGGTTGCGTATGCAATGGCCAGGCGAACATTTTGATCTTTCAAAGCTGGATGTCCCTTGGTGGGATGCATGTTGAAGTAGATACCCTCATTGTAGCCGGAGTAAGCCTTAAGCATTGTTACACCCGCTTTTTCGAGATCGGGGACGTCTGAGTAGGCGAAAAAGGTGCCCAGGTCACCTTCGCCGGATTTTATGGCAGCGATTTGAGAGGCGTCATCGGGGACAAAGCGGAAGAAGATCTCATCAAGTTTGGGTCGACCACGCCAGTAATTCGTGTTTGCCACAAAGCGTGCGAAACTGCCCGACTCCCATTCTTTGAATACAAATGGGCCACAACCGACGGTTGGCGTTCGGTTCCACTCAGCATTATCTAGCGTGCCGTCCTTATCGAAAACCGGCTGCAAGATATGGGCTGGGACGATACCTTTCCATAGTGTGCCTAACCAGGGTGCAAATGGATCTGTAAATGTTGTCACCAGGGTCTTTGGATCAGGGGCTTCGATTTTGGCAATCTTGTCATAAGGGTGAGTTGTAGCAACTGCATTCTTCGGTTCGATTGTCATCTTGTAAGTGAATATGAAATCCTCAGCCGTTATTGGCGTACCGTCTGACCATACGATATCATCCCTTAATTTCAAAGTAATAACTTTTCCATCCGCGGAAACACCACCATTATCCATGCTGGGAATTTCCTTTATCAAAACTGGCACGGGGTTATTTTGATCATCGAAATCCCAGGCATAACAGTTCCAGATCTGGAAGGTCGTTGCCGAGAACCACATGTTGGTGTAAAGCGGATTAAGGGTATCGAATTCCTGAGTCCAGATAAAAGTAGCTATTTTAGCTTGGGCAGGTACCGGTGTGGTAGTGGGTTCAGGTGGTTTAGTTGGTTCGGGGGCTTTGGTTGGTTCCGGAGCCGTAGTGGCTTCGGGAGCTTTGGTTGGCTCCGGAGGTTTAGTAGCTTCGGGAGCCGTAGTGTGTTGGACAGCCGGGGGTGGCGTTGTAGCCGGCTTGCAGGAGGCTACCACGAGGGTAACCAGGAGCATGAGGGTGAAACACCATTTTTTTGCAGACATTATTCTTCTCCTTTGATTTAATTTATTTATTTATGGGTGGTTATCGTTTTGAACTCCCTACCTGCCATAGGGAGAAAATACCTTTTTGTATATTTACAAGTATAACAACCTTTTGAAATGATGCAACCCTGAAATTAGAGAAGACGAGAAATTCATTATTAGGGATTTCAGTGACACTGATATATTGAATTTGCATGTTACACGAAATGGATCAGGCAATATGTTGATCAGAATATCGAGAGGTAAGACAAATAAAGTTCATCAAATTATACGTTGGTACAGGCGGTGGGTTTTATAAAAGTTGATGCCCAAATCGGTCAGCTCGCGCTGCATCTTGTCATTTTCTACGCCAATTTGCACCACATCCGCGTAGCGATAGCGACTTTCCGAAACGCTTTTATACATCTCACTGAATAAGATGGCAGTTCCGCCTAATCCACGATATTCTTCAAGTATACCAGCCCCATTGATATTAATCCATTTTGTACGTTTTAGCTCCAGGAACATGTCAAGCCATCCAAAGGGGAACAGACGACCATGCGTGCGCTGCAGGGCAGCCGAGATATCTGGGTAAGCAAATAGGAAACCAACTGGCTGGTCATCTTTCATGATGATTTTTATCAAGCGGGGGTCAGCAAACCACAGCATCTGGTCGGCCAGGATTTTAACCTCCTCGTCTGTCAGGGGCACATTCCCCGATGTACCCTCCAGGGAGGCATTGTAGAGCTCTTTAAGGCGTGGAACCAGAAGGCGCAAGTCTTTCCGAGTCTCATAACGTGCGATCCGTAATCGGCGGCGTTTTTGGATCAGCTCGGAAGCCCGGTGGATGCGTTCCGGAAATTTCATATTGGGTTCCAGGTAGCCAGAGACGATATCGTTGGTTGCCTCGAAGCCATTCGCCTCCACCAGGTTGGCATAATAATCTAAATTATAAGGTAAACCGAAGGCTGGTCGGTGCTCGAATCCTTTGACTAATAAACCCAATCCATCCAGGGCAGTAAATCCCTTGGGACCGAGAATCTTGTTTAAGCCACGTCCGCGCGCCCAGGTAAAGGCAGCCTGGAACAAAGACTGGGCTGCCTCAATGCTAATTTCGCATTCGAACAGGTAAAAAAACGCAGTTTTTTCGTCGTTAAAAACGTTGTAACGTTGGTTATCCAACACTGCCAGTCGACCCAGAATCATCCCTGCCTCGTCTTGGGCAAGAAGGAAAGCTGCATTCGAATGCGTATAGAAGGGATGGCGACGTCGATCCAATACGCTGCGCGCATCTGTAGCTAACGGAGGCACCCAGTGAGGGTTATTCCGATATATCGAGAAAGGGAGATTTAGGAACTGTTTTACTTGCCGGTTGTTATTTGTATCAATCTCGAAGGTATGAATCATGATCATTAGTTAATACATATTGTTCGTTGGGGTGGTTCATACTTTATGACAAGACTTCCTAAGTTTCCTCTAGTCGGAGGTTTTCCGATTATGTTAAAACCGGGAAATAGTTGCCATGCTTGTGGATATATGCATCCAGGATACCCTTTGCCAGATTGTTATCCCTGACAAGGGGATGGATGGTTAAAGCCAGCTGGGCTTTGTTGTAGGAACCTTGGGAAGAAGCTTCAATGGTGAGGCGCTCGTAACTCTTGACTTGCTTGATTAACCCGAGGCAATGGTCCGGAATTTCTCCCACGGTGAAAGGGTGGATGTGATCACGAGTGACCTGGGCAGGAACCTCAACGATATCTTCGGGTTCCATTGCAGCAATCGCCTCAGAGTTGGGAATATTCAGGACCATCTGTACCGGTTGGTTCCCTCGTAAACCTTCGATGAGGTCAAGCGCCACACCGGCGTATCCTTCATCTTCCTCCCCTTGTTCTTGTGGTCGTTCAGTTTTAGTAGTGTTGTTCATCCTGGTATGGGGACGACCGGTTTCGCGTGCCATATAGGTCTCGCCGCGGCAATTGAGATAAGCATTATATCGGGAACGCATTTGTAAAAATCTCTCTGAACTGCGGTTGGCCATAAGATTATCTAAATCAGCATATAACGTTTTATTCAAGGTAGCAATTTCTTCCCCGCGGCTTTGACCTGCCAACAGGACATTCTCGACAACCTGGTGACTATAATAATAGTAATATAGATATTCGTTGGGGATCATCCCCAGGGTTTGGACCAGAGCCGGTTCGAAAGGCACCCCAGGGAGACTGTCTGATGAGGTCATCATCTGGATTAGTTTTGAGAGATGATCCTGTCCAGCATATTGGATAGAGCGGATCCATCCAAGGTGGTTAAGACCAAAATAACCGAGGGTAACCTGATCTGGTTTTGCGCCAATCAGGTTCGCGAAGGATCGCAACATGCCGGAAGGGGTATCGCAGATGCCGACAGCCCGTTTCCACCCACCCAGGCGAGTAGCAGATTCGGTAATCATCCCGGCAGGATTCGCAAAGTTAATCAACCAGGCTTCCGGGCAAACCTGGTGCATAATCTGTAGATATCCCAGTAGCACAGGGATAGTACGCATACCCATGGCGAAACCACCCGCACCGGTGGTCTCCTGTCCAAGTACACCGAAACTCAACGGAACTTGCTCGTCGATCACGCGCGATTCGATCCCGCCAACGCGAAAGGTCATTATGACAAAGTCAGCGCCCTCTAAAGCCTGCCCGGGATCAGTCGTGCGGTTTATTCTAAATTTTATCTGGTTAGTGGTTTCCAGGTGAGAGGTCAGTGCAGCGATAATCTCAAGCCGGCGACCATCGATATCCATCAAAGAAAGATCAGTGATGCCGATGCGATCCTGTCGCCTGAGGATTGCCTCGATGATCAAGGGAGTGCGAACTCCGCCCGCGCCAATAACAGCAAGCTTCATCTACTTTTCTCCAGGTCGGCGCGGAGGCGCATCTGATCTCGTAATACTTTGATATCGTGGGGCATCAGGTAGGCGACGAAGAAGAAGAAAAAGGCGCATAATGCCCAGGTGGATAAACAGATGATCAAGAAAGCGCTTCTCAGCGAACCCATTTGATCGGATATTATACCGATGATCATGGGGGAAAGGGCAGCTCCGGCCGATTCGATAAAACTTTCAACGGCGTTGGCAGTGCTGCGGACCTCCGGAAGGGTAATGTCATAGATCGCAGCCGCCACGTTTGCGCTTGGAAAAGGAATAAAAATTGCTGTGCATATCAGCATGGTTAAGAATAATCCACGGTTTTCTACGGGGACATTCAGGGTTACTCCCATCAAGATCGCCCCGATGATCACTCCAATGGTGGCGATAATAATCCTGCCACGCGGAGTTCGCTGGAAGAGGGCATCACCCAGGGCACCACCCAACGGGTAGCCGGCAGCCAGGACGATAACCGCGAGCGCCATCGTGATGAGAAGGCTGGAGCCAGTATAACCTCGCTCACGTTCAAGGTAAGCGAAGAACCAGAAGGTGATCGCATTCCAGGGGAACACGCCGAAAAAACCCTGGATAAAGATCAATACCAGGCTGGGTTTTTTAAAAAGGTCCCAGGCGGTTGCCCAATTAAACTGGTACTTGCCGGTTAATTCGATATCTGCCATCTCAGGCTCGGTCTTGCCCCGTGGGGGTTCCTTGACGAGGAAAAAGATAAAAATCGCCATCAATATTCCTAAGACTCCGGTTAAATAGAAGGGTCGGCGCCATTCAGGGGCATACTCTACACCATTAAAGAATAATTTACCTCCCAATACCAGCGCTAATATCATCCCGATCAGGTAGCCGATGGGTGAAGTCAGTTGTAATATACCGTAAATTTTCCCGCGCACCTTTGGCTCAAAGTAATCCGAGATCATGCTATACAACCCTGGGTAGCTGGAGTCGTCGATACCGGTTGATGAACGGGTAATGAGGAAAATTGGATATGTACGAGCGAGGGCATTCAGGATTGTGGTTGATCCCCAAATAAAGGAGGCTGCAGCCACCAACTTCGAACGGACATAGCGGTCGTATAAATAACCCCAAAGAGGGAAGAGGACTGCACCTATAATTAAGGCGCCGGTAGACACGGTTCCCATTAAGGTATCATTGATTTTAAAGTCAGCTTTGATCTGTTCCGTTAATGGGCCTATCAAAAGACGATCGGACTGGTGTAAAAGCATAAATATAAAGAAAACGGTGACTACGAACCAACGATACCGGGAGGATGTCTTCATAAATATCTCCAGATAGAAATGCTATTTACTTTTATGATATGAACTATCATAACGAACGTTTTTAGTGAAGCCTTGTCCCGAGTGGAGGGAGGAAACTCGTGCTCAATCCTTTTATTTGGTCCACGAAGCGCGAGCAGCATGTAAAACCACGATGAGCAATTTGTACTATAAACCCCATATATTCTTTCGGGTTTCGCTCTTGAATTATTTGAATATTTTTATTACCAACTAGGTGTAATGCCGGTGGGGAGTAGTTTATCTCGCCCATTATCAAATTGAAAAAGAGGCTGAAGAAGATAATGATCATTTTCCACGCCGCGCAACTCCACAACCTCCAGCATTTTTCGGGTTCGATCCGGCATCCATTTCTGGAATGTAATCATCTGGATAGCAGAGGCGATCAAGATGCGGATCTCGGCCAGTCCCAACCTTAAATTTCCCATTAGGCACATGGTTTCCAGGCGGGTTAAAGCATCTTCACAGCTCGTAGCATGAATAGTTGTCATGGCACTGTAACCGCGACTCATAATTTCAAGGACGCGCATTGCTTCCGGTCCTTGTAATTCGTTGATGATGATCCAGTCTGGTCTCATCTTTGAGGCAGTATTCAATAAATCCTCTTTTGTCACCGAAACTGGATGACCTGCAGATAATTCGACGAGTCGGGGGTGTTGGATGTGTAACTCCTCGATCCCTTCAACGATGACCAGACGCTCATCTGGTGGAACAAGCTCTGCAATCATATTCATCAGAGTGGTTTTCCCACTATTTGTACCTCCCGCTACAAGGATGTTAAGGTGTTTAGCGAGGGCAACTTTAATAAAGTCAAACGCCTCTCTACTGACAGAATTCCATTTTATTAAATCGTCCCAGGTGAGTGCTCTTTTGAAGAACTTTCGAATCACAATATACGGTCCATTTACCGCGGTTGGAGGCAGGGCGGCAACCATATGGGATGTTTTTCCCAGACTGCTCTCATTAATGGTCTGCTCCTCAGTAAACCCTGCTCCCACAAGCTCAAAGAGTGTTTTAATAAAAACCGTGAGGGATTCTTGTGAATCAAAGTGGATATTCGCAACTTCTATTTTGTTATGGCGTTCGATCAAGACCTGCGCGGGGCCATCCACCATGATTTCCACTACTTCAGGGTCGTTATAAAGCGATGCAAGCGGTCCGAGGGATTGTTGTAAATCAAGCTTCTCCATACGAAATTCTCCTTGGTTTTGTATTTATCCAATATTATGTATATTTTCTGTCACATTTTTCATTTTCTTGAGCCTAGTAAAAAGCTGTCGAAAGCAAACCGACGGATGTATTTTGAATAAATCTTTAACCTAAACTGCGGTTTGATCCAGTGATTAGCCGTCGTAGAGTTGATTCTTGTAAATTAACTTTCGACCAATCAAAATTTACTAAGTTTATTGGATAAGGATACCAAAATGTTGTTGCTCAGACCTCCGCATTAACCACAGGCCATGTCGCTAATTTTTAGGATGTAAGTTTCTTATACATCGATCCATTTACTCTTCAACGCATATGTCACCGCGGCGGTTCGAGATTGGGTATCTGTTTTATTGAAAATAGAATTCATGTGAAACTGGATGGTGCGTTCACTAATACCCAACCGGTAGGCAATCTCTTTGTTTGTTAAACCATGAGCCGCCAACAGTAAAACCTCCCGCTCCCGAGCGGAGAGTGGGTTCATTCCGGATTTAGGCGATGGTTGGGAGGTTGCCAGGTCATAAGCTTCGTTTAAGGCGCGCTTACCCAGTTCGCTCAGAGTTAAAACAACCGCACGCGCCGGGTAGTTATTGGCAGGTAAGGCGCGTTCATAAGCGCGGGCTTGCGCTAACAATAACTCGAGAGTATCAATCAGGGCGTTTAGTTGTAAGACTGGCTGCATGGTTTAATTCTCCTCCCGTGATTAATTAACAACAATCAATAGTATGTCTGGTTAAAAGGGCAGAGATTCTAAGATGTGAGGAAGTACGCCTTCCACCTCCAGCCCATAAGAAGCTGCCAGTAACTCAACCGGGTGGATGGCGGGAACCCCAGTAGCATGGGTGATTTGCCAACGGCACGTTTCGCTATCGCATAGAACCATTGGTCCTCCCACCTGCCGGACAAAGGCAAAAAGGGTATCGCCCACATCCATCGCGATTGTATATTTCTCTTTTTTATATCCATACGTGCCGGCAATTCCACAACACGTGGATTGGGATTCGATGATGCGCAAGCCAGGGATTAAATGGAGGATATCCACACCAGGTTTACCTAAACGGTGCGCCCGGTATTGGCAAGGGATATGATATCCGAGGGTAAGTGGAATGGGGCGTAAATTAACCTTTAGAGAACCTTTCTGGTATAACATCAACAGGAATTCATTGAAATCGTAGGTTTGGCTGGCAACCAACTCTGTATCCTCATCGTGCATGGCTAATAATTCGGGGGCTTCCTCCTTTAGCGTAAGGGTGCAACTGGTGGAGGTTCCCACAATGGGGATGCCCTGACGGGCATAAGCGATCAGGTGGTTGACATTGCTACTGTGATAACGGCGCGCGGCTGGGAATTCCCCATTGGATAACAAGGGTAGACCACAGCAATTCTGGGGTGGTATGATCACTTCAAATCCATTAGCTTCTAATACTCTCACAGCCGCACGTCCCACGCGCGGCTCGTAATATTCGGTGGAACAACCGTGAAAATACACTACTTTGCCTCTAGATGGGTTAGGATGTGAGGTTTTTCGGAACCAGGCGCTGAATCGTTGTGATGATAAAGATGGCAAGGGAGCTTTTCTAGCAATGCCCAGGGTTGCTTCTGCTAACCAACGGGCTGATCCCAGGTTTAAAACGAAATTGGCAATGGATGATATAGGAACCGCGACCTTACCAAGCAGCTCTGCCCGGGCGATCAAGTTATTGCGTAAGCGTAGATTAAGAGGGATTTTCCCCTGAGCGACGATTACGGCACGGGCGCGGGCATTTAGTTCAGCTATTTTTACGCCATTCGGGCATACCATGTTACAAGCACGACACCCGCTGCAGTAATCGACCGAATGATCGGGTGTTGACTGCCTGGAATTACGAAATCGTCCTGCCTGGGGACCGGCATACTTAGGACCAGGGAAGAGGTCTGAAACTGCTGACACCGGACAGGTTGTGGTGCATATATTACACTTGATACATTGGTCGAGGCTCGACTCAACCGATAAGGGTTCGAAATTCATCTAATTACTCTATATTCCAAGATACAAAAATAGATTAGCGTTATTTATTTTTGTCATTTCGTTTTCCCGACGAAAAAACCAGTCGTAAGGGCAATGCCATCCAGAGAACGCTCTCGGATCGATTGGGCATTTGCCAGAAGGTTTCCGATAACGGATAGTTTCTCGTAGATCGGACGTCCATCCTCGGAGAGTGGGCGAAACTTCTCATCCACCTTGATCCCGGATTGAAATACCGGATGACCGACGGGCGAAAGGAATTCGGTGTCCAACCAGTCCGAAAACTCACCAGGCGCTGCAACAGGTAAATTCATAACCGTTTCTTGAATCTTTCCATTGTAATATGTTTGCAATCCACCGCCCAATACACCACCTGTAGCCAGGATAAAGCGAGATGCTGTTAGAGATCTCTGCCTGGCGGAGGCTTCGGTCTGAACGGAGATAACCTGTCCTTGATCAACCTTAGCAGAAAGGGCTTGTATGCCGTTTTCTACTTTCCCACCTCGACTTTCGATAGCTTTCACCAGGATCTGATTTAGACGCCAACCGGGAATGGAGGGTGGAAGGGTGGGGATCTCAAATACTGGCACTCCCAGTCGCTTTTCGAGATCATTTACCACTTCCCGAGAGTTTTCTAAACCGAGAACGGCTGGAAAGGCAACTCGGGCGGTATCTCTCATGCGGGTGTGCAAAGCGGCTGATACATCTGCGCGAAAATCTGGCTTTTCGAATAGTTGTGCAAGGAAACGACTGGTAACCAGACGCCTGGAGTGTAATTGTTCCAAATCCAGAAGATAATCTGTAGCGAGAAAATTTTGTGCTTGAAGGTTGGCAGAGATCAGGGCTGGATAAAAATCCAGGAATTGTGGGAAACCAACAATAAGAATGGGTCCTGGACGAGATAGGCGCATGTCTCCAGTTATCATCGTGGCAGGCGCCAGACAGGTAGGTCGTAAGGTGCCTAAGGCGGTAGGTAGAAGAAAATTCTGGTCTAGCGACCCTGCTAATGGGTAACCTGCTTGGTTGCATAATTCCTTTAATTCTTGTAAAGCCTGGTAGATGAACTCTAGTCCTGTGATCGCATAAGGATGCTGGGGATGATCCTGGATTAAACGAGAAAGCCCGGCGATAGGTGAAGAAAGTGGGACTGGATCGTGGATGGGATAATATCCTAAGAGATCGATGCAGCCAGCATGGAAATAGAGTGTTCCCCAACCTTTGGAGACTATATGTACTTTTAACCCCTGCCGGGTGGCTTGCCAGCCTGCGGCTAAACCTGCCAGTCCGGCGCCGATCACAAGGATGTCGGTGGGGGGAGGAAGAACTTCACTCCCAACCCTTCTTCCAGGGGGAGTAATAGGTAGGATTTCGCCCCTTGCGTCAATCTCATGGGAAGAGGGGGGTAAGGTTTCGCCAGGCAAAGAATAATTAATGGAACCGAGGTTAGAATGTGTCGGTCCTGGAAGATGATCGGCATTTAAT
>Ga0153916_10001060_pt1 | contig 19343 bp, 19 predicted proteins | sample Opewatmetagenome_FD_109642 | JGI IMG/M metagenome (GOLD analysis project Ga0153916, IMG submission 109642) | Freshwater wetland microbial communities from Ohio, USA - Open water 3 Core 3 Depth 4 metaG | ecosystem: Environmental > Aquatic > Freshwater > Wetlands | place: USA: Ohio, Lake Erie... | reverse complement strand
CGTAGGCTCCCTGCACTGCGGAGGAGTTCCGGTAGTTCGTGATGATCTCCCGGTATCTTTCGCGCGCCTCCCTGGCGTCTCCCGTTGATTGGAAAATGTTCCCGAGGATGAGCAGAGCCTGTGCACGGGCGCCGGGGGAGGGGTCCCCTTCGACAACCCGCTTCAGTTCGTTCCGTGCCTGCTCGAGATTGCCTTCCTCGAAATAGACCTGACCGAGCTGCGTGCGGGCACTGAGGACGGCGGGGCTGGACGGGTACTCCTGGAGGGCGGCGCGCAGCACGCGCCGGGCGTTGTCCCGTTCGCCGGCCAGTAGGAAGTACTTGCCGGCCTGAGCCATCGCCTCCGGAGCCCGTGTGCTCTTGGGGTGGAACACCTTGACCCGCTCGAATGCGAGCGCGGCGTCATGGTAGTTCCGGACCGCGACAAACGACTCTCCCACATTCCACCAGGCGTCCGGGGCCTTGGGATTGTTCTGATAGGTGAGGGCGAAACTCTGAAACGTCAACCGGGCCTCCTCGTACTGCCTGAGCTGCATGTACGCCAGGCCGAGATAGTAGCGCGCCTCGATGCCCTGGTCGGTTCCCGGGTAGCCCGCGATGAATTGCCTCAGCTGTTCAGCCGCGAGGTCGTACAGTCTGTCGTTGTAGAGATTGATCGCCAGCTTGAAATCCGCATTTTCCTTCGTGTTCTGGGAAATTGAGACGCTCGGGAAGAGAAGGGGAAGGGCAACGAGCAGGGGGATGGTGCGCCGTAACGTCATGTGAATCAAGGGCTTCAGGATTTCAAGGAGAGTGCGCGCGAACGCCATAGCACGCTAACTTACAACTTATTTCGCTTGCGTGCAAACCCCCTCACCCCAGCCCCGCCACCACCGCAAGGATGACGACGAGAAGCAGCACGGCCTCACGGACAAGCCATGACGCCCAGGTGGATCGTGCATAGTGCCGGACGATCCCGAGAATGAACGCCAGGGCGTAGAGCTCGAGCATCCGCGAGGCCCACGCGGAGAGGGGCGCATGCTGGGACACGCCCCCGTAAAGATCCATGGGGAGATAGCGCAGTCCAAACAGCACTGCGGCCAACGCGATCCCCGGCCAGACTCCGTAAGCGCGGATGAAGTGACGCTGCAGCCAGCCGCGGAACATCGTCTCCTCGGCGGGGGCGGTGAGGCCGAGGAGAAGCAGGAGGAGCAGCAGAAGCTCGGCGATGGTGGAGAATCTCTGGGCAGGAGAGGAGATGGGATCGCCGATCGAGTGCTGCGTCAGGAAGGCGACCCCAATGAAGATCACAAGGCCGGCGGCGCCGTAGGCAGGAGTGCGCCACCCCTTCCACTTCCACCCGAAATTCTCCGCGACGGAGCCTCGCTCCTTCAGCAGAAAGTAGTCCGCCGCGGGAGGGAGCGAGAGGTTCAAGAGCACAACGACCCACTCCGCAGTGAGCATCCAGACGGGTGAGAGCCTGTAGGAGAGACCGCCGGTGAAGAGAAATACGAGGGCGTGCGGCAGGAAGTTCGCCGCAAGCCAGACTGCGAGGAGGATGCCAAGCCTCTTCTTGTCCATGCCGGTCCTCACACACCTTTTTCTTCTGCCCTACAGAACGCCCGCCCTCAGATACTCCCGGTTCAGTCGCGCGATATGCGACACGGAGATCTTTTTGGGGCACTCGGCCTCGCATGCATAGGTGTTGGAACAGGTCCCGAACCCTTCAGCGTCCATCTGGGTGATCATCTTCAGCACCCGTTCTTTCCGTTCGGCGTGGCCCTGCGGGAGCAGGGCGAGCTGTGAGACCTTGGCGGCGACGAACAGCATCGCCGAACCGTTCTTGCATGCTGCCACACATGCCCCGCATCCGATACACGCGGCCGCATCCATCGCCTCTTCAGCGGCGTCCTTCCGGATGGGGATGGCGTTTGCGTCGGGGACGCCGCCGGTCTTCACCGAGATGAACCCGCCGGCCTGCATAATCCGCTCCAGGGCGGTCCGGTCGACCATCAAATCCCTGATGATCGGGAAGGGTTTCGCCCGCCACGGTTCCAGGGTGATGGTCTCGCCGTCCCGGAATATCCGCATGCGGACCTCGCAGGTGGCGGCGCCGCGGTGGGGTCCGTGCGCCCGGCCGCTGATCACCAGGCCGCAGCTCCCGCAAATGCCCTCGCGGCAGTCGTGGTCAAAGGCGATCGGTTCTTCACCCCTCATGATGAGATCGTTGTTGACGACGTCGAGCATCTCCAGGATCGATGCGTCCGGCGGAATGTCCTTCGCGGTGTAGGAAACAAAACCTCCTTCAGAATTCCGGTCCTTCTGTCGCCATACCTTCAGTGTGAAATTCATGGACGGACGCTCCTCATTTGTAGCTACGGGTTGTCGGTTTCACGTATTCGAACACAAGTTTCTCCTTGTGCAGGACGGGCTTCTTCCCCTCGCCGGTGTATTCCCACGCGGCGACGTACGCGTAGTCCCTGTCGTTGCGCTTGGCCTCGCCGTCCTCCGTCTGGTACTCGGTGCGGAAGTGGCCCCCGCAGGACTCTCTGCGGTGCAGCGCGTCGATGGCGATCAGTTCCGCGAGCTCGAGGAAATCGACGATGCGCCCCGCGCGCTCCAGCTCGGTGTTCAGGTCGTTCCCCGTCCCGACGACCTTGACGTCCTCCCAGAATTCCTGCCGGATCTGGGGGATCAGCTTCAAAGCCTTCGTGAGCCCCTCCTTCGTGCGCCCCATCCCGACATAGTCCCACATCACCTTTCCCAGAGCGCGGTGGAACGCATCCGGAGGCCGCTTGCCCTTGATGGAGAAGAGCTTCTTGATCCTCTCCCGGACCTCGGCGGTCGTCTCCTTGAACGGGGCGGCGTCTGGCTTGGCCGGTTTGAACTGCGTCGTCGCCAGATAGTCGCCGATGGTATAGGGGATGATGAAGTACCCGTCAGCCAGCCCCTGCATCAGCGCGCTCGCCCCAAGGCGGTTCGCGCCGTGGTCCGAGAAGTTCGCTTCCCCGAGCACATAGAGTCCGGGCACGGTGCTCATGAGGTTGTAGTCCACCCAGATGCCGCCCATGGTGTAATGGATGGCCGGATAGATGCGCATCGGGCTCGCGTACGGATCCTCCGCGGTGATCTCGTGGTACATGTCAAAGAGGTTCCCGTACTTCTCTTCGATCCACGCCTTCCCGTTGCGCTTGATCGCGTCCGAGAAGTCCAGGTAGACCGCCATGGCGGTCGGTCCGACGCCGTAGCCGTTATCGCACATCTCTTTCGCACGGCGGGAGGCAACGTCGCGGGGAACGAGGTTCCCGAACGAGGGATAGAGGCGCTCGAGGTAGTAGTCGCGTTCGTCTTCCGGAATCTCGTCGGGCCGGCGCTTGTCGGCCTTCTTCTTCGGCACCCAGATGCGGCCGTCGTTTCGGAGACTCTCGCTCATGAGTGTCAGCTTGGACTGGTACGGGCCGCTCTGCGGGATGCAGGTGGGGTGTATCTGCGCGAAGCAGGGATTGCCGAAGAGCGCGCCGCGCTTGTACGCCCGCCAGATTGCGGTTGCGTTGCTCGCCTTGGCCATCGTCGAGAGATACCAGGTGTTGCCGTACCCGCCGGTGGCAAGGACGACGGCGTGCCCCGCATAGGTCTCCAGTTCCCCGGTGAGCAGATTCCGGGCGACGACGCCGCGTGCCAGGCCGTCTGAGACGACCAGGTCCACCATCTCCCGGCGGGGGTAGAACTTGATCTTCCCCAGGCCGATCTGGCGCGAGAGAGCGGAGTAGGCGCCCAGCAGGAGCTGTTGCCCGGTCTGGCCGCGGGCATAGAAGGTCCTCGACACCTGTGCGCCGCCGAAGGAGCGGTTGTCGAGGAGGCCGCCGTACTCCCGGGCAAACGGGACCCCTTGTGCGACGCATTGGTCGATGATGTTCCCGCTCACCTGCGCCAGCCGGTACACGTTCGCTTCCCGGGCGCGGTAGTCGCCCCCCTTCACCGTGTCGTAGAAGAGCCGGTAGACGCTGTCGCCGTCGTTGGTGTAGTTCTTGGGTGCGTTGATCCCTCCCTGCGCCGCTATCGAGTGCGCGCGGCGGGGAGATTCGTGGTAGGAAAGGGCGACCACCTCGTACCCGAGTTCCGCAAGGGCGGCGGCGGCGGATGCCCCGGCAAGGCCGGTCCCCACCACTACTATAGTATACTTCCGCTTGTTGGCGGCGTTCACGAGCTTCATCTGGAAGCGATGGTTGTCCCACTTCTTCTCGATGGGACCCTCGGGGATCTTCGATTCCAATTTCATGTTAGTTGCCTCCGTTCAAATGAGCCCACAGGAAGTAGAGAGGCATCGACGCGAAAGCTGCCGGTATGAGAAGCCAGAATATCGCCGCGATGACGTCGATCAGTTTCTGGTACCGTGGGACACGGATGCCGTAGGTCTGGAACGCCGACTGGAACCCGTGCTTGAGGTGGTAGGCGAGGAAGACCAGGGCCACCGTGTAGAAAGAGACATACCACACGTTTCCGAAGGCCCCCCTGATGAGCTCGAACATCGTCGTCCCCGTCATGTCCTGGAAGCGTGAGCGGACGAAGAATGTGTTGATGTGAATGACCAGGAACAGCAGCACGAATGCCCCCGTCCAGAACATGATCCGCGAGGAGAGGGCGCTCGACTCGCCCGCGCGGTTGACCGCATACTTCTGCGGCCGGACCTTCCTGTTGACGTACCAGAGGTAAACACCCAGGATCGCGTGGAGCACGAAGCCGGCGAAGAGGATGATCTCCAGTGGCCGGACGAGCGGATACGTGGCCATGAATTCCGAATAGGCGTCATAGGTACGGCCGCTATCGGGGGCGAACAAGAAGAGGTTGAGGTAGAGATGGACAACCAGGAAACTCATCAGGAAGAAGCCTGTCAGCCCGACCAGCAGTTTCTTCCCGACGGAGGACGTGTAGAAATCGGCTATCCTGTTCATGGATTTCGCTCGAGAGATTGGTGACGTGGGGTGAGAGTGAAGAACAAGGCGAGCGTTGCGTGAGAGCATCAGTCGCGATTGCAGGAAAATCTACGGCCCCCCCTCGAAAAAAGCAAGGGGAAAGGCGCCTCGCGCGGTGCCACCCCCGGAACGCTCAGCCGGCGTCAATAAACCGGAGAACAGAAATAACGCTACCGACAAAACCCAGGCCCATCCCGATGCCGACGACCAGCAGGTAGAACACCGGCTCCATGTGGATGTACTCCTGCAGGTCGGCGGAGACCAGTGGAATGGCGTACTCCAGAAATGCGTAGAGAATCCCCGAGGCGAGCACACCGCCGATGATCCCCTGGAGGGTCCCCTCCAGGAGGAACGGCAGGCGGATGAAGCCGCTTGTGGCGCCGACGAGGGCCATCGTCCGGATCAGCTTCCGTTTCGCGTGGATCGCCAGGCGGATGGTGTTGGAGACAAGCACGATGGCGGAAAGCGAGAGGAAGATACCGAGCCCGAGCACGACGCTGTTGATGGTCCGGGTCCTCCGGTCGATCAATTCGATCAGGGCTTTCCTGTAGGCGACGCTCTCGATCTCTTTCATGGCGAGGAGGGCGTCGTTCACTTTCTGTGCCCCCTGTGCGGTCTTGTAGTCAGTGCGCAGACCGATCTTGAAGGAGGGGGGAAGAGGGTTGAAATCCAGCACCCTGGTGATGTCCTCGCCGAATTCCTCCTTGAAAATGTGGGCGGCCTCCTCCTTCGAGACGTACGTGACGGTCTCGATCCCGTCTAGGGCGAGCACGACCTGAAGGAGCGAATCCACCGTTTCCGCGGTAACCGGCTCGCGCAGGAAGGCTTCCAGCTCGACCCTACTCCGCAGCGCGTCAACGAAGCGGGCCGCGTTGATGGTGAGGATCGCGAAGATCCCCAGGAGGATCAGGGAGATGCAGATCGTGATGATCGAGACGATGCTGGAGAGCTTCGTCCGCTTGAAACCGGAAAGGCTTTCCGTGAGAGTGTAGCTCAGGCTCATGCGAAAGGGTCCAGCCCCTCAGAAATTCGACTCGTCCCGCCACCGAACGATCTTCCACGGCTCGCCGCCCGCGCGGCGAGTGAAGATGAGGTTGGCGTAGCCGTCGATCCGTTCGATGTTGGTCGGGTTGAAGACGATCGTGAGAGCAAATCCCCGGACAATGTTGACGCTGGTGCTCTCGGCGAGAGACGAGGTGATGTTGTTCCAGATGAGGTCCAGCTTCTGTGCGTTCTGGAACAGTCCGTACGTCGTGCGCATCTCATCGTCCCGGCCCCACGTCACGTCGATGCCCAGATCATAGTTACGATACACAAAAACGAAATTGGGGTCAATGAGCCCTCCGTAGAGGGTTGTGTCCCGGAATGTGTAGGATTTGCGGAAGCACTGGAAAACACCCTCGATCGATGTCGGGTCGCAGGTTGACTCGGCGGGCGTGGTGTCGAGCCCCGGAGCGAACGGATTGCACCCCTGGAGGGCACAGAGTGCCGCTCCGAACAGGAAGAGCGCGAAAGGCCGGTGTGCATGAAACTCGCTCAATTGCTGAATTTCGCCTTGAAAAGACTCCAGGACGGATCGCTCGTGCTCGCGTAGTCCATCCAGCGGGAGATCGTCCAGAAATTGCTGTTGTCCACGACGAGCGTGAACTGCAGGCTCCCCCTGGCGGTTTTCGCGAAGGCCGGGACTGAGTGTTCGAACGTGAACGTGTAGTCGTAGCTGTAGATCACCGAATCGGGCGTGATGATGGACGACTTGGAGACGAGGCTGAGGCTGGAGAATGCGCCCGAGAGGGTCTTGGCGACCAGGTTCTGGAAGTATTCCTGCTCGTTTGCGTTGGACCAGGAAGAGAAAAGCCCGGCATACTGCGCGCTCGCGTCGGAGGCCGGCTGGAACGAGAAGGGGCGGTTTGTCTTCGCGGGGTCGGCAAAACAGCTCACATAGTTCGCGACGCTCTTCTGCTCGACCGCGCTCTCGAGATTGGCGATGACGATGGCCGGGTCCGTGGGCGGGCGGAAATCCAGACCGGACTGTGCGGGCGATTCGGGCGTCCGGGGCTCAAAGATGTTGCACGCCCCTGCGGTGAGGGCCGCCGCGAGCAGGAATGTGACTTTCCACCGGGGCACTCTGTCCATGACCTAGAGCGCGATCCTTCCTTCCAGCGCTCGCGCGAGTGTGGCCTCGTCCGTGAACTCCAGATCGCCGCCGACCGGGATGCCCCGGGCAATGCGCGTCACTCTGACCCCCAGCGGCTTCAAGAGCCTTGAGAGGTAGATCGTTGTGGCTTCCCCCTCGACGTTGGGATTCATCGCGAGGATGACCTCCGTGATATCGGGCGTGATGCGGGCGACCAGCTCGCGCGCTTTGATCTCTTCGGGCCCGATGCCATCGAGCGGGGAAAGGGAACCTCCCAGAACGTGGTACAGGCCGCGAAACTCGTTCGTCTTTTCGAGGGCCAGAACGTCGCTCGGCTCCTCCACGACGCAGATCATGCTCCGGTCCCGCTTCGGACTCGCGCAGATTGCGCAGGGGTCCTGCTCGGTGATGTTGCAGCAGATTGAGCAATAAACGATCCGGTCTTTGACATTCACGAGGGCCCGCGCCATCTGCACGACCTCATCGCGCGGCTGCTTCAGGATGTGGAGGGCCAGCCGCTGTGCGGTCTTGCGTCCGATCCCCGGGAGCTTCGCGAACTCCTCGATCAGGGACTGCAGTGTCTCGGATGTGTGCACCATCGTCGGAGCTACAGGCCCGGGATCCCGAGCCCTGGGATATTGGGGAGCATGCCGCTCGTGGCGCGTGCGATCTCCTCTTGCGCCACGCGGGAGGACTCCTCCAGCGCCTTGTTCACGGCCGCGAGAATGAGGTCCTCGAGCATCTGGACGTCGTCCGGGTTCACGACTTCGCGGTCGATTTCAATCGTGACCAGCCGCTGCTTCCCGTTTGCCGTCACCTTGACCATTCCCCCGCCCGCATCGGCCGTGATCATCCGTCCCTCCAGTTCCTGCTGGACGGCGGCCATTTTCTCCTGCATCTTCTGGAACTGCTTCATCATTCCTGGGATATTCGGGATTCCAGCCATCGTTTTCCTTTCAAAACGCTAAAGAATATATCCGTTCCGGCCAGGAAAGTCAACCAAGCGGCCTGTGCGCTGGTCAAACATCATGAGAGGGCGTCTCCAGGAAACGGCTCTTCCGGCAATGCCACTCTGGCAGTCGGTGATGAAAAACTGTCGGACCGCGATGTGAAGCGAGGGGGAGCGGGGGGGATGAGCGTTTTATTGACTTTCGGTACAAAATCCCGTAAATTTTCAACTTGGGATTTGCAATCTGTGTAGATTTCGAAGGACTCCGCAAACCGCAGAAGCATGCCTGCTGACGGCCGTGCAAGCGGCCAGAAGGGCAGGCGGGTGCAACGGGCCTGGACGTAACGGAAGCATTTCGTTGCGTGCGGCCCTCTCTCTGCTCCCGCGCCGATGCGGTTCTCGTGTCTGTACACAGGGCCTCGCACGCCAGTAGCGAAGTCACAGGAGAGTTTGGTGGGAAAAGGTCCGAAGGCAGCCGTCGGCGACGATCAGCGGGTGCAGCAGGAGTTGCAGCGCTCGGGAGAAATCCCGCGTCACGTCGCGGTGATCATGGACGGCAACGGCCGGTGGGCCAAGCAGAGGGGGATGCCGCGCATTGCAGGGCACACCGAGGGAGTCGAATCGGTCCGCGATGTCGTCGAAGCGTGCGGGCAGCTGGGAGTGGAGTTCCTCACCCTCTACGCGTTCTCGACCGAGAACTGGAAGCGCCCCCAGGAAGAAGTCTCGCTCCTGATGCGGCTCCTGTTGAAGGCGTTGCGCGACGAGGCGGACCGTCTTCACCAGAACAATGTCCGTCTCAATGCCATCGGTCAGCTGACCGCGCTGCCGCAGGAGATCCAGAGCGAGCTCCTGGACGGCATTCAGAAGACGAAGAACAACACGGGTTTGAACCTGACGCTCGCCCTCAGCTACAGCGGGCGCTGGGAAATCACAGAGGCAGTGAAGCGGATCGCGCGCGATGTGGCTGCCCGACGGATCGAGGTGGCCGACATCACTGAGCGCCTGCTGACGGCGTACCTGGCCACCGAGGGAATCCCCGACCCTGATCTCCTCGTCCGGACAAGCGGTGAATTGCGCATCAGCAATTTCCTCCTCTGGCAGCTGGCGTATACGGAGATCTACATTACGCCCAAATACTGGCCGGCCTTCCGGCGCGATGAGCTGTACGCCGCGATACGCGACTACCAGCGCCGCGAGCGGCGGTTCGGCATGGTGAGTGAACAGGTCAGCCCGGCGAAACCGGCCGACGAGCCTCCCTCCAAGAAAGTCATCAAGAGTGTGACAGGGTCCTGACATGAAGAAGGTGCTGTTGGGTCTGATAGTGGCGGGTTTCGGCCTGTCTCTTCCCTCACCCGTCTCCGCCCAGGAGGCGCAGACGCAGGAGGTGTACAAGATCCTCGGGATATCCGTGGAGGGGGCCGTCTTCGCCGATCCCGCGGCGATCATCGCCAACACGGGCCTGAGGGTCGGCGAGCAGATTACGCTGCCGGGCGACCAGGCCGCGCAGGCGATCCGCAAGCTCTGGTCCCTCAAGATCTTCGACGACGTGCGGATCGGGATCGACCGCAAGGCGGGGGACGGCGTCTTCCTGGTCATCACCGTGAAGGAGTACCCACGCTTTGAGCGGGTCGAGATCAAGGGAAACGACGAGCTCTCCGAGAGCGATATCCTGAAGAAGGTCAACCTCATCAGGGGACAGGTCTTTTCCCCGCAGGAGATCATCCGCATCAGGAAGGATGTCACGAAGGAGTATGAGGGGAAAGGGTACCTTCTGGCAAAGATTGACATCACGAGCGAGCCCGTCGACACCGCAAAAAACCGCGTCGTGGTGAAGATGAGCATCGATGAGGGGAAGGAGGTGCAGGTCGAGAGCATCACCTTCGAGGGGAACACGGCGATGACCGACGGGGACCTCCGCGGGGCGATGGACGAGACAAAGGAGAAACGGTGGTGGCGCATTTTCTCCTCGCAGAATTTCGACCGGAAGAAGTACGAGGAAGACAAGAAGAAAATCCTTGAATACTACCGTGAGAACGGATACCGTGATGCCGAGATCATCTCGGATACGCTCTGGTACAGCGACAACAAGGAGGAGATGTTCATCCGGATGAAGGTGTTCGAGGGGCCGCAGTACACCGTTCACTCGATCACGTGGCAGGGAAACACCGTCTTCCCGACGGAAATCCTGAACGACCGGCTGGGACTCTACGCGGGCGACGTGTACGACATGAAGAAGTTCGAGAGGAACCTCCGGGGCAACGACTCGCAGAGCGACGTCGCCTCGCTCTATCTCGACGACGGGTACCTCAAGGTAAACCTGGAACCCGTGGAAACGCGGCTGGACAGCAACTCGGTCGATATCGTCGTCAATGTCTACGAGATGAACCAGTTCCGCGTCGGACAGGTCAACATCAAAGGGAACACGAAGACGTGGGAGAAGGTGATCCGCCGCGAGCTCAGGACACGCCCCGGCGACTATTTCAGCCGTGCGGCGATCATCCGCAGCCTCCGTCAGCTCTCGATGCTGAACTACTTCAACCAGGAGAAGATCAAGCCGGATTACGCGCTGGTCGATGACAAGACCGTCGACCTCGCCTACGAGGTGGAGGAGAAGTCCAGCGACAACATCAATGCGTCCGTGGGCTACAGTGGCGTGTGGGGGTTCACGGGTGCTCTGGGGTTCACCATCAACAACTTCTCGATCAGTGAACCCCTGCATGGCGGGGCGGGGCAGGTCCTCAGCTTCGAATGGCAGTTCGGGGAGGCGTCGCGCTTCAGGACATTCACGATCGGATTCACCGAACCGTGGCTCTTCGACACGCCGACGACCTTCGGCGTGAGCCTGTTCGACACGCGGCAGATCTGGAACTTCGACCTGCGGCAGACGGGAGGCTCCGTTAGGGTCGGGCGCAGGCTCCGGTGGCCGGACGATTATTTCCGGGGAGACCTGATCCTCAGCGTGCAGTCCAACAATGTCCGTTACGGACAGGGCATCTACGTCGAAGGGGTCACGTCGCAGTTCAGCCTGACGAGCATCCTCTCCAGGAGCAGCATCGACAATCCCGTCTTCCCGTCGCGTGGGTCGGAGGTGTCGCTCTCGCTGGAAACATCGGGGGCGCCTCTCCTTCCCGGCAACATCGATTTCTACAAATGGATGTTCAGCATCGACTGGTTTGTGCCCGCCTTCCGGAGCAACCGGGTCGCGCTCTACATCGGCTCGAAGTTCGGCACCATCACACCGTGGACCTCGTCGTCCATCGTCCCGCCGATCGACCTCTTCTTCATGGGAGGGACCATCGGCGGCTACGGGACGCAGATCCCCCTGCGGGGGTACGAGGAGCAGTCGGTCGGGCCGCGGAACCAGTACTCGCAGATTGTCGGCGGGCGGGCGATGATCAAGAACACGATTGAGCTCCGGTTGTCTCTCTTGATGGAACCGATGCCGATCTATGTGCTCGGGTTCGTGGACGCGGGGAACGTCTTCGATTCCTGGGCACAGGCGGACTTCTTCAGCCTGGCGCGATCGGCCGGGTTCGGCGCCCGCATCCAGATCACGCCGATCGGTCTGATCGGCTTTGACTACGGATACGGGTTTGACGACGTGTACCCGCGCGACGGGCGGCCCGACGGCTGGCACTTCCACTTTGTGTTCGGACGGCCGTATTAGGAAGAAATGCACATTGCAGCGCATAGTTACCGTTCAATCATCCAGTACCACAGAATGAGGTCAAAAGTGAAGCACACTATCCTTTCCTTGCTGGCAGTTGCTCTCCTCGGCGTGGGGGCGTCCGCGCAGACACAGAAGATCGGATTCGTCAATTCAGCGAAGATCTTCCAGGAACTTCCCGCGGCGCAGGACGTCCAGAAGCGCATCGATGCCATGACCAAACCCCTGCAGGATTCGCTCGCCTTGATGCAGGACCAGTACAAAGCGCTGGTGGAAGACTACCAGAGGAAGGAAGCCCTGATGAACGACGCGACGAAGAAGTCGGAGCAGCAGAAGATCATCGCGTTGGAACAGCGCTTCAACGATTTCCGTCTCCAGAAGTTCGGCACGGACGGCGACGTGGCCAAGCAGACGGAGAAACTCCTCTCCCCCCTGCGGGAGAACATCAGAACCGCCATCGGGGTGGTCGCGAAACAGGAGCGATACAACTTCGTCTTCGACAAGACCGACCAGATCCAGATCCTCATCTACGGTGATCCGGCTCATGACCTCACGTTCAAAGTCATCGATCGCCTGAAGCGAGGGAAGTAGGGTCGACGCCAATGAAACGGATCGCTCTCCTCACGCTTCTCGCGGCGGCGGGTTGCCTTGCCAGCGCACAGACGAAAATCGGGCACATCAACTCCGAAGCCATCATGCAGGCCTTGCCGGAGGCCATCGACGCGCAGAAAACCCTCGACGGCCTCGTGGCACAATGGGAGTCGGAACTCCAGAAAATGCAGGCGGAGTGGAAACGGAAGTTCGATGACTACGATCGCAAGAAACTCATTCTCACCGAGCAGGGGAGGGCCGACCAGGAGAAGGAACTGCGGGAGCTTGATCAGGCCATCTCCGACTTCCGCACGAAGAAGTTCGGTGCGACGGGTGAGTACTTCACGAAACAGAACGAGGTGATGAAGCCGATCCAGAACAAGATCTTCAAGGTCCTGGAGGAGATCGCCAAAGAGGAGGACTACGACTACATCTTCGACAAGAGCGGAGAGATCCTCCTCCTGTACGCGAAGGAAAGCCGGGACCTTACACAGAAGGTGCTCTCCCGGATGCAGTCCTTCGGGAAGTGATCGCCCATAAGCGAGGAGGGGTGTGTGCAACTCCGTGACATTGCCAGACTGCTCAGCGCGGAGCTCGAGCTTCCGCCTGGCGTGGAGGAGAGGGAGATCTTCCGTGTCTCGAAGATCGAACAGGCGGGCGAGGGGGACATCACCTTCCTTGCCAACCCGAAATACCTGAAGTTCCTGGCGCAGACGCGCGCGTCGGCGGTGATCGTGGGAAAGAACGTACGGGGGCCTGAAACACCGGGCCCCCGTCCCGCTCTCCTGCGGGTCGACGACCCGTACGTCTCCTTCGTCAAAGTCTTCGTCGCCTTCAACCCGCCCCACGAGCCTCTTTCCGAGGGGGTCCATCCGACAGCCGTGATCGCGCCCAGCGCGGAGCTCTCGAGCGGCGTGCGCGTCGGAGCGCGGGCGGTCGTCGGCGAGCACTGCCGCATCGGGGCGGGCACCATGATCTGTGCCGGCGCGATCCTCGCTGACCGGGTGCAGGTGGGAGAATCCACGCTGATCTACCAGAATGTCACGGTCCGGGAGGATTGCCGCATCGGATCACGCGTGATCATCCAGCCGGGAGCCGTGATCGGGAGCGATGGATTCGGGTTTGCCCCCACGGCGGACGGGACCTACGAAAAGATACCGCAGGTGGGGATCGTCGTCATCGAGGATGATGTTGAAATCGGCGCCAACTGCGCCGTGGACCGGGCCACGATGGGGGAGACACGCATCCGCAGGGGGACCAAGCTTGACAATCTGATTCAGATCGCCCACAACGTCGTGGTGGGCGAGAACACTGTCATGGCCGCGCAGGTGGGAGTCTCCGGAAGCACGCGCGTCGGCAGCAACTGCCAGGTCGGAGGCCAGGTCGGGTTCACCGGTCATATCGACATTGCGGACGGCACCAAGATCGGCGCGCAGTCGGGCGTGCACCGCTCTGTCCAGACCCCCGGCCAGACGTACTTCGGCTACCCCGCCTACCCGCACAGGGAGGCGATGCGCATTTACGGGGCCATGACCAAGCTCCCCGAACTGATGGAGACCGTCCGGGAACTCATGAAGAAGATTGAGCTGTTGGAACAGAAGCTCCAGCCGCCCCGACCATGACGGGTGAGCGGCCCACCGCTCTTGTCGCCACCAATCCGCCAGAGGAAATCGCATGCTCGTCCAGCAGCGAACGATCAAAGAGCCCGTCTCTCTCTCGGGCATCGGCCTGCATACGGGGAACCTGTCGACGATGACCTTCAAGCCGGCGCCCGAGAACTACGGCGTGCGCTTCCGCCGCATCGACCTCGCGGGATCCCCCGAGGTGCCCGCCGATGTCGACCACGTCGTTGAACTTGCGCGCGGAACCACAATCCAGGTGGGCGAGGCCAGGATCAATACGGTGGAACATGTGATGGCCGCCCTGGTGGGGCTCCAGGTCGACAATATCCTGATCGAACTCGACGCCAATGAGCCACCGGTCGGGGACGGCAGTGCCAGGCCGTATGTGGATGTGCTCCTGAAGGCGGGATTCGAGAAGCAGAACGCGCCCAAGGACTACCTGATCATCGACCAGACGCTCCACTACCATAACGAGGAAAAGGGCGTCGACATCGTTGCGCTCCCGACCGATGACTACCGGATCACGGTCATGGTCGACTACAACAATCCCGCGCTGGGGAGCCAGCACACGGGCCTTTTCGATCTGGAGAAGGAATTCGTCACGGAGTTCGCCCCCTGCCGCACGTTCTGCTTCCTCCATGAGGTGGAGATGCTCCACACCCAGGGGCTGATCAAGGGGGGGAACCTCGACAACGCCATCGTCATCATTGACCGAGAGATGACGGATGCGGAGGCCAAGCGGATCACCGAGAAACTCGGGATCAAGGAATCGGTCATCCTCGGCTCCCATGGGGTGGTGAACAACCGCCCGCTGCACTTCAAGAACGAACCGGCCCGCCACAAGCTTCTTGACGTCATGGGCGACCTCGCTCTGATCGGCGTCCCGCTGAAAGCGCAGATCCTCGCGGCGCGTCCGGGGCACGCCAGCAACATAGCCTTTGCGAAGATGGTCCGAAAACTGTACGAGCAGAAGAAGCTCGTCCGGAGATTCCAGCACGAGCGGAAGGAAGGGGTTGTCTTCGACATCAACGCGATCAAGCGGATCCTCCCGCATCGGTACCCGTTCCTTCTTATTGACAAGATTATTGACCTCAAGCTCGAAGAACGGGTGGTGGGGGTGAAGAACGTCACAGCAAACGAGCCCTTCTTCGAGGGGCACTTTCCCGGGCAGCCGGTGATGCCGGGCGTTCTGATCCTCGAGGCGATGGCGCAGACCGGCGGGGTCCTGCTCCTGAACGGTGAGGAAAACCCGGGCGACAAACTGGTCTACTTCATGGGGATCGACAAGGCCAAGTTCCGCAAGCCCGTTGTGCCGGGCGATCAGATCGTCTTTGAGATGACCATGGTGGCCAAGCGAACGCGCGTGTGCGTGATGCAGGGGAAGGCGTTCGTGGACGGGAACCTGGTGGCGGAGGCGGAGATGATGGCCACGATATTCAACCGGACAACCACACCACCCGCAGGATGATTCTCCTCTCATGAGCACGACCATAGACCCAAGAGCAAACGTCAGTCCCAGGGCGCAGATCGGGGACAGGGTGAGCATCGGACCCTTTACCACCGTCGAAGACGATGTCACGATCGGGGACGGGACACAGATCGCCGGCAATGCCCTCATCGCGAACGGCGCGCGGATCGGCAAGGCATGCCGGATTTTCCACGGAGCGGTGATCAGCAACCCGCCGCAGGACCTGAAATACGCGGGCGAGCGGACCACCTGCGAGCTGGGGGACCGGACCGTGGTGCGGGAGTTTGCCACGCTCCACCGCGGGACCGGCGAGGGGGGGCGTACCGTGATCGGGAACGACAATTTCCTGATGGCCTCCACGCACGTCGCACACGACTGCATCCTGGGTGACCGGATCATCATGGCGAACGCCGTGAGCCTTGCCGGGCATGTGGAGATTGAGGACGTTGTCACGATCGGCGGTTTCACCCCCGTGCATCAGTTCGTGAGGATCGGCCGACACTCCATGATCGGGGGATTGTTGCGTATCACCAGGGATATTCCCCCCTATTGTCTCGTCGGCAGGGACCCCGTCGTGTTCGAAGGCCTGAACCACATCGGCCTCCGGCGGAGGGGCTTCACACGGGAGGTCCTCGAAGGTCTCGACAGGGCCTACCAGCTCCTCTACCGGTCGGGGATGAACATCTCCCAGGCGCTCGTGAAGATACGGGAGGACGCCCCGCTGATGGCCTTTGCCGAGGTGAGGGTCCTAGTGGATTTTGTCGCGGCCAGCAAGCGGGGCATTATTGCCGCGCCGCGCCTCAGGGGGTAGGGAGTGTCGGCCCCCGCTCATCTCTGGCGCTTCCTCCTGACAGGCGGGCGGACCGGCGAGTTCAACATGCGCTTCGACGAGGAGCTTGCCCGCTCGCTCAGCCGCGGGGGGGGTGCTCCCGGCCCCCCGCGGCCGACACTGCGTCTCTTCCGCTGGAATCCCTGGGCCGTCTCGATCGGGTACAATCAGAATGCTGACGAGCTGGACGCGGCGCGGTGCGCGCGTGCCGGCGTGGACATCGTCCGGCGCCCCACCGGGGGCCGGGCCATTCTCCATGCGGAGGAGCTCACTTACAGCGTCGTCATGTTCGCGGAGAGGAAGAGCGTCCTGGAGGTTTACAACGCGATCAGCCGGGCGCTGGTCTGCGGGCTGCGCCTGTACGGCGTCGAGGCCACGCTGCAGAAGGCGCAGGTGGATTTCCCGGCGACCTACCGCCATGCCTCCTCCATTCCCTGTTTCACGAGTTCGGCGCGGTACGAGATCGAGTGGCAGGGGCGGAAGCTGGTCGGGAGCGCGCAGCGCCGGTTCAACGACGGGGAGCGGGACGTCGTCCTCCAGCACGGCTCCATCCTGTGCGGACCCGCCCACCGGCGGCTCTCGGAGTTCCTGTTGGTGAAGGATGATGCCACGCTCGAGCGGATCCGTGCGGAGCTGATCGAAAAGACGGTCGACCTCGCGGAGATCCTCTCGCACGAAGTGGATATGACGGCCCTTGAAGTGTGCATCCGCGAGGGGTTTGAACGGGAATGGAATGTGACGTTTGAGGAAGGAGTGATCCAATGAGCGCGACGCCTGCACAGCCGAAGACAAAGGGGGGACGCGTCGTCACGACAAAAGCGGTCATGACGATGAAGTCGACGGGGGAGAAGATCGCGATGTTGACGGCGTATGACTATGTGATGGCAAGGCTGCTGGATGAGGTGGGGATCGACATCATCCTTGTGGGGGATTCTCTCGGCAACGTCTTTCAGGGGCATGAGACGACGCTCCCGGTGACGGTGGAGGACATGATCTACCATGCGAAAGCGGTGAGGCGGGCCGTCAAAAACGCGCTGATCGTTGTCGACATGCCGTTCATGTCCTACCAGACAAGCGTGGATGATGCCGTCCGCAACTGCGGCCGGGTCATGAAGGAGGTGGGCGTGGGGGCCGTGAAGCTCGAGGGCGGGGAGTACATTGCAGAGATCGTGCGTCATCTGGTGAAGGTCGGTATTCCGGTGATGGGGCATCTTGGTTTGATGCCGCAGGCGATCAACAAATACGGCACATATGAGGTGCGGGCCAAGGAGAAGGGCGAGGCCGCGGAGCTGCTGCACGATGCAAAGGCCCTTGCGGAGGCGGGGGTGTTCTCGGTGGTTCTCGAGAAGATCCCGGCCGCACTCGCCAGGCGCGTGACGGGCTCGATCCCTGTCCCGACGATCGGCATCGGGGCCGGGCCGCATTGTGACGGCCAGGTGCTCGTTGTGTACGACATGCTCGGGCTCATGGAGGAGTTCAAGCCGCGCTTCGTCCGGCGCTACGCGGAGCTCGCGGCGCAGATGCGGGGCGCGTTCACGACGTATATCGCCGACGTGAAGGGAAAGAAGTTCCCCGGCATGAAGGAGAGCTATTGAGAAAACGTCTTCACATCCTCGTCTCCAATGACGATGGGATCGATGCGCCGGGGATCGAGGCGCTCGTGCGGGAGCTGAGGAAGGTTGCCCGCGTGAGCGTTGTCGCCCCGGACCGTCAGCAGAGCGCTGTGGGCCACGCGCTGACGATGAACTATCCTCTGCGTGCGATTCCGGTTCGGAAGGGGGGGGAATTCTTCGGGTACGCCGTGGATGGGACGCCGGCGGATGCGGTGAAGCTCGGCGTGAAGTGTCTGGTGAAGGAGAAGATCGACCTCTTGATCTCAGGCATTAACCACGGCGCGAACACGGCGATCAACATCATCTATTCCGGGACGGTGTCGGCCGCAACCGAGGGGACGGTGCTCGGGATCCCGTCGCTTGCCGTTTCGCTGACGTCGCACGGAGAGGTGGACTTCTCCTTTGCCGCGCGGTTCGCCGCGCAGCTGGCGCTCGTCGTCGCGAAGAAAAAGCTGCCGCAGGGGACGCTGCTCAATGTCAACGTGCCCGCGTGCCCGGAGGCGGAGATCCGGGGGGTGAAACTCACCAGGCAGGGGAAGTCGACCTGGGATGACACCTTTGACGTCCGGCGTGACCCATCCAACAGGGAGTACTTCTGGCTGACCGGGAAAATGAACGTGACGGACACGGACCGGGAGACCGACCACGTCGCCATACTGAACCGGTTCATCTCGATCACGCCAATCCACTACGAGCTGACGGACAAATCCACGCTGAAGGCGATGAAAAGCTGGCGATTGGAGCGGCTGATATAGGCCATTTGCCCGGTTCTTTCACGCACTTTTTTGGGGTAATCCGGGGGTGGCAGTTTTTTTCCGCCGCACTTGCTTTTTTCCTCGGTTTTGTGTATTAATGGTCTCCTTCTTGGGACTGCGGTGAGGGGAAGTTTTCTCGTTAAGGTCCCGCAAAGAGCTTGACTTCTGTAGGGGAAGTTCGTATATTTAAGGCCCCTTGTTTATTGGGGCTTGAGTGTTGTTCTTTGAAAAATAGTGTGCATAGCCAATAGTCAATCTTCGCAGAGTTCACACCTTGGCGAAGATGCTCGTCCCGTGATGAACGGGCGAGCAATGACGCCAATTTCAGACTCGACGATGTTAGTTTGAGACATGAAACTACAACGGAGAGTTTGATCCTGGCTCAGGACGAACGCTGGCGGCGTGCCTAACACATGCAAGTCTACGGGAAAGAGGTAGCAATATCTCGAGTACAGTGGCGCACGGGTGAGTAACGCGTAGGCAATTTGCCTTTAGGACGGGGACAACCCCGAGAAATCGGAGCTAATACCCGATAATGCAGCGGCACCGCATGGTGATTGTTGTTAAAGGCCCGCAAGGGCGCCTATTGATGAGCCTGCGTCCCATTAGGTAGTTGGTGAGGTAACGGCCCACCAAGCCTGCGATGGGTAGCTGGTCTGAGAGGATGATCAGCCACACTGGAACTGAGACACGGTCCAGACTCCTACGGGAGGCAGCAGTGAGGAATATTGCGCAATGGCCGAAAGGCTGACGCAGCGACGCCG
>Ga0153916_10001059_pt1 | contig 19346 bp, 13 predicted proteins | sample Opewatmetagenome_FD_109642 | JGI IMG/M metagenome (GOLD analysis project Ga0153916, IMG submission 109642) | Freshwater wetland microbial communities from Ohio, USA - Open water 3 Core 3 Depth 4 metaG | ecosystem: Environmental > Aquatic > Freshwater > Wetlands | place: USA: Ohio, Lake Erie... | reverse complement strand
GTCGGCGGCGCTGCGCACGGGATGCGCAAACTGCGGGCCTTCGCCCTTGGCGAAGCTCAAGCCCAGACCCATGGCATCGGGGATGGTGAGAATATCCGAGAACAAGATCGCCGCATCGAGATCGAAGCGCGCCAGCGGTTGCAGCGTGACCTCGCAGGCCAGTTCGGGATTGGTGCAGAGATTCATGAACGATCCGGCCTTCTCACGCGTGGCGCGATACTCGGGCAGATAACGCCCCGCCTGGCGCATGATCCACACGGGCGTACGGTCCACGGGCTCGCGGAGCAGGGCGCGGAGAAAGCGGTCGTTCTTAAGTTGTTCCATCAAAATGATCTCGCGCTAAAGCAAACAGCAATTAACCACGGAGAGCACGGAGGACACGGAGAATAAAAATTGATTTATCTTCAAGTCCTCCGTGCTCTCCGTGGCCTCCGTGGTTAATTCTTCATCTTGCGTGATATTAGACACCCAGGTAATCCAGAATCCCTTCGGCCGCGTTGCGGCCCTCGAACACCGCCGTCACCACCAGGTCCGAACCGCGCACCATGTCGCCGCCGGCGAACACCTTGGGGTTGGTGGTTTGGTACTTGTGCCTTCCACTCGCTGGCGCCTTCACCCGGCCGCGCTCGTCGCATAGAATGCCGAACTGGGTGAACCACGGCGCGGGATTGGGTTGAAAACCAAAGGCGATGATCACGCGATCCGCCGCAATGACCTCTTCGGAACCCGGCACGACCTGCGGCGTGCGGCGGCCGCGGGCATCGGGTGCGCCCAAGGCGGTGGTCACGACCTTCACGCCTTCGACCTTGCCCTTACCGACGATCTCCACCGGCTGGCGGTTCCATAAAAACGCCACGCCCTCTTCCTTGGCATTGGCCACTTCGCGCTTGGAGCCGGGCATGTTGGCCTCGTCGCGGCGATAGGCGCAGGTCACGCTCGCCGCACCTTGGCGGATCGAGGTACGATTACAATCCATGGCGGTGTCGCCGCCGCCCAGCACCACCACGCGCTGGCCTTTCATGTCGATAAAGTCGCCGGGATTCGCGAGCATGCCGAGTTGACGCTTGATGTTTGAAATCAGAAACGGTAGGGCCTCGTAAACACCAGACAGTGATTCGCCGGGGAAGCCGCCCTTCATGTAAGTGTAGGTGCCCATGCCGAGAAACACCGCGTCGTATTCATCGAGCAATTTCTGGAAGGGGATGTCCTTGCCGATCTCGGTGTTGAGCACGAACTTCACGCCCATCTCTTCCATCAGCGCGCGGCGGGTGCGCACCACTTCCTTTTCCAGTTTGAATTCGGGGATGCCGAAGGTGAGCAGGCCGCCGACCTCGGCATAACGGTCATACACCACCGGCTCCACGCCGTTGCGCACCAGGACATCGGCGCAGCCCAGACCGGCCGGACCCGCGCCGATGACGGCGACGCGCTTGCCGTTGGGTTTGACGCCGGACATGTCCGGCCGCCAACCGCGCCTCAGCGCCTCGGCGGTGATGTATTTCTCGATCGAACCAATCGTCACAGCACCGAAGCCGTCGTTCAAGGTGCAGGCGCCTTCGCACAGGCGGTCTTGCGGACAGACGCGCCCGCAGATCTCGGGCAGGGAATTGGTGCGATGCGACAACTCCGCCGCCTCGAAGATGTTGCCTTCCTCCACCAGCTTCAGCCAGTTGGGGATGTAATTGTGCACCGGGCATTTCCACTCGCAATAGGGATTGCCGCAACCCAGACAGCGCGAGGCCTGCACCGCGGCGTTCTTGGGATCGAACTGGCCGTAGATCTCGCGGAAATCCTGGATGCGCACCTCCGCCGGCGTCTTGGCGGGATCTTGGCGCGCAACCTCCACAAACTCGAAATGTTTTGTCATAGCACTGCTAACCTGCGAACGTGCGGGGCCGGAAGCCATGATGCGTCATGCCGCATTGAGCAAGGCATCGAGCAAGGAGTGAATCTCCAGGGCCTTGGGCTTCACCAGCCAGAAGCGCGGCAGATAGGAGGCGAAGTCCTCGAGAATCTCGCGGCCCCAGGCGCTGCCGGTCTCGGCGACGAATTCCTCGATCATGGCTCGCAGATAATTGCGGTGGACCTCCATGGGCTCGGTGGTGATGCGGTGGATGTCCACCAGCTCATGGTTGTATCTGTCCACAAAACCCTTATCCATATCCAAGATGAAACTGAAACCACCGGTCATGCCCGCGCCGAAGTTGAGGCCGGTGTCGCCCAGCACCGCGATCACGCCGCCGGTCATGTATTCGCAACCGTGATCGCCGCAGCCTTCCACCACCGCCTGCGCGCCGGAGTTGCGCACCGCGAAGCGCTCGCCCGACATGCCGGAGGCGAACAGCTTGCCGCCGGTGGCGCCGTACAGGCAGGTGTTGCCGATGATGGCGGTATCGCGGCTGTTGAAGCCGCTGCCCTTGGGCGGATAGAGCACGATCTTGCCGCCGGCCATGCCCTTGCCCACGTAGTCGTTGGCGTCGCCTTCCAAAATCAAATTCAAGCCGCCGGCATTCCACACGCCGAAGCTCTGCCCCGCCGTGCCCTGCAACTGCACGGTAATGGGCGACGCTTCCATGCCCTTGTCGCCGTGGCGACGGGCGATCTCGCCGGAAAGACGCGCGCCTATGGAGCGATGCACGTTGCGCACGCGGTATTCAAAGGTGCCGCCTTTTTTGTGTTCAATGGCGTCCAGACAATCGCGCACCATCTGCTCCGCCAGTTCGCCCTTGTCGAAAGGCGCATTGCGCGACGAGGTGCAATACTGCGGTTTATCCTTGGACACGCCGCCGTCGGAAAGGATGGGCGACAGATCCAGGCGGCGCTGCTTGGGCGTCTGACCCTCCATGATCTCCAGGAGATCGGTGCGCCCGATCAACTCCGCCATGCTGCGCACGCCGAGCAGCGCCAGCCACTCGCGGGTCTCGCGGGCGAGGAAGCGGAAATAATTCATCACCATCTCGGGCAGACCGATGAAGTGCATCTTGCGCAGATTATCGTCCTGGGTCGCAACGCCGGTGGCGCAATTGTTCAAATGGCAGATGCGCAGATACTTGCATCCCAGCGCGATCATCGGTCCGGTGCCGAAGCCGAAACTTTCGGCGCCGAGGATCGCGGCCTTGATCACGTCGAGCCCGGTCTTCAAACCGCCGTCGGTCTGCAGGCGCACCTTGCTGCGTAAATCATTGCGGCGCAGGGTCTGATGGGTCTCGGTGAGACCCAGTTCCCACGGGCCGCCGGCATATTTGATGGAGGTGAGCGGGCTGGCTCCGGTGCCGCCGTCGTAGCCGGAGATGGTGATCAAATCCGCATAGGCCTTGGCCACGCCGGCGGCGATGGTGCCGACGCCGGGCTCGGCCACCAGCTTCACCGACACCAATGCCTGGGGGTTCACTTGTTTCAAATCGAAGATGAGTTGCGCCAGGTCTTCGATGGAATAGATGTCATGGTGCGGAGGCGGCGAGATCAAGGCCACGCCGGGACGCGCATAACGCAGGCGCGCGATCAGCTTGTTCACCTTGTCGCCGGGCAACTGGCCGCCCTCACCGGGCTTGGCGCCCTGGGCGATCTTGATCTGCAAGACCTCGGCGTTGACCAGATAGGCCGGTGTGACCCCGAAGCGGCCCGAGGCCACCTGCTTGATCTTGGACATCTTCTCCGTGCCGTAGCGGGCAGGGTCTTCGCCGCCCTCGCCGGAGTTGGAGCGCCCGCCCAAGCGATTCATGGCCATGGCCAGGGCCTCGTGGGCCTCGGGCGACAGTGCGCCCAGCGACATGCCGGCGCTGTCGAAGCGCGGCAGTATCTTTTCAATCGGTTCGACATCCTCGACCGGTATCGGCGCGATGCCGTCGCGGATCTTCAACAGATCGCGGAAGGTGGCGACGGGCCGGCCGTTCACAAAATCGGCATAGGCCTTGTAATCCTCATATTTGCCGCTCTGCACGGCGCGGCGCAGGGTGGTGACCACGTCGGGATTGTAGGCATGGTATTCACCGCCGTGGATGAACTTGAGCAGGCCGCCCTGCTGTATCGCCTTGCGGGTCAACCAGGCCTCGCGGGCCAATTGCTGCTGATCGTCCTGCAGGTCTTCGAAGCCGGCGCCTTGAATGCGGCTGCTGGTGCCGGTGAAACACAGATCGACCACTTCGCTACTGAGGCCCAGCGCCTCGAATAATTGCGCGCCGCGATAGCTGGCGACGGTGGAGATGCCCATCTTGGACATGATCTTGTACAGCCCCTTGTTGATGCCTTTGCGGTAGGCGGACACCAGCTGATCCGGTTCCTTGCCCTTGATCTCGCCGCTGCGCACCATGTCGTAGAGGCATTGATAGGCGAGATAGGGATACACCGCGGTGGCGCCGTAACCGATGAGCGCGGCAAAGTGATGCGGGTCGCGGACTGTAGCGGTCTCGACCACGATGTTGGCGTCGCAACGCAGCCCCTTATCCACCAAACGGTGATGCACTGCGCCGGTGGCCAACAAGGCGTGAATGGGCAGCTTGTCTTGCGCGACGCCTTGATCGGACAAGATCAGGATCACCTTGCCCTCGCGCACCGCCGCCTCCGCCAGATCGCACACCGCCTCGATGGCGGCGCACAGGCCGCCGCCGACATCGTAATTAAGACCGATGCGCGCATGCACATAGGCCGGATCTTCCAGACCCAGCAGCTTCCGATATTTTTCTTCGGACAATACCGGCGACTCGGTGACCAGGCGCGCGGCATGGGCGGGCGTCTCCTCGAACAGGTTGCGCTCGCGGCCGAAGCAGGTCTCCAGCGACATCACGATCTGCTCGCGCAGTGGATCGATGGGCGGGTTGGTGACTTGGGCGAATTGCTGGCGGAAATAGTCATACAGCGAGCGGACGCCGCGCGACAATACCGGCATGGGCGTATCGTCGCCCATGGAGCCCACCGCCTCTTGGCCGGCCTCGGCCAGCACTCGCAGTACTTGATCACGCTCCTCGAAGGTGACCTGGAACATCTTCTGATATACCGCCACGGTCTCCTCGTCCCATGGGGAAGGCGCAACATCGTCCTGACCCGTTTCCAAGGCGCGATAGTGCTGCTTCAGCCACTGCTTGTAGGGCTGGCGGGACTTGAGCAGGTTGTCGATGTCGGGCGGCAACAGCAACTCGCCGGTCAGGGTGTCGGCGGCTATCATCTCGCCGGGACGCAGGCGGCCCTTGGCCACCACATCTTCCGGTTGGTACGGATACACCCCGATCTCCGAGGCGAGGGTGATGTGGCGGTCCTTGGTCACGACGTAGCGCGCGGGACGCAGGCCGTTGCGGTCCATCACGCAGGCGGCATAGCGGCCGTCGGTGAGCACGATCCCGGCCGGGCCGTCCCAGGGCTCCATGTGCATGGAGTGATATTCGTAAAAGGCCCGCAGGTCCGGGTCCATGGTCTCCACGTTGTTCCAGGCCGGCGGGATCAACAGGCGCATGGCGCGGAAGATATCCATGCCGCCGACCAACAGCGCCTCCAGCATGTTATCCAGGCTGCTGGAGTCGGAGCCGGTCATGGACACCAGCGGGCGGATGTCGTCCATGTTGGGGATGGCGGGCATCTCGAATTTATTGCCCCGCGCCACCGACCAGTAGCGATTGCCCTGAATGGTGTTGATCTCGCCGTTGTGGGCGAGATAGCGGAAGGGTTGGGCCAGGCGCCACTCCGGCCAGGTGTTGGTGGAGAAACGCTGATGGAACACGCACAGATCGGATGCCAGCCGCACATCTTGCAGGTCGCGGTAAAACACCGGCAGATTGGCCGGCACTACCAGCCCTTTATAAGACACTACGCGCCGCGACAGGCTGGGAACGTAGAACGTCGGGTCCTTGGGCGCAATCGCCTTCTCGGCGCGGCGACGGGCAATATAAAGATGCCGCTCACAGACCGCATCGTCCATGCCCGCCGAAATATTCACGAACACCTGTTCGATATGCGGCAGACTCTTGAGCGCCTCTTCACCGCAGGCCGATGGATCGACCGGCACGCGCCGCCAGCCGGCCACTTGAAATCCCTGTTGCGCCAACTCGCCGGTCACGCGCTGTTTGGCGGTCTCCGCCCGGGCGGGATCCGGGTTCAGAAACACCATGCCCGTCGCGAAACGTTCCGCGAGGCTGAGGCCCGCCTCCAAGGCGACGGCGCGCAAGAAAGACTCGGGCAGCTTCATCAATAGGCCGCAGCCGTCGCCGGTCTTGCCGTCGGCGGCCACCGCGCCACGATGGGTCAGGCAGGCCAGCGCGTTGACGGCGGTCTGCACCACCCAATGGCTGGGCTTGCCATCCATATGGGCAATGAGCCCGAAGCCGCATGAATCCTTTTCGAATTCAGGCCTGTAAAGTCCAGGAGATATATTGCTCGTCGCCACCGATCACCCGCCCACTCTTATGCCCGTCATCGCACCCTATGGGCGCACCTCACCCACCCCCCAACCAGAGGCAAAATGGGACAGGAGTATACAAGTGTAAGCAACTGGATTTCAACGAAAGGGGCGATGACAGTGAAGAAACCCTGCTTCTAAATGGGTTTTGGCGCAAGGCCGACGGTACGAGTCCGCCCTACGAATAGCGTCAGGCCGGCCGCTTAGTTGCCGGTCCCCACACGGAGATCCTTAAAACTGCGAACCCAGGGGTTGGGCGTTCCCCACTTGGCGGGCAATCCCTTGGCGGCCCGCGCGGCCTCGCTATGATTCGCATAGACGCCGTAGACCAGGACATAGAGGAGTTGCCCATCGCGCCGCGCCGTGAAGTACGCGGCCTTATCCTGCAAGTGATTCGTCTCAATAAATTGACGCGCGGTGGTTTCTTCCTTGAGCGCCATCAATTGCAAGGTGTAATGGTCCTCGGGCTGAGCGCGCACCCATTCTGCACCATGAATCTCGCCCTTGGCGGAAACCGCAGCCGGCGCTTTCGGCTTGGCCGCCACCACCTTCGCGGCCTCAGGCTTGGCCGGCGATTTCGGCGGGGAGGCGGCGGGCGGCGCATCCGACGACGACGCGGGCACGCCCGCGGAAACAGTCGTTTCCGCACGCGGCGGCTCTTGGGCAGTCGCGGGAACAGAGGGGAGGGGAAGAGGCTTCACTTCAGCCGCGGGGGAGGCCGTCGCATCCGGGCCGGCAAGCGGCGTTTCGCCGCTTAGGGAACGCACGATCCGCTCGCCCTCGCCCACCGCCACGGGCGGCGGTGATACCGCGTCTTGGCTTTGCCGAGGCTTATCCGGTGCCGGCGGCCCCGGTTTGAACAAGGCGGTGCGCAAGGGAATGATCGCTATCAACAGTACCGCCACAACCGCCGCCGCCATCAACACGGCGCGGTGCTGGCCAAATCCCGTCCCCGCGGAAGCGGCCGCGCCGCCCTTGCGTTCTTTGGCAACGGCCTTATCCAGCATCAGCTGCCATGCCAATTCGTTGATGCGCGCCGCAACACCCCCCGAGTCCGCATGAATCTTGTTGATCAATGCGCTATCGAACGGCCCGTCGCCGCCAGCCCCGGCAGCCTGGAGACGGTGGCGGATATAAGCCGCGGTCCCTTCCTCGGTAAAAGGCGTCACTTCGAAGGTGTGGCTCACGCGGGCGGCGAGGGGAGCAAGACCGGGGCCCTCCAGCGCATTTTGCAGTTGCGGCGTACCAAACAGGATCAGCGACAGGAAATGTCCGGCGTCATTCTCCTCGCACAGCTTGCGGATCAATTCCAGCATCTCCGCGCTGAGATGCTGCGCATCATCCAGCAACAAGACGGGGGACTGGGCAGTCTGGCGCAGCGCTCGCAGCTGCGCGACCAGGGCGGCGTAGAGTGCTTGATGCCCGGCTCGATTGTCCAGCAGCAAACCGAACCCCCGCACCATCTCCCTCAGCAATTCATCGCCGCTCATGCCGTCCCGGACGGTCACCGCCGCCACCCGCCATGCTGTATTGGCGCGCGCCGCAAACTGCTGCAACAAAGCGGTCTTGCCGACCCCCGGCTTGCCCACGATCACCAATAGCGGGCTGTAGGGAGCGAGATGGAGCAAGAGATCCAGACGCTGCTCGCCGTCGGCGTCCGCATAAAAAAAATGCTCGGCGGGCGTATCGGCGAAGGGTTCGCTGAGCAGGCCCAAGCCGGCCAGGTAAGGCGAGTCTTCTTCGTGGCGCAGAGTGCCGAGTTCTGGATTCATGTCACACCTCGCAGTGAGGTCGCCCCTCCCGGGCAACGGTCAGTCCCTGACTTGCATCATAATCTAGGGAATGCACTCGTCACCCGCCTAGATAAACCTCAATAGCCCACCAATAACGGATCGGCTAAGCCCCTCGGCGGCGACCGCCGTCACGGTCGCCTTCCACGAACACCACCCGGTAACCGCGCGCCACCTGGCTGTCCCGCGCCTTGATCAAGGCGCGCTCCGCCGCTTCATGCGTGGTAAAGTATTCCTGCTTGGCCCGCCCCCCGGCATCCTGCCGCCCCGATTCCCTGATCAAGGTCCAGCCCCCCAGCAAATCCTCTTGCAACAGCAACTGACAGTATCGGGGCGGCTGCTCGCCGCTTGCCGGAGTTTGCAGATAAATACGCATAGGCCGCTATTACTTTTCACCTCGCGGCATGTTACGTCAACTGCGCGGGATTGAATACCCGCTCGTATTCGGCGATCGCATAGCGGTCAGTCATGCCGGCGATATAATCGCTTACCGCGCGGGCGCGCCCCGCCGTGCCTTGGGCTTCCTGCAAGGAATGGGCATGAAGGGAAAACTCCGGGGGCAACAGCGCGGCATCCTCCATGAACACCTCGAACAAGGTGCGTATCACCCGCTGCGCCTTGGCGCTCATGCGCCGCACCTTGTAGTGCTGATAAAGCTGTTTGCGCAGAAAACGCTTGAGCTCGAGGTTGTATTCGCGCATGGCGTCGCCGAAACCGATCAGGGGCGCGGGCTGGGCGCGCACCTCGTCAAGGTGCGCCGGGACCGCCGCCGCCAGCCGCGCCCGACTGGACTCCACCAAGTCCGTGACCTGGCGGTTGATCATGCGCCGCACCACTTCGTGAATGAGGCGCCGCCCCGCCAGGCCGGGATAGCGCTGCATCACCGCCTCATATTGTTCATGGAACAAACGCACTTCCAGCAATTGCTCGAGGGTGATCAGGCCGGCGCGCAAGCCGTCGTCCACATCGTGATTGTTGTAGGCAATCTCATCGGCCACGTTGGCAAGCTGCGCCTCTAAACCGGGTTGTTGTTTGTTTAGGAAACGTTGTCCGAGTTCGCCCAACTCCTTGGCCTTGGCAGGCGCGCAATGTTTTAAAATGCCTTCGCGGGTCTCAAAGGTGAGATTGAGGCCGCGAAACTCCGCATAGCGTTCCTCCAATTCATCCACCACGCGCAGTGATTGCAGATTGTGCTCGAACCCGCCGTGGTCCTTCATGCAGGCATTGAGGGCATCCTGGCCGGCGTGGCCGAAGGGGGTATGCCCAAGATCATGGGCCAGTGCGATGGCCTCGGTGAGGTCTTCGTTAAGTTGCAGGGTGCGGGCAACGGAGCGGCCGATCTGCGCCACCTCGATGGAGTGGGTGAGGCGGGTGCGGAACATATCGCCTTCGTGATTGACGAAGACCTGGGTCTTGTATTCGAGACGGCGGAAGGCGCCGGAGTGGATGATGCGATCACGGTCGCGCTGGTATTCGCTGCGATAGTCGGGCGGCGCTTCCGCATAGCGCCTGCCGCGGGAATGTTCCTCCCGTGCGGCGGCGGGCGCTAAGGGCGAACCATTACTCACGGCGGCACTCTTGCAACACGGCCCGCAATAACGCCGGATCATAATCATCCGTTATTACCGCCTTGCCGATGGCCTTCAGCAATACCAAGCGGATCCGACCATCCTGGACCTTTTTATCCACCGCCATCAATTCCAGCATCCGCGCCGGGTCCAGCTTGGCGGGCGCGCGCACCGGCAAACGCGCCCGCTGAATGATCGTGTCAATACGCGACGCGTCCGCGGCCTTGATCCAGCCGAGCCGGGCCGAGAACGCGGCGGCCAGACACATCCCCGCCGCCACGGCCTCGCCGTGCAGCCACGCGCCGTAGCCCATGCCGGTCTCGATGGCATGGCCGAAGGTGTGGCCCAGATTCAACAAGGCGCGCTCGCCGCCCTCCCGTTCGTCGGCGGCCACCACCTCGGCCTTGTTGCGGCAGGAACGCTCGATAGCCTCCGCCAAGACCGCCGCGTCGCGGCGCAGTAAGGCGTCCATGCTTATTTCCAGCCAATCGAGAAAGGCGGCGTCTCGGATCAAGCCATACTTGATCACCTCGGCGAGTCCGGCGCTCAATTCGCGGTCGGGCAGGGTATTCAGCGTGGCGGTGTCGATCAACACGCATTGCGGCTGATGGAAGGCGCCGATCATGTTTTTGCCGAGCGGGTGATTGACCCCGGTCTTGCCGCCCACCGACGAATCTACCTGGGCGAGGAGGGTAGTGGGAATTTGAATGAAGGGTACGCCGCGCTGATAACAGGCGGCGGCGAAACCGGCCATGTCGCCGACCACGCCGCCGCCCAGGGCGACAAGGGTGACGCGGCGATCGCACTGCTTTTCCAGGAGGGCATCGAAGATGCGGTTGAGCACCTCCAGAGTTTTGTACTGCTCGCCGTCCGGCAGTACCACGCTATGGCATTGCCAACCGGCAAAGGCAGTCTGCGCATTGTGCAGATAGAGCGGCGCTACCGTTTCGTTGGTGACGATCATCACCTGCCGCCCGGCAACATGGGGCCGCAGCAAATCGGCACGCGCCAGCAAGCCCTCGCCGATATGGATGGGGTAACGGCGCTCGCCGAGTTCAACAACCAGAGTCTTCATCGTCACCCTTCGTTTCGCCTAACGGACCGCGCCGCTTGCCGCGCGCAGGGGCTTTGGCCTGGCGCTTACCGCGCTCCGCCGGGCGAATTTTAGCAAGGATTTCGCGCTCGGCGGCGCGCGCCGTGCGCCCTCCGGTATCCACCACCAGATCGGCCGTCTCGCGGTACAAGGTATCGCGGGCCAGCAGCAATTCCTCGAGGCGGCGGCGGGGGTCGGGAGTCTGCAACAGGGGGCGATTGCGGTCCTTGCCGGTGCGGGCCAGCAGTTGATCGACGGTGGCATAGAGATAGATTACCGTCCCCCTGTCCCGCAGCCGAGAGCGATTGTCCGGGTCCAGCACCGCCCCACCGCCGGTGGCCAGAACAATGCCGCTGCGCCGGCTCAACTCGTCGATGACCTTTTTTTCGCGCTGGCGGAAACCCGCCTCGCCTTCCACATCAAAGATCAGCGGGATATTGGCGCCGGTGCGGCGCTCGATCTCGTGGTCGCTGTCCACGAACTCCAGCTCCAGGGACTTGGCCAACTGGCGGCCGATGGTGGACTTACCGGCGCCCATCAGGCCGACGAGGAAGATGTTTTCTGTTTTGCCCATGCGGCCAATAGTATGCCGCGTTGAACGGAATGAGAAGAGCGGGCGCAGCCGATATCAGAAGATCGGCTGCGCCTAGCGCATCAATCACATTTTACGGACGTATCCGCAAAACGACGGAGGATCAACGCAGCCGCCCAATGTAGATGTTTTACAATTTCCGTAGTTAGGCCGATGCCTCGCAACCCCACCTTTAGTGAGCGCTGAGAGTCTCTTTCAATATTTTCGGTGTAACGAAGATCAGCAGTTCCACCTTGTCATCCACTTGTTTGGTCTCGCGGAACAACGCGCCCATAACCGGCAGATCGCCCAAGAACGGAACTTTGCTCACATCCTTGCTGCGGGTCTGTTCGTAAATTCCGCCGAGCACCACGGTCTCGCCGTTTTCTACCAGCACCTGGGTGTTAATCGCCCGCGTGTTGATGCTGGGTACTCCGGCATAAACTACGCCCACGCTGTCCTTGGTGACGTTGAGGTCCATGATGACGCGATCATCGGGGGTGATCTGGGGCGTCACCTTAAGGCTTAGCACAGCCTTCTTGAAAGATACGGAAGTCGCGCCGCTGGAGGAGGCCTCCAGGTAGGGAATCTCAACGCCCTGCTCGATATGCGCTTCTTTCTGGTTGGCGGTTATCACCCGCGGATTGGAAACCACTTCCCCCCGGCCCTCCGCCTGCAAAGCGGAAAGTTCGAGGTCCACCAGGGAATTCTTGCCCAGGATCGCCAAGCCGATGCGCCCCGCGGGACTCGTCACCGGCAGGCTGACATTGAGGCGGTTGCTCAAAGAAGGCATGGTCACCGGGAAGGGCTGCCCCGTGGAGCTGACGTTGGTGATGGCGCTGTTGACGACGGTGTCGTTCCCGTTCGCAGACCCGGTGACACTGACCACGCCGCTGTTGCCGTTCTTTGAGACATTGGTCACGCCGAAGCGGGCGCCAAGGTCGCGGCTGAAATCGTCGTTGGCAACGACGATGCGCGACTCGATGAGTACCTGCCGCACCGGGATGTCGAGTTGATGCACCATCTTGCGGATCTCGGCCAAACGCGTGGGCGTTTCTTGAATCAACAAGCTGTTGGTGCGCTCATCCACCGTGACCGTACCCCGCTCCGACAGCAAGGAACTGTCCTTGGAGCGGAGGAACCCGGCGAAGTCGGAGGCCTTGGCGTAATTGATCTGGATCAATTCCGAACGGGTGGGCTCCAATTCCGTAATTTTTTTCTGCGACTCCAATTCTTCCTTCTCGCGGGCGGTAATCTCGGCGCTGGGGGCCACCAGCATCACATTACCCATCTTGCGCATACCCAGCGATTTGGTCTTGAGGATTATGTCCAAGGCTTGATCCCAAGGCACGTCCTTGAGCCGCAAGCTCATGCCGCCCTTCACCGAATCGCTCACCACCATGTTCAAGCCGGTAAAGTCGGCAATGATCTGCAAGGCGGCGCGCACTTCGATATCCTGAAAGTTCAGAGAAAGCTTTTCGCCGGCGTATGCGCCTTCATCCTTCTTAAGCGCATCCTGGGCGGCCTTGGTCACCGGTTTCACTTCCACGGTAAACTGACGCTCCGCCTGATAAGCGAGGTGCTCATAATTTCCCGTGGCCGAGATTATCATGCGAGTGTCTTTGCCCACGGCAAGCGTGTCCACCGTGGTGACGGGCGTGGCGAAATCAACCACGTCGAGGCGCCGTTCCATTTCTTTGGCCACTCCGGCCCCGGCGAAATCCACCACGATATTGCCGCCCTCTTCGTGAATGTTCACGGGGATAGCCGCATTGGACAGGGTCACCAAGATGCGGCCTTCGCCTTTAACCCCGCGCCGAAAATCAACGGCCTCGATCCGGTAAGACGGTGCGGCTGCGGCGGCTGGTTTGGCCTCGGCCTCGGCCACTGCCGTTGCCGACGCCGCGGGGGCGGCCGCCTCTGCGGCTTCGCCGCCTTCTACTGTGATAAAGAAATGATTTCCTTCGATGCGCGTCTTATAAGGCGCCATCTTCACCAAATCCACTACAACTCGGGTCCGGTCTTTGCCCTGCACGGCGGCGACGCTGCGCACCACTCCGAGCCCGATCGCGAAATTCTTCTTGCTCAGATTGCTGGTGGTCTGCGGGAAATCCAGGGCAAGACGCGCCGGCACATCGGTGGTAAAGGTACGCGGCTCATTGACCGGTCCTGTCATCACCAAGTCCACTTGAACGCGGTTACCGGGCAGAGATGAAAACTGGATATCATCCAGCTGAGGCGTTGCCTTGTCGTCCGCCGCCCAGGCATTGCCCGCCGCCAACATCGCCAGCAGCATTGCACACCAACCAGCATGCAGCCGCCACGCCCTCATGCCTGTGCCGTTACGCGTCATCAAACTTTCTATTATGCTCATCACATCTGGCTCCCTACTGGGACTTTTCTGCTAAACCCAAGCTGGCCTGGCGTTCCGCCCATCCCCCGAGCCCATCCGGAATGATTTCCACCAGCTCGACCTTTTCTTCGCTTATCTTCGTAATATGGCCGTGATTCTGCCCTAAGTAGTTATTGCGTGTAACGCGGTATACTAGGCCATCCGGCGCCTTGATGATGGCCCACATGCCGTTTTTCTGGGTCAACGTCCCAACCATGCGCAAGGTATCCAAGGGAAACGCCTCCAATGCCTCCCGACGGCGATTTGCGTCAGGGTGCAATCCGCCGCTCGATATCCCGGACGCCTTGGCAAGGCCGGAAGTAAGGCCCCAATTTTCAAAAGGCGATTTGCGCCCGCCGGATTGGTAGTTAAAGGACTCGAAAGGTTTAACCTCAGGGATGGGCTCGACGCGCCCGCCCGGTTTGGCCTTCTCCGCTTCCACATAGCTGCGCAGATCGCTCAGCTTGTCGCTACTGCACCCAGCGACGAGCAATCCCGCCATTACTCCCGCGAATATCCTCGCCAGAGGTCGACGCATCATGACCGATTCGGGTTGCGCCGAATACGGCACTGTTGCATCGGCTGCAAGTCCGTCATAACGGGCGGCTCCTCGGCTCATTGCCCGCCCTCCTCAAGATAGCGATAGGTTTTGGCGGTAAGCTCCATGACAAGCGTTTTATTTTTGCTGTCCTTGCCCGCTCCAATAATAATATCGTGCAAGGTCACTATACGAGGCAATACCGCCACATCGCTCACAAACTTGCCGAACTCATGGTAATCGCCGCTCACTTTGATCTTGATCGGCAACACCGCATAAAAATCGGCGGGGACCTCGGCCTCCGGTTTGAACAACTCAAATTCCAGGCCGTTGCTTAAGCCGGTCTGGGAGATATCCACCAACAGCTCGGCGATTTCCGTTTTGGAGGGAAGCTGCCGCAGCATGGTACCGAACGAGCGTTTCATCTCCTCCATCTGTTGCTTGTAAATCGCCAGATTTGCGGCCATATGCTGCTTTTGCTCAAACTCAGCCTTGAATGCCGCTTCCTTTCGTTGGGCCTGGTCCAATTCAGCCAATTGATTGCGGGTATCGAACCAAAATCCCGCCGCCAGCACTAGGACGCAAAGAACAGCGACGGCGCCCCCTTTGATAACGACCGGCCAATTCCCGGCATCTTTAGGATCCAGGTTTTGTAGTTGTTGTTTTAGCTCTGCAAACTTCATGACGGCTTACCTGCCTTAGGAGCGGCGGGCTTGGGATTGGCAGCCTTAGGTGCTGCTTTAGGCGCAGATTTGGGCGCGTCCTTGGGTGTAGCTTTGGATGCGCCTTCGGCACCGCCCCCAGACACCGAAGTCTCGCCTGCCGTCACCTGCTTAATATTCAATATGAACTTGCTCCCCTTTTGGCCGTCCTTGCTATTCACCGCCTCGATCACATTCAAGCTCGGCTCCGTAAGCCAGTGCGAGCCGTCGATATTGCGCATGAATGCCGAGACCCTGGCATTGGACTGGGCAATGCCCTCGACCACAATTGCATTGCCGGTCTGTTTGAAGCTCGTCAAATAAACGCCGTCAGGGATCGTCTTCACTAATTCATCGAAAAGATGAACCATCTGCGGACGTTGCCCCTGTAGTTCCTCGATGACCTTCATCCGGGCAAGGAGCTGTGCCTTTTCCGTCTCCAGGCTCTTAATTTCGGTAATCTGCTGCTCAACCTTTTTGATTTCCTGGTCCAGAAAGGCATTGCGCCCGTTCTGCGTGTCGATGACGCCGGTCATGTGGAAGTGAATATAGACAATCACCAACACCATAACGAACGCGGCACCGCCGAGTATCGAATAAAACTCCCGCTCGCGCTCTTTGCGCAACAATTCACGCCATGGCAATAGATTAATGCGCGTCATCAGTCAAAACTCCTCATGGCCAAGCCGCAAGCAATCAGCAATGCGGGGGCATCGCTGTTCAACGCATGCGGCTTGACTCGAGACGACAGCGCCATGTTGGCGAAGGGGTTGGCGATGGACGTGGTGGTCCCGAGTTTCTCCGAAATCAACTCGTCGATCCCCAATATGGAGGCGCAGCCGCCCGCCAGGACGATGTGATCCACGTTGTTGTACTGGCTGGAAGAGAAAAAGAACTGCAGCGAGCGGCTTACTTGCTGCGCCATCGCTTCCTTGAAGGGGTCAAGCACCTCGGGGCCGTAGTTGTCCGGCAACCCTCCCTGTTTCTTCGCCATTCCGGCTTCTTCATAGGAAAGCCCATAACGGCGTTGGATTTCCTCGGTCAGCTGCTTGCCGCCGAACACTTGTTCACGAGTATAAATGATCTTGAAATCATGCAGCACATTGAGGGTAGTCATGGTCGCCCCCACATCCGCGACGGCGATGATCCTGCCTCTACCTTCGTCGGGCAATTGCGCGCCGAGCAGGCCGAACGCCGTTTCCATGGCAAAGGCCTCCACATCGACTATCTTGGGCGTCAGGCCGCCCAACTCTACGGCGGCGACGCGCACATCGACATTCTCGCTGCGGGAAGCCGCCAACAGCACATCCACGGTGTCCGGCTTCTTTTCGGAGGGCCCCAGCACTTGAAAATCGAGGTTAACCTCTTCCATGGGGTAGGGAATATATTGATCCGCCTCCAGGCGAATCTGGCTCTCTACTTCGCTTTCCGACAGGGAGGCGGGCATGGAGATGACCTTGGTGATCACGGCTGAACCTGCCACCGCTACCGCGGCATGCTTTATCCGGGTACCGGAGCGACTCACGGCCTTGGCGATTGCAGACCCCACCGCTTCTACATCGGCGATGCTCTTTTCCACCACCGCATGGGGGGGCAGGGGCACCACCGCGTAGCTCTCTACCCGGTAACGCGAGCCACTCTGACCCAATTCCAGCAGTTTGACCGCCGTCGAACTGATATCCAGTCCCAGTACGGCCGATCCTTTCCTTTTAAAGAACCGCAAGGCTTGTCCCTTTCACGTGCTCATTTTGATCAAGTTAGTCTGTATAATTTAGGCCAATGCACGGAAGCCCATGCTCAACCATAATCAATAACAGCCTGGAACACAACATGGTTCGCATCAAATTATCGGAACCTTTATACTAAACCTTAATTAATTTTCCTTTGACTCAGTTCACATCCCCTTTCTATCGATGACATCCTCTGTAAAAATTCTGCGCCTGGGCGCACTCAGCATGGCGGGACTGGCGCTGGCCGGCGCCATCGCCGTCGCCGGCCTGTACCTATACCTTTCCCCCCAGCTGCCCTCCGCCGAGGCATTGCGCGACGTCCGTTACCAGGTGCCGCTGCGCGTCTATAGCCGGGACGGCAAGCTGCTGGCTGAGTACGGAGAGATGCGGCGCACGCCTGTTAAATTGAATGAAGTCCCGGACCTGATGGTGAAAGCGGTCCTAGCCGCCGAGGACGACAGGTTCTTCCAACACCCTGGCGTTGACTACCAAGGCCTGTTGCGGGCGGCCTGGCATCTGGCGACCACCGGCCAAAAATCCCAGGGCGGCAGCACCATCACTATGCAGGTAGCCCGCAATTTCTTTCTCGGGCGGGAAAAGACCTATTTACGCAAACTGACGGAGATCTTGCTGTCCCTAAAGATAGAGCACGAATTTACTAAAGAAGAGATACTGGAACTCTACCTCAATAAAATCTATCTCGGTCAGCGCGCCTACGGCATCGCGGCGGCGGCTCAAGCTTACTACGGGGTGGAGTTGCCGAAATTGAGTCTGGCGCAAATGGCCATGGTCGCGGGCCTGCCCAAAGCACCGTCGCGCTTCAACCCGGTCATCGATCCTCAACGCGCCCTGGAGCGCCGCGACTATGTGCTGGGACGCATGCGGACGGTCGGCTATATCAGCGAGCAAGCCTACCGTACGGCCCTAAAGGAACGCGATACCGCCGTGCTACACAACCTGACCATCGAGGCTGAGGCCCCTTACCTGGGCGAACTCGCGCGGGCGGAGGCGGTGCAACGTTTCGGCGAGGATGCCTATACCGCCGGCTACAAGATCATCACCACCATCGACACCCGCCTGCAATCAGCCGCCAATGGCGCGCTCCGCGATGCCTTGCTGGATTACGAATACCGCCATGGCTATCGAGGACCGGAAGCCCAAGTGGCGCTGCCTCCCCAAGCCGGGCCGGATGCATGGGCCGCCGCCCTCGCCGACCACGACCCGGTTGGCGGTTTGCCGGCAGGGCTGGTGCTGGAAGTGGGGACATCGGACATCAAAGTATTTCTAAAGGACGGCACCCTTATTCACATTCCGTGGACTGGACTTGAATGGGCGCGCCGCTATGTCAACGAAAACCAAACCGGCCCCGCCCCGCAAAGCCCGGCGGATATAGTCAAACGGGGGAATATCATCCGCGTCGAACACCAGAAGGATGGCCAATGGCGGCTGTCGCAGATCCCTGCGGTTGAGGGGGGGCTAACAGCGTTGCGGCCAAATGACGGCGCCATTATTGCGATGGTCGGCGGATTTGATTTCTACAAAAGCAAATTCAATCGAGCCACGCAGGCCGCCCGGCAACCGGGGTCCAGTTTCAAGCCCTTTGTCTACTCCGCCGCCCTTGAACAAGGCATGACGCCGGCGACGATGATCAACGATGCGCCGGTGGTGTTCGATGATCCCGGATTGGAAGACGCCTGGCGTCCCGAAAACTACTCCGGCAAGTTCTACGGGCCCACCCGCTTGCGCGAGGCATTGGTAAACTCCCGCAACTTGGTGTCGATCCGCATATTGCGCGCCATAGGCATCGACAGCACCCTCGACTATGTGTCCCGCTTCGGGTTCGACAAAGACAAGCTGCCGCATAATCTGTCGCTGGCACTTGGCAGCGGCGCCATCACTCAGCTCGACCTGGCTTCCGGATACGCGGTCTTCGCCAACAGCGGCTATCGCGTTGCCCCGTATTTCATCGATCGTATCGAAGATATCGCTGGCAAGGTGCTGGTGACAAGCTCGCCTAACCGGGTGTGCCAGGAGTGCGAAGCGATGCCCGCCGATCAAGCAAAGCCGGGGCATATCGCCCCCAGGGTGATCACTGCGCAAAATGCCTATTTAATGACCAGCATGATGCGGGACGTGATCCGGCGTGGTACCGGCCAGCGCGCCAATGAACTCGGCCGCAACGATATCGCCGGCAAGACCGGCACCACCAACGACCAGCGCGACGCCTGGTTCGCCGGCTTCAATCCGAATGTGGTAACCGTGACTTGGGTGGGATTCGACGACACTCACCCCCTTGGCGCTGCGGAGACCGGCGGACGGGCGGCCTTGCCCATGTGGATTGACTTCATGCGGGCGGCCCTGCAAGGGGTCCCTGATCATCCCGCGGAGCAACCGCCCGGCCTGGTTACGGTACGCATCGATCCCGACACCGGACTGCTCGCGGACAGCAAAGACCGCAAGGCCATCTTTGAAACTTTCTTCGCGGATCATGTTCCTACCCGAAAGGCAGGGCCCGGCGCCGCCGAGGCCGGCAACAACTCGGAAGGAACGCCCGCCATACCGGAGCAGCTGTTCTAGG
>Ga0153916_10001058_pt1 | contig 19351 bp, 21 predicted proteins | sample Opewatmetagenome_FD_109642 | JGI IMG/M metagenome (GOLD analysis project Ga0153916, IMG submission 109642) | Freshwater wetland microbial communities from Ohio, USA - Open water 3 Core 3 Depth 4 metaG | ecosystem: Environmental > Aquatic > Freshwater > Wetlands | place: USA: Ohio, Lake Erie... | reverse complement strand
GCCGAACCCGGCCTCGGTGACGACATAGTCGCCGAGCTTCAGCGCGGTCTTGGTCGCCATCACCGAATTGCAGCCATGCGCGATGTTCGCGAACGGGCCGCCATGGATGAAGGCGGGGTTGTTTTCGAGGGTCTGCACGAGATTGGGCTGGAGCGCATCCTTGAGCAGCACGGTCATCGCGCCATCGGCCTTGATGTCACGCGCGGTGACCGCGGTCCGGTCGCGCCGGTAGCCGACGATGATGTCGCCGAGCCTTTGTTCGAGATCGGCCAGATCATTGGCGAGGCAGAGGATGGCCATGATCTCGGAGGCGACGGTGATGTCGAAGCCCGATTCGCGGGGATAGCCATTGGCGACGCCGCCCAGCGACTGCACCATCTGGCGCAGCGCGCGATCGTTCATGTCGAGAACCCGCCGCCAGCTGATGCGGCGGATGTCGAGGCCCTGATCGTTGCCCCAATAGATGTGGTTGTCGATCATCGCCGCCAGCAGGTTGTGGGCGCTGGTGATGGCATGAAAATCGCCGGTGAAGTGGAGGTTGATATCCTCCATCGGCACCACCTGCGCAAAGCCGCCGCCGGCCGCGCCGCCCTTCATGCCGAAGCAAGGGCCGAGCGAGGGCTCGCGGAGACAGACGATCGACTTCTTGCCGATGCGGTTGAGACCGTCGTTGAGGCCGACCGATGTGGTCGTCTTGCCCTCGCCGGCGGGGGTGGGGTTGATCGCGGTGACCAGGATCAGCTTGCCGTCTGGCCGATCCGTCAGCTTGTTTACATAATCGAGCGACAGCTTCGCCTTATAATGTCCATATGGGGACAGGGATTCCGCAGGAATGCCCAACTGGTCGCCGATGGCCATGATCGGCTTCATCTTCGCAGCCCGCGCGATTTCGATATCGCTCGCCATGTATTTTCTCCCGTTAGGTGTCCGGCTCTCGCAATAACCGGTTTAGTTGATTTCGCAACTAGCAACCACGTTCTGCCCGCGCGATCAAGACCGAAAAAGCGAACCGGCGCTTGAGGCCCGGGGAACTAGCCGTTAGGTTCATGCTTCGTTCCGCTGGAGACTCCATGACGATCATCGAGATAGTGTTGCTTGCTGGAGGGCTCGCGATTGGCGGCCTCGGGTTCGGCTGGATGCTGTGGGGCCGGGGGCTCGCGACGGCGCGGGCTGAACGGGACGATTATGTCCAGAAATTCCGGGATGCGATCAAGGACATCGACGTCGAAAAGCGGCGGGCGGACCGGATCGTCGAGGTTGAAGCGGAGCTCCGGCAGATCCGGGATGAGCGCGATCAGACGCGTGAACGGCTCGCCGCGCTTCAGGCCGAGCGCGAAGCCAGCGATCGGGCGTTCGAAGCGCGGCTCAACGAATTGCGGGAGGCGAAAGACGCCCTTTCGGCGCAGTTCAGCGAGGTCGGCGCGAAGCTGCTGGCCGAGGCGCAGGGTAAGTTCCTCGACCGCGCCAATGAGCGGTTCGCCGAGGCGGGCAAGGAAAGCGAGGCGAAGCTTAAGCTGCTGCTCCAGCCGGTCGAAACCACGCTCAAGCGCTACGAAGAGGGGCTGGCCCAGGTCGAGAAGGAGCGGGTCGGCAGCTATCGCGAATTGCGCGAGGCGGTGGAACAGGTGCGCATGGGGCAAGGGCAGGTGCGCGACGAGACCGCGAAACTGGTCAGCGCGCTCCGCGCGGCGCCCAAGACCCGGGGCCGCTGGGGCGAACAGCAGTTCAAGAACCTGATCGAGATTGCGGGCCTGAGCCACGTCGTCGACTTCCGGGCCGAAGTGTCGGTCGAGACCGACAATGGATTGCTGCGGCCCGATTTCGTGATCCGGCTGCCCGGCGACCAGCAGCTTGTCGTCGACATCAAATGCTCGCTCGAGGCCTATCTCAATGCGTCCGAGGCGACCGATCCGGCGCAGCGCGCGGTGTTCCTTGAGGGGCATGCGCGGGCGGTGCGGGTGCATGCCGAGGCGCTGGCGAAGAAGGCCTATTGGAACCAGTTCGAGAAGGCCCCCGATTTCGTGATCATGTATGTGCCCGGCGACAATTTCGTGTCGGCCGCGCTCGAAGCCGACCTGGATCTCTGGGAACGGGCGGCGCGAAACCGGATCATCATCTGCGGCCCTTCAACCTTCCTGCCGATGGCGCGCACCGTCGCGAGCATCTGGCGGCAGGAGAAGATGGCCGAGGAGGCCAAGGTGATCGGCGCGCTCGGCAAGGAGATTTACGAGCGGCTGGCAGTGGCCGCCGGCCATCTCAAATCGTTGGGCAAGGGGCTCAACAGCGCGGTCAACGGATATAATAATTTCGTCAGTTCGTTCGAGACGCGCGTGCTCGTCACCGGCCGCAAGCTTCGGGATCTCAACATCGAGACCGGCGCGAAAGAGATCGAGACGGTCGAACAGGTCGACAGCCTAGCGCGGGAACCGGCAGCCGCACGGGACCTGCTGCCGGAGAAGTAGCGCCGCGCCAGGCGTAACCGGTCAACCGGTCACGCCGGCTTTTTGGTTGCGCCCCCCTGCCATCGTGCGGCGCCGCCGATCGCCCCGAAGCCGATCATCATCGTCATCCAGGTCGTCGGCTCCGGGATACCGCTGACCGGAGGCGGAGGGGGCGGAGGATTGATGCCGCCGCCACCGCCACCGCCCGGCGGGACCAGAAAGCCGCCGCCCGGCCCCGCACCGGGACCCAGCAGGAAGGGGGATGCCGAGGTGAGCTCGGTGATCGGTTCGGGCGAGAGACCAAGCGGCGTGAGACCGATCGAGGCGAGCGGTGCGGGCGCCGCCATCACCGGCGGACATTCCGGCGCCTGCGCCAGACCCGCGGGCTTCTTGCTGGCGGAAGCAGGCGCTTTCTTCGCCGGAACATAACCAGCGGCGCGGGCGATCTTGTCGCGGGTCGGCTTGTGCAGCAGCGCCGGTGGTGCTGCCACCACTGGACATATGCATAAACCCGCTAAAATCTTCGCTGCAGCGCTCATTCGATGACCCTCCGATGGCGACGTTGTTACTGAAAGAAACTGGGCGCGCCGGGTCGATCCCGGGCTACGCAGGCTCTTTCAACTTGGCTGAGACAAAAGCATCTCATCCTTGAGCTGCGGCTACTCAAGAATCGGGCCAGAATCAAAATATGTCTCGATCTGACACGCTTAGCTGGTTAAGAAAATCTTAACCATTAGGCATTTGTAAAGATTTCTGACAATAGTTTAATTCTTTATTTGCAGATGCTTAGGCTGTTTGTCGCCATGGCCCTAGGGCGGGCGCGACTGCGCGGAACTAGCCGCGGGCAGGCTTCTCGCCGAGCTGGTCAAGGACTTCATAGAGCATCACGCCCGCCGCGACGGAGACGTTGAGGCTGTCGGCGCGGCCGCGCATCGGCAATCGGACGAGCAGATCGCAGGCCTTTTCATAGGCTTCGGGCAAACCGGCCTTTTCATTGCCCATCAGAACGAAGACAGGCGCTTGATAGCGCGGCTGCCGATAGTCCTCGGTGGCGTTGAGGCTGGTGCCGACAAGCTGACCCGGCCCGCTTCGCAGCCAGGCCAGGAATTCCGGCCAGGGGGCGACAGCCACCCGCTGGGTGAAGATCGCCCCCATCGAGGCCCGCACGGCTTCCACCGAAAAGGGATCGCAGCAATCGTCCACCAGGATCAGCCCGCCGGCGCCCACGGCGTCGCCGGTGCGCAGCAAGGTGCCAAGATTGCCCGGGTCGCGCAGCGCCTGCGCCACGATCCAGATATCGGCAGTGCTTCGATCGAGCGTCGCAAGCTGAACCTTCAGATCGTCGAACACGCCGATTACCGCCTGCGGATTATCCTTCCCCGAGATTTTCTGGAGGATGTCCCGGCTGGTGCGCACGGCGGTGCCGCCGGCAGCTTCGGTTTCGGCGATCAGCCGCTGCATCAGAGGATGCGCCTCGGAATCGCTGGAGAAGATCAGATATCGAGGGCGGTGGCCTGCATCGGACGCCTCGGTGACGATGCGCAGCCCTTCGGCGATGAACAGGCCCTCGGCCTTGCGGTGCTTCTTGTCACGCAGGCTCCGGACACGCTTGATCAGCGCGTTGGAGAAGCTGGTGATGTCGTGAGGCATATTGCCGGTCCGCCGGTTGACGGTGCGTCAGTCTTCGCCGAATCGGGATTCGACGAGCGTGGCCAGCGCGGCCAGCGCTTCGTCGGCCCGTTCGCCGGTCGCTTCGATGGTGATTGCGTCACCGATTCCCGCGCCCAGCATCATCAGCCCCATGATCGAGGTGCCGCACACGCGATTGCCCTCTTTTTCGACGACGATTTCGGCTGGATAATTGGAAGCCAGGGTCACGAACTTTGCGCTCGCCCGGGCGTGGAGACCGCGCTTGTTGGTGATCTCGATCGTCCGCGTTCGGGTCACGTCGCCGACCTCAAGCGGCTTCCCCGAGGATTGCTGATGCCACCGAGATATATTTCCGGCCGGCTTCCTGTGCTGCCTCGACGGCCTTGGAGATGTCCATCTGCCCGCGGACGCTGGCGAGTCGAATTAGCATCGGCAGGTTGATTCCGGCGATCACCTCGACATTCCCGTTGCCCATCAGCGAAATCGCGAGATTCGACGGCGTGCCGCCAAACATGTCGGTGAGAAGGATGACGCCTTGCCCGGTGTTGACGCGCGCCGCCGCCTGCTCGATCTCGGCGCGTCGGGCCTCCATGTCGTCATCGGGACCAATGCAGATGGCTTCCACTTGCTTTTGCGGACCTACGACATGCTCCATCGCGGCAACAAATTCCGCGGCAAGCCTGCCATGTGTCACCAATACCAGCCCAATCATCGTGCCTGTTCAACTCCTGTCGGCGTGCGCCGCTCCTCTATGCTCGGCGGCGTCATCCGGCAATGACTGCAGATCGCGATGCTGAACCGTGGGCGAAAATCCCCCGGCGGACAAGCGTCGGGCCAGCTGTTCGGTGAAATAAACCGAACGGTGACGCCCCCCGGTGCAGCCAATTGCAACGTTCACGTAAGCCTTACCGTGCGCCGAATAGCGCGGAACGAGAAAGCCTAACAGTCCTGATATCCGGTCCAGCGCCTCGTCGTGGGAGGGATCGGCGGCGATATAGGCGGCAACGTCGGAATCCAGCCCGGTTTTCGCGGACAGATGCTTTTCCCAATAGGGATTGCGCAGAAAGCGGATGTCGAACACCAGGTCGGCATTGCGGGGAACGCCCCGCGCGAATCCGAATGACATCAGGACCAACGTGGCCTCGCCAGCACCGCTGGTGCCGAAGCGTTCGCGAATCCGCTGGCGGAGATCGTTGGCGGTCCAGTCCGTTGTATCGAGCGCGTCATCCGACTCGTCACGCAACAGCGCCATGATCTCGCGTTCCCGGGTGATGCCGTCGCTGGCTGGCCGGTCGATGGCCAGCGGATGCCGCCGCCGGGTTTCGGAGAACCGTCGTTCGAGCTCGGCGCTGCTGCAATCGAGGAAGAGGAGCTCGACCGCGATTTTCTGGCTGCGCAGACGCTTCAGCCGCGTGACGATGTTCGCGGCGTCGAAGCCGCGCGTGCGGCTATCGATTCCGATCGCCAGCGGCCGCTCGCCGCTGGGCTCGCCAACTGGGCCGGGTATGGCGAGCAGCTTGTCGAGCAGGGACAGCGGCAGATTGTCGACGACTTCCCAGCCCGAATCCTCGAGGGCCTTGAGCGCGGTGGTCTTGCCAGCGCCCGACATGCCTGTAACCAGCAGCAGTTCCGAAATCGGTGTCGGCATCGTTCCCGTCATCTCTCACTTGCGCTGGTTTGCGCAAGCGCCCATTCGAGCTTCAGCGGCGCCGAGGCTTCGAAGGCGCATAGACGAATCATCGGCACGGCAACCTCGCTATGCCGCCAGACCAGCGGTTCCGGCAGGCGGTCGGGCGGCGTGTCGAGATCGGCGACCAATGTGATCGGCGCCTGGCTCCGGTATGGGATCTCGACGAGGCCAACTCCCCTTATTTCCATCTTCCCTGCGATTCTGGGCGGGGCCGAGGCGATGAGCCTGCCCGCTTTCACATCCAGTTCGGTATAATCATCGGCGACCAGTTCCCAGCCGCGATCGATTAGGCGCAGGGCAAGATCGGATTTGCCAGCGCCGGAACGGCCGATCAGAAGCACGCCTTCGGTGCCGTGTGCGACGCTGGTGGCATGGATCAAGCTCTCGGCCATCGTTCGCCTCAGTCTTCGGCGACCGGCAAGGTGACGGTGAAACGCGCCCCGGAAGCGGCGTCGGATCGATCCTCGGCGATGATCCGGCCATCATGCGCTTCGACGATCGTCTTGGCGATGGCGAGACCCAGGCCGCTGTGCTTGCCGAAAGCTTCGCCTTCCGGCCGGTCCGAGTGGAAACGGCTGAAGATCGCCTCGCGTGCCTCGGGGGGGACACCGGGCCCTTCATCATCGACCCGAAGCTGCACCCGGTTGCCGTCGCGGGTTGCCGAGATCTGCACGAGGCCGTTGTCGGGCGAAAAGCTGATCGCATTTTCAATGAGATTTTCGAAAACGCGGACCAACCGCCCTTCCTCGCCCATCACCACAGCGGTGCCGGGTTCCGGTCGTGCATAGGCAAGGCCGATACCGCGCTCGATACCGCGCGTTTCGCGGGCGGCGACGAGGGCGCCGAGCATCAGCCCGAGATCGATCTTTTCGAAACGGATTCGCGACAGCTCGGCATCCAGGCGCGATGCTTCGGCGATATCGGTGATCAGCCGGTCGATGCGCTGGACGTCGTCGCGGACAAGCGCGAGCAGCTGCTTATGGAGCGCAGGATCGGCGACATTGTCGATCGCTTCGACCGCCGACCGCAGCGAAGCCAGCGGGTTCTTGAGTTCGTGGGCCACATCCGCCGCGAAAGCTTCGGTCGCGTCGATCCGCTGCCGCAGCGCCTGACTCATGTCGGAGAGCGCGCGGGCGAGGAGGCCGATTTCATCGCGGCGCGACGGCAGCCGGGGAACGGTGACCTCGCGGGCGCGGCCCTGCTTCACCCGGTGCGCGGCAATCGCCAGCCGCCGGAGCGGACGGACAATGGTCCGCGCCAGGAAAAGCGAAAGCAGCAGGCTGAGACCGATGGCGATGCTGAGCACCACGCCGGACCAGAACCGTTCGGCGCGCACGTCGCGGGTCACGTCGCGGGCATTGGTCGTGAGGAGGAGGATCGTCCCGTCCGAATTCTCCAGGGGGACTGCGGCGCTGAACACCGGCGTGCGATCAGGGGCGAAACGGACTCGTGCTTCTGACGTCCCGTTTTGCACCGCCGCCTGAGCCTCGGGCCACGCCTGACGTCGGTCCATCGCAGGCTCGATAAACGGTGGCGGCGGCGCGGCGGCGGCCACCGCATCCACGGCGCGATCGAGGAAGCGAGCGACGTCCTTCTGCCAAGGTTCCTCAGCGGGGTCGCGCAAGCGGTAAGTGGGGCCAGACGTCTGCCAACTGTCAAGGATCTGGTGTCCCGAGGCATCATAGATGCGCAGCCTCGTCCGACTGCTCTGACCCATGGTGCCGGCCAGTGCCGCTCGCTCCTCGGTTGGCGCGGCCGCGAGTGCATCGGCCATCACGTCGGCGATCGTCAGGAACTGGGCCTGACGTTCCGCGAACAGGCGGTTGCGGTAGCTGTCGAGGTAGATGACCGAGCCGGCGAGCATCGCCACGGCGAAGATATTGATCGCGAGAATCCGGGCGGTGAGCGACCAACGTCCGGACCAGCGGAGCGTCAGATCGTCAGCGTTCCTATTCTTCGGAGAAGCGGTAGCCAACGCCATAGAGCGTATCGATTCCCTTGAATTCCGGATCGACCATCCGGAATTTCTTGCGCAGGCGTTTTATGTGGCTGTCGATGGTCCGATCATCGACATAGACATCGTCCTGATAGGCCGCGTCCATGAGCTGATCGCGCGATTTCACAAATCCAGGTCGCTGGGCCAATGCCTCCAATATCATGAACTCGGTGACGGTCAGCGCGACGTTTTGTCCCGCCCAGCTGACCCGGTGGCGGGCCGGATCCATCTTCAGCCGTCCGCGGATGATCGGCTCAGCCAGCGGTTCACCGCCACCGCCCTCTTCAATGGCGCGATTCTCGGCCCGGCGGAGCACGGCCCGGATCCGCGCGATCAGCAGGCGCTGCGAGAAGGGCTTTGCGATATAATCATCGGCGCCCATGGCGAGGCCAAGCGCTTCATCCAGCTCATCATCCTTCGAAGTCAGGAAAATCACCGGAATCTGGGTCTTCTCCCGCAGCCGCCGGAGCAACTCCATGCCGTCCATGCGCGGCATCTTGATGTCCAGCACAGCCAGGTCGGGCGGATTCTCGAGCAAAGCTTTCAGCGCAGTTTCGCCATCGGTGTAAACGCGCGTCTGAAAACCTTCCGCCTGCAGCGCGATCGAGACCGAGGTCAGGATGTTCCTATCGTCATCAACAAGCGCGATCGTGGCGGTCATGCGTTGTTGCGAGTCCTCGACATGAAGATTGCAGGCATCGTGGGGTTGCATCCGAAACGGTACGACTGCTCTAGCCGATGGCACCGGCTTGAGCAACGCGACGTTTTTTGCGCGGCCGGCAGGTTGTTTTTGACCGCGCACGCTCCATCCTATATGCGGCGCTCGAACAAAAAAGGCTGAGCCTCCATGTGGGCCTTGGCCCTCACATGGATCTGTTTTGCTCAAAGGAGTCTATCTGGTGACAAAGAGTGTGTCGTCCTACGGTCTGGACAAGCAAGGGATTGCGACGTCCGCGGCGCTGCACTGGAATCTCGAAACGGCGCCGCTCGTCGAGATGGCAGTGTCGCGGCGCGAGGGCCTGCTGGCGAAGGACGGCCCGCTGGTCGTGGAAACCGGCAAGCACACAGGCCGCTCCGCTCAGGACAAGTTCACCGTCCGCGATCAGGAGACCGAGAACACCATCTGGTGGGGCAAGACCAACAAGCCGATGTCGCCCGAGCATTTCGCGGCGCTGAAGGCCGACTTCCTGAAGCACCTCGACACCAAGGACGTGCTGTTCGTCCAGGATCTCTACGGCGGCTCGCAGGAGGAGCATCGCGTCAACGTGCGCATCATCAACGAGCTTGCCTGGCACTCGCTGTTCGTCCGCACGCTGCTGGTCCGCCCCTATCATGGCGAGCTTGAAGACTTCCTGCCTGAGTTCACGATCATCGATCTGCCTTCGTTCAAGGCCGATCCCGCGCGCCACGGCTGCCGGTCGGAGACGGTGATCGCCGTCAACCTGACCGAGAAGCTGATCCTCATCGGTGGCACGGCCTATGCCGGCGAGATGAAGAAGTCGGTGTTCTCGATCCTCAACTACCTGCTGCCCGTGAAGGGCGTGATGCCGATGCACTGCTCGGCCAATATCGGCGAGAATGGCGACACCGCGGTCTTCTTCGGCCTGTCGGGCACCGGCAAGACGACGCTGTCTGCCGATGCCAGCCGCACGCTGATCGGCGACGACGAGCATGGCTGGTCGGATACGGCGGTCTTCAACTTCGAAGGCGGCTGCTATGCCAAGATGATCCGCCTGAGCGCCGAGGCCGAGCCGGAGATCTTTGCGACCACCAAGCGTTTCGGCACCGTGCTCGAGAACGTCGTCATCGATCCGGCGACGCGCGAGCTCGACCTCGACGATAATTCGTTGGCCGAGAACACCCGCGGCGCCTATCCGATCCACTTCATCCCGAACGCCTCGGGGGCCAATATGGGGCCGGTGCCGAGGAACATCATCATGCTGACGGCCGACGCCTTCGGCGTGCTGCCTCCGATCGCCAGGCTGACGCCCGAGCAGGCGATGTATCACTTCCTGTCGGGCTACACCGCCCGCGTCGCCGGCACCGAAATCGGCGTTACCGAGCCCGATGCCACCTTCTCGACCTGCTTTGGCGCACCGTTCATGCCGCGCCATCCGTCGGTTTACGGCAATCTGCTGAAGGAGCGGATCGCCAAGGGCGGCGTCGATTGCTGGCTGGTCAACACCGGCTGGACGGGCGGCATCTATGGCGTCGGCAAGCGCATGCCGATCAAGGTGACGCGCGCGCTTCTCAATGCCGCTCTGGATGGATCGCTGAAGCACGCGGAGTTCCGCATCGATCCGAATTTCGGTTTCGAAGTGCCGGTGTCGGTGACCGACGTCGACTCGACGATCCTCAACCCGCGCGAGACTTGGGCGGACAAGAGCGCCTATGACCAGAAGGCCAAGGCGCTGGTGCAGATGTTCATCGACAACTTTGCGCAATTCGCCGATCACGTCGACGAGGGCGTTCTGCAGGCGGCGCCGAAAGCCGCCTGACCCGAGCCGATTGATCACCGCTTCAATAAAGCGCGTCGGCTCCGGCCGGCGCGCTTTTTCTATGGGGTATTGCTGATGGAGCACGCGCCGCGCCTGTTCGCTTCCGACGATGCTGTCCGGCGGGTCGGCGAGGGGCTGCTCGGCCGGACACTGCCGCGCGAGGAATGGACCCACGAGGCGCATCTCGCCGCCTGCCTCTGGCTGCTCCGCGAGCGGCCCGACATCGTTCTGGAACGCGAGCTGCCGGGAATCATCGCCGGATACAATGTTGCGGTCGGCGGCCGGAACAGCGACAGCGAGGGCTATCACGAGACGATCACTCAAGCCTATATCCGCGTCGTCGCCTTGTTCCTGGCGCGTCAGGCGAGCGACAGGCCGCTGGTCGAGCTGGTCAATGCGTTGCTTCGCGCGCTCGAAGGGCGTCGCGACCATCTGCTGGATTACTGGTCGCACAAGCGGCTGTTCTCGGTTGAGGCGCGTCGGCGCTGGGTCGATCCCGATCTGCGTCCGTTACCACCTCAGTCCAGTACCGCCCTGTTCGATGCGCAAGAGGTCCGCGCGCATCTGATCGCGGCTGCGCGCGCGGGCGAAGCGCTCAGCTATTCCGAACTGCTGGGATTGCTCGGCTACCGCTTCTCCCGCCCGAAGATGCGGGCGCTCTGCGCCGTGCTCGGCGATGTCGATGCGGAGGCGCGGGGTAGGGGCGAGCCTGAGCTTGCCGTGCTGGTGGTGCGCCAGAGCGACCGGCTGCCCGGTCAGGGCTGGTGGGCCGGCGGCCAGGCGCTGGCCCAGGGCCATATCGGGGACTGGCAGGGACCGAAGGCGCATGCCCTGATTAGGAAATTGCAGAAGGCGGCGTTCGATTATTGGAAGCGGCGCTGAGCCAGTTCGTCATCGCTTGTAAATCCGGGACGGCGCTCCATATTCCCGCCATCGACAATTTAACGAAAAGGAGGTGATCCGATGTCTCATGGTCAAATGTGGAGGTCGGCTCAGCTCGGTCGGGAGATGCGCGGCTAAAAGTCCGCTAGCATTTTCCGGGCCGGCACAGCCGGCTGCTGACCATGCTTTCAAGAGAAGGCCGTCGGGGCATCGCTCCGGCGGCCTTTTCGCGTTCAGCGGGGCCTGGCTGCTTCGAGCAGCAAGTCGCTCAGTTCGTTCGGCATGGTCCTTTGCGGTAGATGGCCGGTTTCCAGCACATGCACCGGCCAGCCGCGTGTGCGGGCGCGGTCCGCCGATCCGGAAAAGGCGTCGACGTGCATCCCCGGATCGATCGTCAGGATGTAGACGCCCGGTATCCCGAGCGCGGACCGGTCTGAAATGCGCAGCGAATCCGACAGGGTGGCGAGCGGCATAGCCGCGGCCTTGGGATTGGAGGACGGAATATCCCAGCCATTGCCCATCCTCTGCGCGCGTTTCTCCCACATCTCGCGCCCGCCCGGCGGCATCAGGTCGAAGGCGGATTCGCCGTCATTGGGGAGGAAGGCATCGACATAGACCTGGACGGCAATGCGGCCGGGGATGCGTTCGGCGACTCCCGCCACCACCATGCCGCCGAGGCTGTGGCCGACGAGGACGACATGTTTCAGCTTCTCGCGGCGGATCAGCGCGACGACATCATCGACCCAGGTGACAAGCCGGATGCCGGGTCCATTCTCGCCCGCGCGTTCGGCCTGGCCGGGGAGGGTCGGCGCGAACACCGGATGCCCCGCCGCTTCCAGCCGCCGCTTGACCTGGACCCAGCCCTTGCCGCCGCCGAACCCGCCGTGGATCAGCACATAGGGCGCGGGCGGCGGCGTTCCGGCGCGCGCGCAGCCACCGAGCAGTGCGAGGCAAAGGCAGAGCAGCGCAGCGACGCGCATCCTTCCAGCCCGTGCAGCCATGCCGTTTTCCCTCTCCGTTCCGCGACCGGGTGAGCTTAGCGGAAAGCACGGGCGATGGGCATCCCGGCCCCGTTTCGGGTGCAGAACATCGCATTTCGGGACGGAGGCGGTAACTTCGGGGCGCTTCGTTGGTTGTTTCTCCGTGGCCTCGAACCAACAGAGCGAGAGGAGGGACAGATGACCGACACGACGACCGGCCGGCCGCGCGACACGCTGGACCGCGAGACCCTGCAGGGACGCGGGCAGGACGAACTGGACGCGGAATCGCGGGTCCATCGCGCGCGCGGGGGCTGGGCCGCGGAAGGCATGCCCGACCATGGCGGCGGCCAGGGCGGGCTTGGGCCGGAGCACGGCGAAAGCGATGATCCGAGGAGCGGCGATCCGGGCTATGACGCCCCGCGTATCGACCGAAGGCCGCAAAGATGACCCGCCGGTTCGCGCCCTATTCCAGCATATTGTGGCGGCACTGGCCGGTGTACCGCACCGCGCCCAAGGCGCAGCGCGGGACCGGGATCATGGAGCGCGTGCACCGGCCGGAAGCGATCCGCCGCAGGCGCCACGCGGCGCGGCGCGGGCTGCGGCTGGGCAGCACCCACGACGCCGACGTGATCGTGCTGCGGCAGGGCCCGGGCTATCCGACCGACCGCGGCCCCGGCCACCGCTGAACGTCCGCCGCCTTCAGGGCCGCTGGCGGGGCTGCACTTGGGGCAGCAGATCGCCGCGGACGCGGACCGAGCGGGTGGCGAGCCGGATCTCGGCGAGGAAATAGAACAGCCCCGCGACGATCAACCCCATCGCGACGATGAACAGCCCGGCGACGGTGCGCGCGAAGGCGCGGTCGGCGATGTCGGCGAGGAACAGGATCGCGACCACCAGACAGACGAACAGCGCGCTGGCGGTGCAGCAGGTGATCGCGCGGTGGGCGATCGCCATCCGCTGGTCGAGCACGCCAAGCTCCTTGACCGCGTGGGCGCGCGTCGCCTCGTCGAAGCCGGAAAAGCCCGCCTCCAGCCACCGCGCCCGATCGATCACCCGCCCGAGCCGGGCGGTCAGCACGTTGAGCATCGAGCCGATGCCGGCGAGCAGGAACACCGGCGCGACGGCGAGCTGGATGGTGTGGGCGACGGCCGAAACGGTGGGGAGCGATTCCATCGCGCCTTCATGGCGTGAAATCACCGCTCCGCGCAACCGTTGCCGCCTTCGCCCCCTGCGCCCTCAACAACAACCGAGAGCGGAGGGGGAGTCCGGCCGCCGCCCGGCCCCGGCCCCGATCAGTGCGCCGCCTGGAGGGAATGTTTGAGGTCGCGCATCCGATCGTGCCCCGCGCGGACCGAGCCATAGGCTTCGGCGATCACCGCCCGCGTCGGCAGCGAGACATTGTTGTCGTTCAGCGCGGATTCGAACTTTTCCTTGATATGATCCTCGCCGCGTTCGACCTCGTTGACGATCGCCTGCTCGTCGCGGCCGGTGACCGCATCCTTGAGGCCCATGAAGGCGCGGTGGGCGGCGGCGAGCACGGTGCCGTCATCCTCCGGATCGCCGCCGAGGCGCGACACCTCGGCCTGGAGCGAGCGGCACGCGCGCTCGCGCTCCGCCGCGCAATCGGTGAACAGGCCGGCGAAGCGGCCGTCGCTGTCTTCGGCGGCGGCGCGATAGCCGTCGACGCTGTCGATGGTGGTGGCGATCAGGCTGTTCAAAGTGCTGATGTCGTTGGAAAGGCTCGTCATCGGCTTGGCTCCTGTGGCTGGTGAGTGATGCAGGGTTAACGCCCCGCTCACCATGAAGGATGCGCGCCGAACCGCTCGTTTTTGGCGGAAATCCGCCGAAACGCGACGGGGCGAGGCAATAAGCGGACATTGCGCGGGCGTATCGGGACGGGCGCGCGCGCATCCTTGCCGTCATTCCCGCGCACGCGGGAATCCGGAAAAAAGAAGGGACTGGATCCCCGCGTGCGCGAGGATGACAAGGTGAGAGAGGCAGGCGGCAAGGGGTGGCTGCCGGCGGGCGCGCGGGGGTGGGGTACGCGCACTTCCCGTTCGTCATGCCAGCGCAGGCTGGCATCCATGCGGAGGGGACGCTTCTCCGGCGCCTGTTTGTGGCGCGCGGGCCGCATGGACCCCAGCCTGCGCTGGGGTGACGGGCAAGGGCGGCATCAGTCCGCATCGCGCTTCATTCGACATCGCCCAGGGCCTCCGCGCGCGGAAGTTCGCAAAGTTCGCGCGAATGGGGAAAGACGCGGGGCTCCGCATCAGGCCGCGCGGGCGCGCCTGCCGCGCGCCGGGGGCGGTGAGGATGGGGACGGGGATGAGGGCGTGGACGGGGGTGGGGACGGGGCGCGCGCGAACAGGCGCTGGAGCAGCTTGCCGAACAGCTTGAGCAGCGGCGCGCGCGGATCGAGCGGGCGCGCGTCATAGGGCAGCGGGCCGTGCAGCGCGCCATAGTTCAGCGGATCGTGGAAGCGCAGCGCGAACATCAGCAGCCGGTCCGAATAAGTGCGCTTCTCGCCGACGATCTCGCCCTGATAGAACACCGGCGTCGCCACCCCGTTGATCGCGCGTTCGAAGGCGAGATCGGTGAGCCGCCGGACGCCGTGCGCCAGCGCCGCATCCCAGGCGAGATCGAAATCCTTGGCGTCGTCGCGACGGCGCAGGCGATAGGCGCTTTCCGCCGACAGGCCGACCCGCGCGGCGGCGAGGGAGACGCAGCCGGTATCGGCCAGCGCCTCGACGAACTGGCGCTGGCGCTCGGGCGTCCAGCCGTCATGGCGCGGCCGCACCGGCACCGGGAGGAAGCCTGCTTCGGGCGATTCCGTGGGCGCGGCGGCGGAGGGGGCGTGATCTGGTTCGGTCATGCGAGAGAACATAACCGATACGGTTCCCTGTAGGAAAATAGATTTTACCGCCTTGATCCTTGCGCGGATCGGCGCAGGATAAAGCGGTGTTGGAGGGGCAGGGGGAATACGGCTATGCGAAGGGGGCATTGCAACCCGGTGTACATTTGGGAGACCGTTTTAGGTCCATCACGGGTAGCGGCGGACTTGGGTGCTCCGTAGCTGAATATATGCATGCAGACTTACATGCTTGCCTGAAACGATCGTACTTTGAAAGTCAAAAAAGGGGGCATAATGGCGAGTTATCAGCGAGTTGCTCTATTTCTATTGTTCGATTCAATCGAGCAGGACCTTGTAAGGCATGTTAGAACTGCCGTTGGCGGGGACATTGTCCTTACGGACGACGAGCGCACGAAGGCGAGCCGTCGAATTCTCTCGCGTAGCGACGCGCATTACGATGCCGAATCGGAGATTGACCTCCTTCAGGGTTTGGATATCGCCGAGAAGTATGATGTATTAATGCGCCATAAAAATGGTCTCGGGGAAGCAGAGCGGAATTATTTCACTTCACTTTCTCAAAACTTCAAGAGTGTTGTGCCAGTCAGAAATAGCGTAATGCACGCGAGGCCGCTTACGATTGAAGAGTATTCTCGGGGATTTTCATTTGCACAAAGTCTGCTTAAGTCTCGTTCTTATTGGCCAGTATTGTCTGAAAACTACCTATCTTTCTCGAAAGACCCGACGTCATTTACGTCAAGATCTATAGAATTCCTTGATGAGCCTGGAGCAGGAGAGGTTCTGAATAACCTTCCGACTCCAGAATACGATGATACGGGATTTCTGCCGCGTCCTGAGTTGGAGAGGGAGCTCAAGAAGAGAATACTTGGACGTCATCCGGTTATTACGATTCTTGGTGAAGGCGGTAATGGTAAGACCGCTTTAGCCTTGCAGACGCTACATGGCCTTGTGGCTACGAACGACCATCCATTTGATGCTATAATTTGGATTAGCGCAAAGACATCAATTTTGACTGAAGATGGCGTTCGGAAGATTGGTGATGAACTTGTTTCAGCTCTTTCAGTTATCGAGGAGGCTGCTTCGTTTGAGCCTGGCGCAGAAGGCCCAGTAGAACGTTTGCGTGTACTCTTGGAGAGGCATAAAATTCTCTTGGTCATCGATAACCTTGAGACCGTTCAAGGCGATGAAATTCGTGCTCTCGCGGAAGACATTCCAGGTCAGAGCAAGCTTCTAATTACATCGAGAGTGCCTCTGGGTGGCGACCTTTCCGTTGCGGTGGGTGAACTCTCAGATAACGATGCAATTCTCTATATTCGTCGCCTCATTGATGCATATGGGGTAAGAAGTCTTCGATCTAGAGACGACCCGGGGGTATTGAGATATTTGAAGAGGCTTCATAATAAACCGTTATTAATAAAATGGTTTGTCCTTGGCGTCAAAAGTGGTGCAAACCCAGATAGTATTGTCGCTAATCCTGAAGCAGCGCTTCGTTTTTGCTTAGAGAACGTCGTTGGGTGCCTTGGGAAGGAATCTCAAATTGCGCTAATAGCACTTGCTACAATATCAGTTCCACTGTCCTCTCAGATTTTGGAGTATGTTACCGATCTTAACCCACGTGAATGTGAGATTGCGCTCAATGAGTTAGGTAGGTTTGGTTTAGTCGATCTTGTCGCCTCGGATGCTTCAGAGCAGCTTTATAGGCTGAGACCCTTTGCTAAGAGTTATGCGATCCGGGTTATGTCTCCTAAGCTGGAAGTGACATCTGAAATTAAAACTCGATATAGTCGGATAGAATCTCAATACCAGTCGGCTAAGGGAATTTCGAAATATAACCCCTATAGCTTGAAAATCTTTAAAATTAGATCTCATTCCGAAATGCTTGCCGCAGCGAAACTTAATAGGGCTGTGCAATATGCCCTATTTGGTAATCTTGACGATGCGCATAAAGTAGTCGATGGTGTTAGGATTACCGACCCCGGTTATTTCGAAACGTATCGAACACAAGCATATATATATTATTTACAAGGAGATGTCGCTTCATCCTGTAATTGTTATGAATCGGCCTTGGAGCTAGCACCAGAAGAGCCTCAAATACACTTTTTCTTCGCTTGTATGTTAATGCGAGGAGTCAATAACGAACTTGCGGAAGTACACTTTGCGAAAGCACTGGATCTTGATCCGAAATCCCCAGTTGTACTTAGGGAAGCTGCTCGTAATAGCTTTGTTACTCATAACTTTGAACAGGCAGATGAGTTCCTTCAGAGAGCTGGAGAGCTCGAATTCAAGTCCTATAAGGACAAGCTTGTCTATACTGACCTTCGAATACAACTCTATGTCAGGAAGATTGCACACCGTATTCAGGCAGGAGATTGGGAAAGCGCGGCCGATTCGGTGACGAACTTAGCTAAATACGTCTATAGTATTGATATATCAATATTTGATGAAAAGATGATTTCTCATTTAATTGGAGTGATGCCTTACCTTGCAAGGCTCATTGAGGTTGATGTGTTTGGTGTAGCCTTTGCGAAGGACTTAGGTGAGTGGATTAATAGAAAGTTCTCGGAATATATATATGGAAGCCAAAATCCCGAGCCCGACTTGTCTCTACAATATAGAAATGCTGTTGGTACACTAAAAATGGCTGGATTGCAGGAAAGGTATGGATTCCTCAAGTCAGATGATGGTCGGGAAACCTTCGTGCATGCTAGCGAGGCGGGTCAGGAACTCTGGAATCGCATGGTTGGAGGCGAACGGATTCGCTATAAAATAGCAAAAGACGCTAATGGTAAAACAAGAGCCATAGACCTAAGGCCTGTTTAGTTACATTGTAGAGTGTTCCCATCTCTTCATCTGCAGCTCCTGATATTGTTGTGCGTACGGATATTCAATGGGCGCGAGTCTGCGCTGGGGTGACGGGAAGGGCTGAGGGCGGCAGAGGGCGTTATTGGGCGGCGGGGCGGATGTTGATCTGCATGTGGCCGAGCGCGTCGTAGATGTCGCGCTGGCGGCGCATCGGCCGCCAGTCGTAGAGGAAGATCTCGACCGGGCGCCAGTTCGCCACCCAGCCGATGATCAACAGCCCCTCGTTCAAGAAGCCGCCGAACGGCGCGGGCACCAGCCGCATCGCCGCGAAGCCCAGCCCCGAGCAGAGGATGAGGAAGCCGAGGCCCAGCGCCAGCGCCTGCCGCCCCTCGCGCATGAGCAGGCGCAGGCGGCGCGCCTGGACGTCGCGGCGGTAGAGGAAATAGTTGCGGATCGCCTGGGCGAGCGCCTGGTGGTTGGCGGGCGTGCCGGTCTCCTCAGCGATGTGGATGATCAGCCGGTACGCGCGGTGCGGCAGCTCGCGGGCGCTCTCGACGATCCAGGCCTCGACCTCGTCGTCGAGATCGCGCGCCACCAGCGGCGAGGGATCGAAGGCGTGGAACAGCGCGTCGGGCGTGTCGAGGCTGACCTCGATCGTGCCGGCATGGGCGGGCGGCGGGTCGGTGCGGTGCGCGTCAAGGGTCACGTCACGGGTCACGGGACGAGGATGCGCCGGAAGAGGGCGCGCGGGCAAGGGGGGAGACCCTTGACCGTCATTCCCGAGAAAGCGGGAATCCAGCCCCCCTTTCCGTCACCCCAGCGCTGGCTGGGCTCCATCGGACTCGCGCGCCACACGCCAGCGCCGGCGAAGCGTCCCCTCCCCATGGATGCCAGCCTGCGCTGGCATGACGAATGAAAGAAGGGGCTGGATCCCCGCGTTGACCTTCGGTCATCTTCGATTCCGCGGGGATGACAGGGGAGAGGGGTGGAGAGGGCGGTCTGGGCTATTCCGCCGCGACCCGCTCGCCCTTCGCGCCGAGCAGCGGCTTCAAATATGCGCCCGTGTAGCTGCGCGGCTCCTTCGCGACATCCTCGGGGGTGCCGGTGGCGACGATCTCGCCGCCCTTGTCGCCGCCTTCGGGGCCGAGGTCGATGATCCAGTCGGCGGTCTTGATGACTTCGAGATTGTGCTCGATGACGACGACGCTGTTGCCCTGCGCGACGAGCGCGTGGAGCACTTCGAGGAGCTTCCGCACATCCTCGAAATGGAGGCCGGTGGTCGGCTCGTCGAGGATGTAGAGGGTGTTGCCGGTGGCGCGGCGGCTAAGCTCCTTGGCGAGCTTGACGCGCTGCGCCTCGCCGCCCGAAAGCGTGGTCGCCTGCTGGCCGACCTTCACATAGCCGAGGCCGACCTCGTTCAGCATCAGCATCTTGTCGCGGATCGCGGGGACGGCCTTGAAGAACGCGGCGGCGTCCTCGACCGTCATGTCGAGCACGTCGGCGATCGACTTGCCCTTGAAGCTGACCTCCAGCGTCTCGCGGT
>Ga0153916_10001057_pt1 | contig 19361 bp, 20 predicted proteins | sample Opewatmetagenome_FD_109642 | JGI IMG/M metagenome (GOLD analysis project Ga0153916, IMG submission 109642) | Freshwater wetland microbial communities from Ohio, USA - Open water 3 Core 3 Depth 4 metaG | ecosystem: Environmental > Aquatic > Freshwater > Wetlands | place: USA: Ohio, Lake Erie... | reverse complement strand
GCCAGGCGCTGGATCGAGCGGAGGTAGGCGCCGTAGTCGGCGAAGTAGTTGGGCCACCAGCCGTGGTGCTCGGGCAGGTAGTAGCCGGTGGCGTCGGAGATGAGGAGGATTTTGGCGCGGGGCTCGTAGAAGCTCAGGCTGCACTCGCTGTGGCCCGGGGTCTGGAGCACCTCGAGAGCAAGATCCCCGACGGCGACCGTATCCCCTTCCCGCACGATGCGATCGACGGCGATCTGTTTGGCGGCCATGGGCTGCGGGCGGTGCTCCTCGCGGATCGTGCCCGCCGCGAGCAGCGACGCGGTGAGGGCCTCGTCGACCTGGGCAAACGCGGCGATCGCTTTCTCCGCGGCGAGCGTCCTGGCGGCCGGCTCCGAGGCCACGACCGAGAGGCCGGGGAAAACTTCTCGCAGCCGCGGAACGGCCATCACGTGGTCGGGATGGGCGTGGGTAATGACCAGTTGGGTGACCGCCTCGCGGGCGATTCCCAGCGATTGCATCTGCTGGCAGACCAGCCGGGCCATGGCGCCGGTCCCCCCTTCCAAGATCGCCGCGCCGCCGGGGGCGTGGAAGAGATAGAGCGGGTAGGCCGCGGTTCCCAGCATCCACAGGTTGTCGGCCAGGGCGACCGGGGGATTGTTGACGAGCATGGCTATCTTCCTTTCTCCGCTTTTTCCAAGGCAAACAGGGCGGCCCCGAGGGCCCCGACGTGCTGCGGCTCCGGCGGCACGAGCACCTCCTGGCCGAAGGACCCGGCCACGAGCGCGGCGAGGATGGGATTGTGGGCCACCACGCCGCCGGTGAGCACCAACGGGCCGTCGACGGTGTCCATCTCGAGGATCCTCTTGACGACCGAGCGGAGGGCCCCCTTCACGATGTCTTCGATCTTCTCGCCGGCGCGGATCTTCCCCAGGATCTCGGTGGCCGCGAAGACGGTGCAGAAACTCCCCAGCGCGATCTCCTTGGTGGACCGCTCCGCCAGGCCGTTGAGGGCTGCCAAGGGCAAGTCCAGGCGATAGGCGATCTCCTCCAGAAACGCCCCGGTCCCGGCGGCGCACTTGCGGTTCATCTGGAAGCTCGTGCGGCGTCCCTCCGCGTCGAGGTGGATCACCTTGCTGTCCTGGGCGCCGATGTCGATGATGGTCATCTTGCGGCGGAAGTGGAAGTAGGCCCCTTTGCCGTGGCAGGCGATTTCCGTCATCTTCCCGCCGGCCCAGGGGACGTTGTCCCGGCCGTAGCCCGTGGAGAGCGACCCGGCGATCTCGTGCGGCGCAAGGCCGGCGGCGGCGAGGGCCTCCTCCAGACAGCCCTCCGCGGCCTGGGCGTAGTCCACGCCGGAGCGGCGGGTCGCCTTGGCCAGCGACCGTCCGCTCCGGTCGATGACGACGAGCTTCGCCGCGGACGCGCCGATGTCGATGCCGCAGAAGTAATCCATACGCCCTCGACGTAGGGTGCGACGAAGTCCCACCCGGCAGACTATCCTTGTGCGAGCTGCTCGGCAAAGGCCTCGATCTTGGTCCGCGTCTGCTCCTCGGAGTAGAGCCGCAGGTCGTTCAGGTCGCCGTTCACGACGAGGTAAGGCTTGCCGAGCTTCTCCTGCAATCGCTGCGGCATGCCGTAGCGGTTGTTCGAGTTGTTGGGGCAGGTCTTGGCGTCGTGGTAGACGATCCCGTCGACGCGGAATCGCGCCACCATCTCGGCGATGTACCGCTCCTTCCAGTCCTCGGAGCGGCAGATGAAGATGCTCGAGTAGGCCCGGGCCATGCTGCGGAAGGGGTCGGCCGGGTCGAGGGCCTCGAAGATCCAGCTATTGCAGTAGGTCGAGGCCACCACGCCGATCCCGAGCTGGAGCATCTGCGTCGAAAGGTCCTTGAGCTTGCCCCAGATCGGCATTCCCTCCCAGTAAACGCGGAGCTTCTCCCCTTCGACCGCCCCGATCCCCTGGGCGACGCGCTGGTTCAGCTCGGTCAGCAGCAGGTTGTAGTAGTCCACGGCGTCGGAGTGGCCGCGGAGCACGACCGCCGGGCCCATCTGGATCGTGCCGTCGAAGAAGGTGATGGGCGACGGGACGTGGGCGGCGGTCTCGAGCACGCCCTTCCACAGGAGCGTGCACTGGCGCGACAGGCCCACGACCTGTTTCAGCCGGCCGCGATCGAGCTTGGTCCCGGCGATCTGCTCCAGCGGCTCGACCAGGGCCTCGATCTGCCCGGCCACGTAGTCGACCAACGCGCCATCCATTTCGCCGATCGCGCGGGGCGTGTGGATCCCCAGGCAGGGCACCTTCCACTCCCGCCCGTAAAACTGGAACCAGTCCTTCACGTCCCGGCACTGGTTCGTGTTGTAGACCAGCACGTCGGCCTTGGGCGGTCCCGGGAGGTTCATCTTCTGGATCGGGCTCTCGCCCTTCAGGTAGGAGCCGACGTCGCTGGTGAGGTAGGAGCAGATGTCGGGGGAGAAGCCGCGGGCGTTGGCCAGCGGGATCAGGTCGGTGGCCATCCGCGTGGCCCCCAGCATCGCCCCGTGGTTCTCCGGAAAGTAGACGTTGAATCCCAGGGCCCGTAGCAGCTCGGCCGGGCCCACGCTCGTGCACCAGGCGGTCTTCTTCCCCTCCGCCGGGCCCTGGCAAAGCTCGGTGAAGTACTTTCCCATGACGGCGCGCATCTTCCGGGTAGCGTCAAAGTCTTTGCGCTCGGTGGATGATGACATGGATCAATTTCCTTTGGATTACCGGAACAGCGGCAGGCGATTACAGACTGGCGAAGATCTCGGCGACGCGACAGCGGAACCCGGCAACCACGTCCTCGCCGCTCAGCTCGTCGCTTTCCGTCAGCAGGGCGATCCGGTTTGCCGGGCGGTAGACGGTCACCGTGCGCCCGGAAGGGTTGACGACCCAGACCATCATCGCCCCGGCATCGAGCCAGGCCTTGATCTTGTCGTCGATTTCCTGGAAGGTATCGCCGGGCGAGACGACCTCGACGGCCAGGTCGGGCGGGCCCGGCCAGAAGGTCTCCTTGGGCGGAGTGGCGGGAAGATGGTCGTGGCGGATGAAGGCGATGTCCGGGGCCCGCACCGTATCCGGATCGCGAGCCAGCAGGAAGCCCGTCTCCGCGACGAAGATCCTCCCCCCGCGCTCCTGGAGGACGTGACGGCCCAACAGCACGTGGAGTAGACTGCCAACCGCACCATGTCTCCAACCGGCGGGCGTCATCTTCCTCAGCTCCCCTCGAATGAGCTCGTACCGCCAGCCATCGTCCGGCATCCGCAGGAGCTGCTCGGCAGTGACCGGGGTTGTCGTGCTCACGGCTGGTTTGTCCTCTGTCGATTCACGGGGGCAGGTATCTCATTTCATTCTACCGCCAAGCCCGCGGTGAGCAAATGCCTCAGAAGACCAGCGTCAGCTTGAGCGAGCCCGGGGCGCTGGCCGGATCGGCGTACATCTCGAACGCCTCGGCGGCCTTGTCCCAGGGCATCCGCGGAGTGACCATCGCGGTCAGGTCCACGCGGCCCTGGACGACCATGTCCACCGCCGTCTGGAAGTAGTGCATGCACTCGGGCCCCATCGAGGCCACGAGCTCGGTCTCGTTGGCCATCGTGTGGTACCAGGGAAACGGCTGGGAGTCGTGGTGGGGGACGCCGAAGACCACCAGCCGGCCGTAATGCCTCGGGAGCCGGGCGGCAGTGTCCAGGGCGTTGCCGTGCCCCACCGCCTCGACGCAGAAGTCGACCATCGCCCCGCCGGTCAGGCGGCGGACCGCCTCGATCGGGTTCTCTTTCGAGGCGTCCACCACGTCGGTAGCCCCGAAGCGCTTGGACCAGGGGAGCCGCCAGGCGACGGTGTCGATGCCGATCACCTGCCGGGCCCCCATCCGCCCGAGCAGGTGCGTGAAGATCAGCCCCATCGGGCCCTGGCCGACCACGGCGCAGCGGTTTTGGATCACGTTGCCGGTGCGGGCCAGCGCGCGGAGCACGGTGGCCAGCGGCTGGGCCACGACCATTGCCGCCAGGTCCGGCACGTCCGGCGGCAGCCGCGCCAGCCCCTGCGCCTTCGAGCGGATGAACTCGGCGAAGCCGTTGTAATCCTCGGGATGGGCGAGGACCGGGGTGCCCACCTCCCAGCCCTTGCACCGCGACTCGACGATGATCCCGATGTTCTCGTGTCCCAGCCAGCCGGGCGGACTGGTCCGCTGCAAGTCGGCCCAGCGTCCGTCCCCCAGGTACGGCCCCATGTTCGTGCCGCACAGGGCCACGTACTTGCACTGCACCAGGACTTCGCCCTCCAGCGGCTGCGGCTTCAGGGCGTCGTCGAGCAGAACGAGCTTCCGCGGCCCCAGGAATTGAATCGCGCGCATGATTCCCCCATTTGCGAAAGGACTCACGACGGGGTTCCACGGGACCCGCTTCGGCGTCCCCAGGAAAGAACGTCCCCCACGATACCGGCCGCCGGCCGCCAGGTCAAGCGCCGCACTGCACATCCAAGAGGGCGGCGTTCTCCGCTTAGCCGCAACGCCGCAGGCGTGCGGGCCGCGTGGCAGGTGGCATGGCCGGGTGCCATGGCCAAGCTTGCTTGGCCATGCCGTGTCCTCGGTGCATCCGCCCGCGAGCCGAGAGTGAGTGGGACGGGCGTCCCGCCCGTCCGCGCACCCCGCCGGGATTCCCCCCGGAACCGGCGAGACGCCGGTGCTACTGAATGCCCGGGTGGCCGTGACGTGTCGGCAGAACCCAGGGGGAATACCCCTAGTAGGATGGTGCGACCTCACCTTGCACGTGTGCCGGGGCTAGGCTAGGGGCTCTCCGAGGGCGACAGGGAAAAAGTGAGGGCACCGAAATCCGCTGTCAACACAAGCCGGGCGGTCGCGAGCGATCGAGCCCCAAGCAGCGGAATGCGCGGACCCGTTAGTTCGTGGTTCGCGGGGTAATAGGTAAAGCCGCCGTCCAATTCCACACGCAATGGTGGAGCGTTTGGATCGCTCGAATACAGCCAAAGGCAACCGTCATAAAGAGGAGCCTCGTGTTGCCTGCCGCTGGAGTCGTTGATCGAAGCCGTTGTCGGGTAACCAAGGAAGCTCTGAATCTCCAGCCGTGCCCATGCTCGCAGGTGCTTCTCAGTTATGGAGAAATTGTGATTGTGCCCCGTGTCGAGCAGTACCGGGAATTTGGGCGCCTCCGGAGGAAGAGTAAACCAGGTCGTGGGCGTTAAACTCACGCACACTACGAATTGGAACTGACGAACCAGGACATCCTCGCCCTGGATGCTCAGGCGGTAGGGCGACTGGGGAATTAGACCCTCAATGAACCCCACCGCCGGAATCTCCCTTGTCTTGCTACCGCAGAGCGCAGGCTCAACAGGGAGGAAGGCGATTTGTGCTAGTGCCCTCGTGGAGGTACACTATGTCACCAGGTCACAGGAGTCGCTGGGATATTTGGTTGGACCATTCTTATCAGTAGCTGCTCGTAGCGAATCCCTTGCTGCATGCACTCCTTCAACACCTCCGTCTTGGTGCGCCCAAATCCGACCCGCCTTGCTCCATGGTAAGCCACCCACTCTCGGGGATGTGTTTTCAGCATCTCCGGTAGTTCGGCCTCAAACCTGCGTACAGCTTGCTGAAGGACTTCCTTGTCCATGATACGTACTCCGGGGTCATCCTGATCCGGATCATCCGTCGAGCTAGAAGGATCGCCAAAAAGCCGTATCGCTTCGGCGATCTTCTCGGCCTTCTGGTTTCCATCGAGTTCATGGTTCCAAACCTTCAGGATCTGGAACCCGTCGTCCACAACATCCTCGGATATAAGACGCTCAAGAAGTCCTCGCAACTGCGATACCGCATCGAGGGCCTTCTCGACGTCGGGCAACATTGCGAGCGCCGCGAGCGCAACGTCTTCCGCTCGCGGAGTCTCGTGGGGTCGATTCCGGGCAATTAGGCTCTTGAGCCTTGTTGCTTCCCTGGTCCGTTCGGATTCGCTAAGTTGCTGTCCCATGCGCTTGCGGTAGGCAGCTTCCGCTTGATACCAATGCCGCTTGTCTTGCCCCTCCGGTTGGCCCTCGGCAAGCCATAATGCGTACGCAACCTCGCTGATCCAACGGCGAGCATCGTAATACCCAGCAACACTACTAGGGCCTGAGCGCGCCCGATCTAGGCTCTGGATGGCGGCTGAGTTCAATTCTGCTGGCTCCGTCCATCCTTGTAGAAGTCGAGACTCGTGCCAGCATGGAATTCTATTGGCGGGACCATCCCTTGTCAATCGCGGAAAACGGAGCGCCGACCGCCAACACGAGGGGGGACGCGCACGCTGGCCTCATCACCCATTTAGTGGGGCACGAAAGCCCACATCGCCCTCGACGTCGGCCGGGGCGTGGAGGCGCTCGGTCGCGCCGGGGGTGCGGAGCACGCGGGCGACGCACCAGATCAACAGCCCGGTGACGAAGCCCACCGAGACGAGCATCGTGATCCAGCCGCCCGGGGTCATGGCGCGGTCTCCTTGCGGGCCCGCTCGGCCCGCTCCCAGCGGCGGACCGACAGGTGCACCAGCGCGCCGAGCAAGAGGCTCGTCGCCGCGATGAAGATCACGGCGAGGGCCACGACGCGGCTGTTCAGGATGGCCAGGAGCTTGTTGTCCTGGATGGCCGTGACCTGCTGGTGGAACCACAGGGCGAATACCCCGATCAGGTAGACCGGGGAGACGTACTTGAGAAGGAATCCGCAGAATCGCGGGATGCGGATCCCCGCCCCGCGGTCCAGCTCCTCCATTCCCCGCCGTGTGCCCAGGACCCAGCCGAAAAGGATCGCCTGGAAGGTGGCCAGCACGTAGATGCAGAAGGTGCCGACCCAGAAGTCCATCGTGCTCAGGGCGGCCAAATCTCCGGAGAAGTAGACCACGAAGCCGGCGCCGACCAGCGTGATCAGCGCGAGCAGGGCCACCGACCGGCGGCGGTCCAGTCCCAGCCCTTCCTCGAACAGGGCAATCGCCGGCTGGAGCATCGCGATCGAGCTGGTGATCGCCGCCAGGAAGAGAAGAAAGAAGAACAGCGTCCCGGCCAGCCGGCCCAGGGGCATGAAGTGGAAGATCATCGGCAGGGTCTTGAAGCCGAGGTCGAAGGCCGAGTCGGCGTTGCGAAGGACTTCCTCCCGGCCGAGGAAGACGAACGCCGCGGGGATCGTGATCATCCCGCCCAGGGCCACCTCGCAGAACTCGTTGCCGGCGACGCTCGTCAGCCCGCTCAGGGCGATGTCGTCGTCGGGCTTGAGGTAGCTGGCGTAGGTGATGATGATCCCGAAGCCGATCGACACGCTGAAGAAGATCTGCCCGGCGGCCTCCATCCACATCTGCGGATTGCCCAGGGACTCGAGGAACCCGACGTGCTCCGTGCTCGGGTTCCACATGAATCCCAGCCCGTTGGCGACGTTCAGGTCCGGCCTGCCCGGATCGGGCGTTCCTAGCGTAAGAACCCTAATAAGCACCACCACCGCGCAGAGCACCAGGGCGGGCATCGCCCAGCGGCAGAACCACTCGATCCCCTTGCTCAGGCCGCGGTAGATCAGGGCCATGTTGGCCGCGAGGCAAATCGCCAGGAAGACGAGCGAGGGCGTGCCGCGGGCCCCGAGGAGCGACCCGTCCCCCCGCGAGCCCACGAAGTCGGCAAAGAAATCGATGTAGGCCCGTTTCTCCGGGCCGAGGTCCAGGGCGCCGGTCGCCGCATACCACGCGTAGCCGAGGCACCAGGCCTCGATGAAGACGTAGTACATGTAGACCACCACCGGGACGATCAGCACGAGGGTGCCGAAGTAGGCGGCGATGCGGGAGGGCCAGATGGTGCGGAAGATGCCCGGCCCGGAGCTGAACCCGTGGCGGCCGCCGTACCGTCCCAGGGCCCACTCGGCCCAAGCCAGGGGGAAGCCCAAGAGGAGCAGGGCAATGAAGTAGGGGATCATGAACGCCCCTCCTTCGTACTTGGCGGCGAGGCCGGGGAATCGCAAGAAGTTGCCCAGCCCCACGGCACCGCCGGTGACCGCCAGGATCACCCCGATCCGCGTGCCCCAGCTTTCGCGAGTTCTTGAGGGCGAGGAAGCCATGGCTTTGCCCGGCAGATGCCTTGCCTCGGTCCGCCCATGGTACTTGAGCCCACCCGCGGCCGCAACGAGCCGCTCGCGGTGGGGCGTGGCGTGTCGGGCCCGGAACACGCCAGCGGGGGGAGAGGAGGGTGACGTTCCCGGTCGAAGCCCGGAATCGCCCGGGTTGAGGCCTGGCATCGTCGGCCCCGGCGCGGTAGAATTATTGCGTCACCCGTTTCGGCTGTTGTGCGGGGGATGCCTGGGGGCGAACTGGGCTCGACCGGGCAGCTTGAAGTGGGGGTGGCGTGCCGTGGTTGGTCAGTGGGCCACGTTAAAAGCTGACCAAACATTTTATCTGCCGAGAGTAATCTCGCACTGGCTGCGTAGCAACACGTAGCCCCGGCTGCGGGCCTTCGCCGAAGAGGCCCAAAAGCCGGCCAGCAAATTCGGCTCGTCTCGGGTCAACCGCCGGGTACGCCCGGGACTAAACCTTCGTGCCTGGCTGGCCGCTGGGGCACCCTGTCGGTTGGGGGGCTTAGCGGTGAGACTCAAATAGGCCGACTACGCACGTAGAGGCCCCCACGGAAGTGTCGCGGGACGCGGGTTCGATTCCCGCCGCCTCCATCTGAGCTTTAGTACAGCATCGGACACCCTCGTATTTCTCGGGAAATGCGGGGGTGTCATGCTTTCTTGCGAGACGAAAGATTTCCCCAGCCCGGGGTCACCAGCCAGCAGCGTCAGCTTGCCGAGCGCGATACGGCCAGGCCACAACCACGGCACTGCCTCAGGCGCAACGTCGGCCACCCGGACCAATACGGGGGCGACGGCGGGCTCGGGCTTCAGGATCACCGCCAAGTTCGCCATCGCCTCTACCAGCCTGCACAGCTCCGCCGGCTCATTATCGGCGTGGGCGTCGATCCAGTCTCGATTCCCCACGGCGAACATCACGGTCGTCGAGGTGCCAGCCGCGGCCTAGCGGAGTCGTGCGTCAAAGAGGACCGGTAATCGAGGAGCGGTGTTGCCGCAATTGGGTGCTGCCAATCAGGGGGCGGGAATGCGAAGGACCACCGGCAGGCCAGTGCCGGGCGCAATCAAGAAGTTCTTCGCCGTATACCTGAGTTCAAGCGGTTCCGTCCCTCCGGCCACGCCGATCTTGACGAGGATCATTGCTCTGGCGGGCAGTTCCAACTGGGCTGGACCAAGGTTACCCGACCGCTCCAGCCGAATGTCGGCATCACAGGCATTGCGGATCTGCACCCAGACCGCCTTGTCTGAGCGGAGGTGAGGCGGGGCAACCTGGACGCACCGACTGAACAACGGCTCTAGCCACTCCTTGCGCCCGATAAGCTGATCCTTGTACCACACGACCGTGCGGCCCGCCCGCAGGGCTTCCTTCAGACCAGGAAGCGTCTTCTCCTTGACGAAAACCAAGGTCATCGTGCGGTGGTCCTGGGAAGCGCTCTTCTGCCGGAGATCCGGGTCGTGGCTGTCGGAGTTGCCCAGCATGGTGAGGTTCTTCTCCAGGCACCATCGGTGGGCGTTGGGATAGTATTCGTCGCCGTTGCAGACTTCCATTCCCTGGAACCACTTGTTCTGGAACATCGTCGTATGCACGTCCAACCACCGGCCCTTCTCCTCACCCTGCCACCCCTGGTGGTTCCAGAACACGAACGCCCCCTGGTCGTTTGCCCCCTTGATGGCGTCAAGGAACTCCTTCGTGTCCAGTGCCTTGAAATCGTTGAGGAAGAGGGCGTTGAAGTGGCCTGGAGGCGTATCTCTTGTGATCTCCGCCGCTTTCAAGAGCAGCAGGTCATGGGCCTTGGCGGAATCCCGAGCCAGTTCATAGGAACGTCCATGCTTCGTGGACACGTCATCCTTGTGCGGCTGATACTCGATGTGGTCGGCGATGGCGATCACGTCGAGCCCTTGCCGCCACGCCTCAACGACGCGCACGGGAGGCCATACCTGGCCGTCCGAGAAAACCGTGTGCGTGTGGAGGTCGCACTTGACGGTCCGATAGCCTGGTGGATCGGGGAACTGGATCTCGTGCCGCACATCGGCCCCAAGGACAGAGGGCAAAGCAACCAAAGCAAGCAACAGCAGGACAACCAAGGATGCAGGCACGCTGTTCTTCATGTTCTGACCTTTCAGCAACGTCACGCTGAGACGATCGCCCGGTGGCACCCAGACTGCTAGTCTTGCGGCACGGACGGGCGGTGTCAACAGTCTGGGGATCATCGAGAAGATCAACCGGATCGAGCAGACGATGGTGGTTCAGTCGGAGTTCCCCTGCGTGGTGATCCCCGTCCATACCCAGCCCTACATGATGCTCCAGCGGAATCTGCTGGACACGGCGTTGCGGAAGAGGTTGGAGAAAGTCTGACGCCCTCTTGAGCGGGGGATGGCGGCAGCCGAATCGGGCTTGCGTTCCTCGGCGAAAACGTTAGAAAGAGACGCTTTCCGCCCCAATCCACAGCACCGCCAGTCCGATGAAGCAAGTCCTTTTCCTCTGTCTCCTCTGTGGGCAGACCAGATCGAGTATTGGCACATTGACGACATCGACTGTGCGCCACCCGACGAGGCACTGCCCATCCTTGAGCAGACAATCCGGGAATTGGTGGCCGGGATGCGTGAGTCCGCAGCGGCTACAGCTTAGAGCTTGGCGTTGAAGCGAGGGGGATAGAGGCCCTCACCTCGGCTTCCTGCGGGCCAGCTTTCGGACCTTCTTGGCCGCCCGTTGCTGCCTGGTCTGGAGTACCTCTAGCTTCGCCAGGGCCTCCCGCTTTCCGATCCCGCGAACGGCAGCCAAACCAGCAAGCCGGGCCTTGCGGGGCCGGACCTTGCCAAGCTCCCAGTTGTAGATCGTCAGGCCGGACACGCCAACCAGCTTCCCATAGTCCGCCGCCGACAGCTTCAGGCGTTTGCGCTGAGCCCGGACGGATCGGGCAGAGAAGCGGACCTTCTCCACAGGCTCTTCGACCGTTGGGCGCTGCCCCAGCCGCTTCTGTTCTTGGGCCTTCAGGAAGGCGAGTTCCTTCCGCTGCGTTTGGACTTCCCGCTTGAGGCGGGCGATGTCCCTGCGGTATTGGGCCACAGCCTGTTTCGTCTTGCCCGTCTCGGCTCTGATCTCCTTCCTTGCCAAACGGCGCATCGCATCTTTCAGCATTCCAGCAAGGTTCATCGGTTCGTGACTCCTAAGTTGTGTGGGGATGGGCACTTCGATATTATACTACACGTTCGCCCGAGAAGTCAGCTTCAGCCCTGCGGAGCAATACGTCGTGCAGACCCAGATCGACTTGCCCAAGGCATTCTCGGTGCGGGACGAACATGAGTTCTATCCCATCCAGCACTTGATGGCGAGGTTGAACCCGAAGCTCGTGGTCACCCAGGCAGGCACCGGAGTCCATGTCAACGGCGGATGCACCGTCTTCTGGGGTCTTCTCTACCTGAAAGGGCAGCCGCCGAGCAGGAAGGAAGTGGAGGCCGCTCTGGCAGAGGCCGGGTTTGACTTTGCTCGCAACGTCCTGACCAAAGCGTCGGAATCGTGGACGGGCTGACAGGCGCAAAGGAAGGAATCTGCAAGTGGACGACGAGCGCGAGGGCCGGGGGGTGTTCGACCCCAATTTCTGCGAGAAGCGCTGCCCGATCTGCACTCGGGCGAGGCAGGGGAAGCGGTGGGCCAGGTTCCTTCAAGCCATCGAGATGTTGGTCACCTTGGGCGGCTGTCCCTGGGGGCGAGCGAGGCAGCGGAAGTATGGTGTTCGGCCGAGTGAGCCTCTGCGGGGGCAGACACCGTAACGGACGTGCCATGGAGACCCCGATTGGCGGTGCATTCAGATCGAATGCTCGGGCGCTTTGGACCGCCACAACCTCCCAGTTCGGGCCGCTGTTCGTCTGGATGTGCGTGGTCTCACCGTTGTTCGAGGAAGTCATCTACCGCCTTGCGGTCTGCCCTCCCGCCGTGGCATGGCTGGGACCGAGGGGTTCCCTGTCTCCACTACCTCGTCCACGAAGCTCACCGGGAAGACAACCTCGGCAACCCTCCCTTCAACGAGCCGGATCGGGAACTCGCTCCCCTCCTTCAGAAGCCATCGCCGTTGGCCAACCAGATCGGCGGGAACGGTGATCTCCTCAAAGGTCTCCACATCCATGAACACGTAGCCCGACTTTTCTCCGTAGAGGAACTGATGGCGTCTTGACTCCATCTCAGGCTCGTCGAGGTGATCCGATTCATCGAAGGTGCGGTCGATGATGTGCCTGGTTCTCATATTACGCAACTTGATGTGCAGAACCGGGCGCCGTCTCCCTGCGTGCTGAACGTGGCACGCTTCCACCAGCCAGTATCCACCTTCAAGGGCGACCACAGAGCCTTTCTTGAGATCCCTTGCCTTGGCCGTACTGAGCCTCCCCGACACTGGCAGTCGCTTTAACGAAGACCGCCAACCGGCATTTCGCTGGCCGACCTCTAGCGGGGCTGTCCAGCTACTTCTTCTTCCACGCCCTGACGTACTGGATGCTGAACGTCGAGGGCAAGTCCTTGTCGTCGGGCATCCCGAACCACCCAGGCATCGTCTCGCTGTCGAAGATCAAGAAGAGCGGCTGGTGCCAGTGGGTGTTCTCGACGGATCGCACCAGGACGCCATCCACGTAGTAGCGAATCTCCTCCTTCGCCCAATCCAGGCCAAACACGTGGTAGTCGTCCGCAAACCGCCACGGGGCTTCCCAAGCGCCTCCGACGCTCCAGTGCTTCTTCTCCTTGGGAGTGCGGAACACGTGGAGGTTCATGTTGTACTTCCGCTCGAAGCCCTTGGCCTTGCCGCCGATCTCGAACACGTCGATCTCGGTCAGCCAGCCCGGGGTCTCCTCGACCTGGAGCCAGAACGAGCTTGACCCGCCCGAGTTCATCGGCCTGGCCTTGACCTCGTAGTAGCCGTAGCTGGAGCGAATCTTGGTGTGCAGGGCGGCGGACGTGTAGTCCTTGTAGCCGAGCTTCTCGGCCTCGGGTGGCAGTTTCTCCTTTCGCATCGTCAGGTGCAGCTTCCCGTCCGACAGCGTGACGTTCTTGTCGCTGAAGAGGGCGGGCTGGCGGCCCTTCCACCAGTACATTCCCACCGCCCACTTGGCGCGGTCAAGCTCCTTGCCCTCGAACTCGTCGCTCATGGGCTCGAACTTGACCCACTTCCCCTTGTTCTCCTGATCGGAGAGAGGGAAGGCGTCGGTGACGTGCCTGGGCGTTTTCCCGAGGGGGCCTGTCCGGTTCCAGATCTTCGTCGGACGCTTTTCGCCGCCAGGCTGAGGTTCGGCGGTGGCGGCCTTTGTCTTCGGCACCAGCTTGGCGACCTTCGCCAGCAGGGACTCATCGTCCGCATGGGCTTGCAGAGCCACCGCAAGGGAAATGCAGGCGAACAGTCGAAACAGCGATTGTTTTCTCATGACGCACTTCTCCCTATTTTTTGCCAGCAATCCCCAGTCCTTCCGCATGAGGCTTTAGCGCGTCGACCACAAACTGGATGTGGTCGTCGAAGTCCACGCCCAACAACTGCACGCTGCTCCCAATGATCACCCGATCCACCTTGGCGGCGAACGCTTTGTCCTTGAGCTTCTTCTTGACGCTCTTGGGTTCAAGGGTGGCGATGCCATCCGGGCGCACCAAGCAGCAGGCGATGACAAACCCCGCCAGTTCGTCACAGGCCAGGAGCGCCTTGTCCATCGGAGTCTTCGGTGGCAGCCCCCACTTGGTTTGATGGAAGGAAACGGCGTAGGCGATCTCCTCTTCGCCCTGCTCCCGCAGCCAATCCACGATCCGCTTGGGATGCTCCTCGGGCCATTGGTCGTAGTCGGCATCGTGCAAGAGGCCGGCGATGCCCCACACCTCCTGGTCGGCTCCTTCGCCGTACTTCGAGGCCGCCGCCCGCATCACGATTTCGACGGCTCGGGCATGGTTCAGAAGCGAGGGATTGGCCGTCCAGGCGCGGAGGTGTTGAATCGCTTGGTCACGGGTGAGTGTCATGGCGTCCTACTCCTTTTTTGCCACCCCGGGTTACTTGCTTTTCACGATCCGCTCAAGTTCATCGATCAACGCCTCCTGCCCGGCCTTGATCTTCCGCCTCGCCGCTGCCAAATCAAAGAACTCCGCTTGGTCAATCTCAGGAAACTCCATGGGCCGACCGGATTTCGGCGGCCACTCCATGGCGAACGTGTTGCTCTGAATGGCTTGGGGATCGACCACGCGCCTTCGTCCTTGTTGCGAAAGAACGGGCCGCCGGGGTGGGCCAAAAGGACTTGGATCGCCCCACCCTTGATGCGGTACATCAGCAGACCCGCGCTGAGCCTGGGCATCGTGGGATGCTCACTCCTTCTCCTTCGCCTCGGCCTTCACATACAACTCAGGCGGTGCTTCGTCGAAATAGCGAAACAGGGCTGGGCAAAGCCAACCCTCCCTCGGCGGATCGTCACTGGCATACCAGTTGCCGCCAAACTCCTCCCGCCGCCAAACGAGCCGCTTCTGGTATCCGGGGAATGGCGAAGAGGAGAAGAGCAGCCGGAACCCGCTTCTGGCGTTGGGGATGTCCTTCACCAGGAAGTCGATCACCATGATTTGATTGGGCATGACCGATCTCCCCGGACGGCCCGCTATTTGACACCGATGCGCTCGACTGGCTGCTTGCCGACCGACGTGCTCCACTTCCGAGTCCACTCAACGGCGGGCAGATTCATGTCGCAGACGTTGCTCGCCAGGAAGATCATCCCCTCGATCTTGCCTTCGTGAAGCCATTTGAGGCCAAGCTCGCACTGCCGCTGCATCCGCTGGACAGTCATCTGCTTGTTGTCTCCATAATCGAACAGATAGCACCCCAGCAGGATCGGCTTGGGATGCACGATTCGACGGAGCCTCTCAAAGTTGGCCTTCAGGTTCACCAAGTCTTCCGAGCGCCAGGTCCACATCGCCACCTTGTCCACTTGGTTCACGTGGGGCAGGATGCGGGGGGAAACCTGATGCGTGTAGACCACGCAGCTTATCGGCAGCGTTCGGCCTTGGGCTGCTATTCGCTCCCGCAATGCGTTCAATTGCTCGGGCGTCATCGAGGCGGCCACGGGATTCCCGGCAGCCTTTCCAGACTCCTCCGGTTTCGGCCTGCCAGGCGTGAGCACGTTCTCTGCCAGAAACCTCTCGGAATAGGTCGAGGACGCCGAGGCTTTCCAGTGATCCAGGGGAATCCGTCGGTTTCCTTCCCACAACTGAACCTCGCCGAGACCGCAGCTTATCGCAGCCTGCGTGTCATGGGTGCTGAGGATGCGGACTCGCAGGGCGGCGACCTTGGTGCCGGGTAGCTTGACTTCGACTCTGGCCGCTGCCGTGTTCGGCAAAATGCCTCGATGCACCTCTTTCCACCCTCTTCCGTCCTCGGACAGATCGATGGCGACCTCCTTGGATCGGTAATCCCCCGAGCGCCAACTGGTTTGCACGAGGGCCATTCTGTGAACGGCCGCGGGTGCTGGGGGCGCGAGCACCAAGCTGACGGGAAAGCGAACGTCATTGGCCGCAAGCCACGGATCGGGCGGCGCATCGGCGCTCCAATGAAGGAAGTCGTCAAGGACAAACCCGGAGATGTTGGGAAACTCGGTGGCCAGCCTCAGTACCGCCTCTCTTCCCTCCGGGGAAGTGTCGCCGCCAGCGCCGGTGAGCGACCAGACGACCCGCTTCATGGGGCGGAAGTCCCGGGCGTACCGCCGGAACTCCGAGATCGGCGGGTTGTTCGGGAAATGGATGAAGTAGAGGTTCGGGACGCCCAGACAGTCGGCCCCCTCCACGGGCTTTATCCGGGACTTGCCTTTGCGGCCCCCGCCCAGGTCGATACCGTCATGAGCCCCGGCCGGATGAGTCCAGATCCACAGCCGATCAAGCACAGTCGATGGCGGTGAAGCAGCCTCGCCTCCCGCCGCACCTCTGCCAACTGCCATAACCAGGAGCATCGCCGACGCACAGATCAGACGGGCGAGTTTGGCCGTGATGGTCTTTGCCGCGGTCATGGTGCTGCGACTCCGTTTGACGTTGCCTGACCGGTTTCCCAGTCGGCAGCCCTCTTTCCCCTGCCATCCGGTCATTGTAAGCTCAGGGGGACTTCCCCGACAATCTTTCAAGGTCGGCATCTACCAGGATGGAACCTTGGCCGCACATTCCGTGGAACAGCTTCAGCGGGTAAGCCTCGCCCTTGGAAGAGGTCAGGGCTGACCCAGATCAATGCGCCACCTGCGCATCTTCTCCAAGTGAGGGATGTTGCGATGAAGGCCTTCTGGACGCTGCTGGTCGTCCTCGCCACAACCACGTTCCATTGGACCGCAGCCTGTGCCGAGAATCCCGAACCCCGAAGCAAGACCGTGACTTGCGTTCTGCGGGAGCCCTTGCCGCCCGAGAAGTTGAGCTGCTCGGTTGAAGGCGGCAAGATCGTCATCGGAGGGCCGACCTTCGGGTACACCGTGGACAAGACCACGGGAGCGGTCGTTGCACTCCGGGTCAAGCGGGAAGGCCAGGCCGTGCTCGGGCTCATGGAGCCCGCACACATCCTCGTCGGCGATTACAGCCTGGCGGGCAAGCAGAACCTCGGCGAGACCAGGATAACGGCCCAGAGTGCTGAGAAGATCGTCCTCAAGACGAACGGAACATTGAAATCGGCCTCGGCAGCAGGGTCCAATGATTTGCCCTATACGCTCTTGAGCACCTTCTTCAACGATGGGGTCGTCGTCTGCGAATTGACGCTTCTCCCGACCAAGGACGTGGTGGTCAAGGACATCCGGCATGAAGTCGTGGCAACCGGAGCTTTTCGCCACTACCTGCACAAGACCAGAGACAGCCACGGCTTCGATTCCCCTTGGGGAAGCCTCCCGAAGCCGGGCGAGTCGGTGAAGTTCTCGACTCTCACCTCATGCTTGCAGGTCTTCAGTCCGAAGGCGGCCCTGGCGATCTTCACCGACAGGGGAGCCGCTCATGCGGCAACCGGGCTCGAAACGGCGGCGGTGAAGGTCAAGGCCAGCAGCGAGGATTGCGCCACCGTTTCCCTCGTCCAGCACATTGTCAACGAGCGTCCCTCGGGCGACCGTTATCTCCTCAAGGCCAACTCGCCGTTCACCTTCCGGGTCGGCATGAGCGTTGCCCCCCACCGGCTTCCCCATCGTCGGGGGCACGACCTGCGGATGTTCGCCTGGATTGGGGACGATCAGCATCCTTATCCAACGGACAAGGAAATCCTCGACGCTGCCCAGTTGGGCCACTCGCTCTTCCAGATGCACCGGCTGGGCACGCCGGGCGAACCACGCCCTCCGGCTGGGGAATTAGATCGGGTCATCAAGACCGTCCATCGAGCCGGGATGCTTTTCATCTGGACCGCAAACGCCGACCTGCTGTACGCCAATGCTCCAGGTGTCCAGGAGGTGAAGGCAAGCGGCAAATGGCCCTTGTGGCAGGGGTTCAACTACGGAGGCAGGTACACCGACCCGGTGGATCGGTACTGCGATCTGGCCGCCACCTGCCTCGCCTCTCCCAACGGCCTGGCAGACTACCGAATTGCCTGCAACTCGAAGATGATGGACCGGTACGAGGTCGATGGGATGTACATCGACGACAACCTGGCCTACGCCAACTGCACCCTCTGGAAAGAGCATGGCCATCCCCAGAAGGTATACGACTGCTTGATCGAACTCCACGAGATGAATTGGCGCAGGCGGCAACTGCTGCACACCCGCTGCCCCCATGCGGTGCTCATCGATCATTGCTCGACGGCGATGGTCTTGCCGGTGATCTGCGACTTCGACGTTCACCTTTACGGCGAAGGGTATGGCTTCGCTCCCCTGGATAGCCATTGGGCACAGTTCGGCCTGATCAGGAGCATGGATGCCCAGGGTTGCCATTGGGCCGGAGGCAAGGAGAGCGAAAGGTGTGCCACCGAGCTTGCCTACAACTACGATCTCCTCACGGGCGGCGGGCAGTATTGCTACTCGGACTGGCGATTGTACCCCCAGAAATTCCCGTATGCCTCCGGGGTGACGAGGGAGGAGCCGCTGTTCGTCAGGGCCTATAACCTCGCCCAATACTACTTCGGCATCTACGAGTCCAGGCCCTACTACTTTGCCGACTCGACAAGCCCTTTCTCCACCGGCACACCGCACACCTATGCCACGATCTACCGAAACGACGTGTGGAAGGATTGCCTTGTGGTCGTGGCCAACATGAGTGCCGAAGCCAAGGTCGCTTCGCTTGCCTTCCGATCCCCTGAGCGCCTCGGTCTTCGGCCAGGTGGGAGCTACGCACTTCTGGACGTGAACGACCGGAAAAGGCGGGATGTTGCAGGGAACTTGCTTCTCAAGCAGGGGCTTGGCAACGTCCGTGTCCCAGGACGTGGCCTGAAGCTGTTCTACCTCCGGGAACTTCCGCACGATGGCCTCTATCATCTGTGGGGCGGCAAGAGGATCTCGGAAACATGGGATGCCAGATCGGCGAAGCTGACCCTTGAACTTCATGGCCCGCTGGGGCTGGCGGACAGCGTTTTGATCGGCATGGGAAAAAGGCAGGTTGGCGAGGTTCGAGTGAGCGGCAAGCGGGCCGAGTTCTTCCTCGATTCGTCGCAACGCGTGGTTCATGGCAAAGCGGCCTTTGGCCCCGATCCCGTCCGAATCGAGGTCATCGGCTCGGCCGCCAGCGAAGGCGGATTGCCGGAAAAGCTGGTCCACCCCGGAGAGATCCCGGCGGCCTGTGGAACGAGATGAAGAAGCGGGGCCACGAGATCATGCCCCATGGGTATTCACAAGGCGGGGCGCTTGCGGTAGAACTCCCGTTGCTCGGCGAGTCCGGCGGCATTGTTCTTCCGAAACTGGCGTCAAGATGCAATCGCCAGATGGAGCCGTGGTCCGAGGACTTCGAGGGGCGTCCGGTAACGGAGACGTTTTCGGGGGCGGTTGTTGAGGAGATCTTGAACTTTGGTGAAACGATGTTTGGGGACCCTGGCCAAGTCCGTGCCCTTCGGGAAGAATTGCCGGATCAGGCCGTTGATGTTCGGCGAACTCCTTGCCGTTGTCCAGGGTGAGCGTCTTCCGCAAGGCAGGCGGTATGGTGCGATACAGCTCCGCCGCGGATTGGCGGACCGTTGCGGCGCGGAGGTCGGAGACCCTGCCCAGCAGGAGGTAGCCCGATTTCCGCTCGACCAGCGAGACGGCCCCCCCGCGACGGCCCGCGCCCACCAGCGTGTCTCCTTCCCGGTCGCCCAAGCGGCTGCGGCGATCGACCACAGCCGGTCGTCCCGCGATCGCCACGCGATCTCGTCG
>Ga0153916_10001056_pt1 | contig 19364 bp, 18 predicted proteins | sample Opewatmetagenome_FD_109642 | JGI IMG/M metagenome (GOLD analysis project Ga0153916, IMG submission 109642) | Freshwater wetland microbial communities from Ohio, USA - Open water 3 Core 3 Depth 4 metaG | ecosystem: Environmental > Aquatic > Freshwater > Wetlands | place: USA: Ohio, Lake Erie... | reverse complement strand
GATGCAGCAGCGCATGGTGATGGGCGGCAATTTGGGCCGCAAGACCGGGCGGGGGTTTTACGTCTATGACAAAAAATAACGTCGCCATCGTCGGCGACAACCGGCTGGCCCAGGATCTCGCCGCCCTCTGCCGCGAAAAGGGTGTCGAGGCGGCTTTGCTTTCGCAACTCAGCGATTTGGTTCCCGCGACGCCCCTGGTCATCGAAACCTGCGCCGGCGGTCAAGAAAAAAAACAGTCCCTATTGCAAAAACTCGACGATTTCCTGTCGCATGATTCGGTCATCCTGACCTCATGCCTGGGCTACGGCACGACTTATCTCGCTTCCTGGGCGAGCCGGCCGGAGCGCGTCGTCGGCTTTGCGACGTTTTATCCGCTCAAGGACCGCAAGCTCATCGAACTGGCCGCCGGCCTGCGCGGCACCGAGGGTGCGCTGAGCGCCGCGGCACAGTTTTTCAAATCGCTGGGCAAGGAGACGGTTCGGGTCAAAGACAGCGCCGGGCTGACGTTCCCGCGCATCGTCAGTCTGATCATCAACGAGGCCGCAAGAAGCCTGGAAGAAGGCGTCGCCGCCGCCGATGAGATCGACATCGCCATGCGGCTCGGCGTCAACTACCCGCAAGGGCCGCTGCGCTGGGGCGATCAGATCGGCCTGGACGAAGTTTTGGCCGTGCTCGAAGGTTTATCGCGCGAGACCGGCGACGACCGTTACCGGCCGGCGCCATTGTTGAAGAAACTGGTCGCCGCCGGATTTCTCGGCGAAACGACCGGTAGAGGATTTTATACCTATCAAGAAGGTCAGGTGAAACCATGAAAGAAGCAGTGATCGTCGAAGCCGTGCGCACTCCCATAGGTCGGCTTGCAGGCATTTTAAAAGACATCCGCACCGATGACTTGGCGGCCACCATCATCGCCAAGCTGGTCGCAAAGGCCGGCATCAACAAGGAAGAGATCGAGGATGTTTACTTCGGCTGCACCAATCAGGCGGGAGAAGATTCGCGCAACGTGGCGCGCAACGCTTTGCTGCTGGCGGGCCTCCCCTACACCGTTCCCGGCACAACGGTGAACCGTCTGTGCGGTTCGGGACTCGAAGCGATCAACCAAGCGGGCCGCGCCGTTGAAACCGATCATGGCGATCTTTTCGTCGCCGGCGGCGTCGAAAGCATGACCCGGGGACCCTGGGTGATGGGCAAGCCGGCGAGTCCGTTTCAGCGCGGCGATGCCACGATGTACGACAGCTCGCTCGGATGGCGCTTCCCGAACAAACGAATGGGTGAGCTCTATTCGTTGATCAACAACGGTGAAACCGCGGAAAACGTCGCCGAGAAATACCAGATCAGCCGCAAAGACCAGGACGAGCTCGCGCTCGCGAGCCACCAAAAAGCCGTCCGGGCGCAGCAGGAAGGGCGCTTGAAGGATGAGATCATGCCCGTTGAGATCGCCCAGCGCAAAGGCGCGCCACTGGTTTACGACAAAGACGAAGGTCCCCGGGCCGACACCTCTTTGGAAAAGCTCGCCGCGCTCCAGCCTTCGTTCAAAAAAGGCGGAACGATCACCGCGGGCAACTCATCGCCGCTCTCCGACGGCGCGGCCGCGTTGCTCGTGACGACGCCGCAAAAGGCGGAGCAACTCAAGCTCAAACCGATGGCGCGCATCGTCGCGTCGGCGGCGGCCGGAGTCCATCCCAACTACATGGGCATCGGGCCGATTCCGGCGACCCAAAAGGCGCTCAAGCGAGCCGGACTGACGATGCGACAAATCGATCTCGTCGAAATGAACGAGGCCTTCGCCTCGCAGATTCTCGCTTGCGTTCGGGAGTTGGAAATCGACCTGAACAAGCTAAATGTGAACGGCGGCGCCATCGCCCTCGGCCATCCGCTCGGCTGCAGCGGCGCGCGCATCATGACGACCCTGATTCACGAAATGAAAAAACGCGGCAGCCGCTACGGCCTCGCGACCATGTGCATCGGCGTCGGCCAAGGCATCACCACCATCGTCGAACGCATCGGCTAAGCGCTCCGGGCCGGCTTCACACTCGCGCGCGTCCAGCGATCGGCGGTCCACTCCAGAGCGGGCGGTGCGCCGGTCCGGCATCGTATCGCATGCGGCCTTTCCGACTCGATTCAACCCAAGCGCCCGAAGACCCGGCTCTCAGCTTGCCGGCGACGCCATGAGCTTATCGCGAAAACATATCTTGCTCTTTCTTGCCGCCTGCGCGGCGGCGCTGTTCGGCTTGCTTCAACTGTTCAACGTTTTGGCCGAAAAAAATCGCGACCAGATCCATCAAGAACTGCAAAAAATTCTCGGCAAGGAGATTTATTTCGAGCGGATCGAAGCGAGCCTGTTGGACGGTCTTGGGTTTTCCGCCAAAGAATTCAGCGTCGCCGACGATCCCCGTTTCGCCGCGACCCCTTTCGTGCGCGCCAGGGAACTCGTCTTGGGAGTCAGCGTCTGGAATCTCTTTCGGGGCCGGCTCGTGATTAACGCTCTGACCCTCAAGGATCCTGAAATTCAAATCATCACCGACGAAGCCGGCCTGATGAACCTCGCGGAAATCGCCAGCGCAAGAAAAGAATCGGCGTCCTCTTCCCGGCCGCGGGCGGTGGGCAAAAAAGAGCGGCCGGCGGTGAGCCTCCTGATCACTAAACTGCGTTTGCGCAACGGACGGATCGAATATATCGACCGTTCGGTCAAGGAGCCAGCCGAAATGCGGGTCAGAAACGTCGACTTGGATATCGTCGGGTTGGACTCCACGGGGCGAACGGCCATCAAACTCGCGGCGGCGGTCACCGAGGGGGTGCGCCACGATATACACATCGACGGCGAGTGGCGCCCCGCGGACCGCAGCGTCAACTGGGCGCAGCAGCCGATCCATTTCGATATCCAATTCGACTCCCTGTACATGCCGGTGGTCGCCCGCGCGGTCGCTTTTTTGCGGGACAAAATACCCCCCGAACTCGACGTCGCCGGCCCCTTGTCATTGCGCGCGCAGTTGACCGGCACCTTCGAAGAACCCCGGATCACCGGCATAATGCTCAAAGCGCCGCTGTTCGGCGCCCCGGACTACAACGCCGTCCTGGAGGGGACGGTGACATTTTCCCAGAGCCGAGCTTGGGAAGAGGCGCAACTCAAAGGAAAGCTGGCGCTGAAATCGATCAGCCTCGCCCAACTGAGCAATCTTTCATGGTTGAAACAGAATCTGCCGCCCGGCCTCGCGGCCGAAGGGGAAATTAGCCTGCAGAGCCGTTTCGCCGGCACATGGAAGGATCTGCGCATCGGCGCCTTGATCAATGCCGATAACAGCGAACTGCGCTATCGCGACTGGTTGAACAAACCGGCGGGCAGCAAGGCTCGTCTGCGCGCCGCGATCTCGCGCGGCAAACGGGGCGTCCTTCTGCACGATTCCGAGCTCAGCTTCGGCGGCTCAAAAACGACCCTTTCCGGTTTCGCCGAGGAAACGCCGCAGGCGCGTTGGCAGCTCAGGCTGCGCGGCGCGCGCGTTCCGGTCGCCGTCTGGAGCCGGCTTTTTTCCCCGCTGCCGATTGCCGGAGCCGGCGGCGTCGCCGACTGGGATATCGTCATCAATCGGAGTTTTACCCCGACCGGTAACGCCTGGGACCTGCGCGGCAAGTTGAAGCTCGCCGAGGCCGAATTCAAGCATAAGGAAAGCGGGCGAAAGATCGAAAAGCTCAACGCCGAGGTTGTCTTCCTGGGCGATCGCGCGCAAACGGAAAACGCCTACTTTCGTTTGGGTTCGTCGACGGTCGCCTTGGCCGGCGCGGCGCCGATTTCGGCCGAACCGAGCGTCAGCTATCGGCTGCGCTCGGCCAATCTCGATCTGTCCGACCTGTCGGAATTGTCGCTCGGCGGAGCGACCCAGCTTAAGGACGTGACCGCCAGCGGGGAACTGCGTATGCAAAACGGCGTGCCCCTGCTCAAGGGCTCGCTCGCCTCCCCCGAAGGCAGTCTGCGCAACACCGCCTATCGCAATCTCCGCGCCGAAGTGGCTTGGTCGCCGTCCGGCGTCAGCGTCAAGAATCTTTCCCTGCAAATGTTCAACGGCACGCTGCGCGCCGACGGTTACCGAAGCGACGCCGGCGCGGAGTCGCGCCGGATCGCATGGACGTTGCGGCTGGAATCGTTGGAACTGCGCGATTTACTGGCGCAGAAGCTGCCGCAGTTTAAAGACCGCCTCGACGGACAACTCAACCTGCGCAGCCAATTGGACGCCGCTTGGAGCGAGAACGCAACGCTGCGGGAAAATCTCAAGGGCACCGGCGAAGCGCTGGTGCGCCACGGCACCTTGCGCGATTTCAACTTGCTCGCCGAGCTTTTTAAAAAAGGCGCCGGAGCCGCCGCGCCGACGCGGCTATCGCCCCGGTTAACGGAAATGTTCACCGAGCTGCTGGCGCGGCCCGACACCCCTTTCGACGTCCTCAAGGCCGATTTCACCATCGATCAGCAACGCATTCATAGCGCCAACCTGCTGCTCTCGACCCCCGATTATGATATCGTCGGCGCGGGATGGATCGCTCTCGACAGAACGACCCGGTGGAACGGGCTGCTGGTTTTGTCGCCGCGCATTTCCCAGGAGTTCCTGCGCGACAATCGAATGATCCGCTCCCTGCTGGACCGGCGCGAGCGGCTGACGATACCGTTCCGAGTCGAGGGCAGACTGCCGGGCTTTAAGGCCAGGCCGGACAGCCGGGCCATCGCCCAAGCCATGCGCCGGGGATCGTTGCCGCGCAACTTGGAACCGCCGCCGCTGCGCGAACCACGCCGGGAACTGAACGAACGCAGAGAAAAGCTGCCCGAAGCGCTCGAACAATTACTCCTTCGTTAGCGAAAGCCGCCGTGCAGCTACAAGCCGTTTATCTCGAAACCCCGCCGGAACAGATCGCCTACATCAAGTTCATTTTCGAATCCTACGAGGAAGTGGGCATCATCCGCACCGTCGAGCGCAGCAAGGCGATCATCGTGCTCCTCGCGATCGCGGACTTCGCCGCCGTGGCGCGCGCGATCCTCGACGCGCTGAAGCGTGAAATACCGCTGGTCGAAATCCCTCGGCCCGCCGACCTGAGCGATGACTGGCTCATGGCCGAGATCAGCTCCGAAAACTCTTAAAAACAACAAGCGAATTCCTGGCAAAGCCAAGCCCGTCGATGTTTTAGCGTGCCATGACCAAGCAGAGCCAAACAAAATCAGCCCCGGCGCCGGATGCGCGGCAAAGAATTCTCGACCTCTTCACCAGGAAGCCGCAGAGCCGCTTCAACCCCGCGGAGATCCTCAGACGCGGCGGCTTCGCCCGCGAGGATCTCCAACGGGTCGTCGACACCCTGCGCGAGCTGTGCCGCGAAGGGCGCTTGGTGCGCTTAAAAAAGAATCATTACGGCTTGCCCGATGCGCAGCATCTCGTCATCGGCCGCGTCCAGGCCCATCCCGACGGCTATGGTTTTCTCATTCCGCAAAACCGCGACGCCGAGGATGTTTACTTGAATCGCCGGGAGATGCGCCGGGTCATGCACGGCGATCAAGTCATGGCGCGCCTCGACCGCAAGCAACGCGGCGGCACGGAAGCCCACATCGTCCAAGTGATCGAGCGCGCCCAGAAGCGGCTGCTCGGCACCTATGAGGAGATCGACGGCAAAGCTTACCTGATCCCCATGGACGCGCGCATCGGCGCCATGCCGCTCAAATTCGCCGGCGCCAAATTGACAAAAGGAAAAGTGGTTGCCGCCGAGATCAGCCGTTTCGGCACCGCCATGTCGCCGCCCGAAGCCGCCGTGGTGCAAATCATGGGCGACCCTGACGATCCCGAGGTGCAGGCGCAGTCGATTATCTTCCGTTTCGGCCTGTCGCCGAGCTTTCCGCCGGAAGTGCATCGCGAAGTCATGAGCGCCGCCTATGACATCAGCGAGTCGGAGATCGCCAGGCGCGAAGACCTGCGCGCATTGCCCATCGTCACCATCGACGGCGAGAACGCCCGCGACTTCGACGACGCCGTCTGCGTGCGCAGGAGCGCCGGCGGCTACGAACTTTTCGTTTCCATCGCCGACGTCTCGCACTACGTCCGCTCGGAGACCGCATTGGACCAAGAAGCCTACGCGCGCGGCACCAGCGTTTACTTTCCCGACCGCGCCATTCCCATGCTCCCCGAAGCGCTCTCCAACGGCATTTGCAGCTTGAATCCCAACGAAGAGCGCTTGACCAAAACCGCCTGGATCGAATTCGACACCAAAGGCGAAGCGATCCGCAGCCGTTTCTTCAACTCGGTGATCCGCAGCCACGAGCGCATGACCTACACCGACGTGCGGCGCATCTTGGTCGATAAAGATCAGGAATGTTTGGAGCGCTATCGAAATCTGGTCGACCCATTCAAACTGATGGAAGAGCTCGCGCTATTGATCTACGCCAACCGCAAAGCGCGCGGCAATCTCGACTTCGACCTGCCGGAAGCGGAGATCGTCCTCGACTTGCAAGGCCTGCCGGAAAACATCATTCGCACCGAACGCAATATCGCGCACCGGATTATCGAGGAATTCATGATCGCCGCCAACGAGGCGGTCGCACACCATTTGAAAGCGGAAAATTATCCCTTGCTTTATCGTGTCCATGAAGGCCCCGATAGAGAAGCGCTGGAATCCTTGGCGCCGTTTCTCTTAAGTCTCGGCTATCGTCTGCCGCAGAAGAAAGACGCCATCGCGCCGCTGGAAATTCAAAAACTGCTGCAAGCCGCGCGCGGCAAGCCCGAAGAGCGGGTCGTCAACCGCGTGCTGCTGCGCTCGATGAAGCAGGCGCTCTATCAGCCGGAAAATATCGGCCACTTCGGGCTGGCCTCCGCCTGTTACACCCACTTCACCTCGCCGATCCGCCGTTACCCCGATCTGATTGTTCATCGGATGCTCGACAAGGCGCTTCGAGGCGAAAAACTAAAGTCCAATGAACGCGAAGACTTGATTCGCTATCTGCAAGAAGCCGGCAAAAGCACCTCGCAAACAGAACGCCACGCCATGGATGCCGAACGGGAGATGGTCGCTCTGAAAAAAGCCCAGTTCATGATGAACAAAATCGGCGAAGAGTTCACCGGCTTCGTCAATAGCCTGGCCAGCTTCGGCTTCTTCGTCGAACTCGACGCCTACTTCATCGAAGGGTTGGTCAAGCTCTCTTCGCTCACCGACGACGACTACGACTATTATGAAAAAGAATACCTCATCAAAGGGCGGCGCCACGGCAAAAAGTTCCGCTTGGGCGACAACGTCCGCGTCAAGGTCGCGCGCATCAACGCGTTTCGCAGTGAGATCGATTTCGAGTTTATAAACAAGGTTTAAGAGTTCAAGGGTTGAACGGTGCGATCGCTAATACGAATCATTCGGTCGAGCGAAGCTTCACGCTGGAATGAGTTCCAGGTGGTTTTGCATTTCTTCCGGCGAAAGCATATCGACGATGAGCTTGACGCCCCAAATACATGTTCCGACCGTGACACGATACTGCGAGTAGTAGATAATCCCCGCATGTTGTTTGCCTTCCCGAATCCAACGCGGATGGAGTCCTAGAAAGTCCTGGTCGGAAGTCAGCAGGACGCGGCCGTTCAAAGAAGCATGAGACAGTTGCTCGGAGTCGGATTTCCCGATCATCTCCGCCTCGATGGCGGTTATAACATCGATGCCTCGCAGGCGGAGGCCTCGGATGATCCAGTCGTCGACGTTTTCATCAGCGTAGAGTTGGATCACGGGTTAGAACGGCCCGGCACTTTCGACGGGATGCTTTGTTTGACCTTTGATAGGAGCTCGTCGGAAGACGCGATCTCCCGGTCGATCGATTCCCGGTGGGAATAATAGTACGCCAGCGCGGCATGTACTTGGACTAGGGTCAGATGAGGGTAAGCCTGCACAATCTCATCCGGGCTCTGACGCTCTCGCTCATACCGGTAAACAACATGACTGACGCGAATCCTAGTTCCCGCGATGACTGGAGCGCCACCACAGATTTCCTGGGTTTGACTGATAAAGTCGCTTGGAATCGACGACGCTGCTCGGCTCATCTGGCTTACCTCACCCGCAATGGTACTCTTCAGAAATGCCTACTTCAAGGCTTCCAATTACGTGTGGAATTCTCGATGTGAAGCCGATCTTTGCTGGAATGACAAAAACAACTACGTCATCGCTTTCACTTGTGCAAAGACGCCTCCGACTTTCCCTCTCTGGCGGGCCGCAGGGAAGCGACATCGACTCGATTGGGACAAGCAATTGGGTAGGGTTACGGTTGCCACTGAAAAGATCAAGAGATGCCTTCGAACAGACCTCGTCCCTGGCTCGCAACACCTCTCTCCGGCAGGCTCTGATTTGGCCGAGAGTTTGATGAACCATCTTTCAGCATTAGATTGATCGACGCTTCGGTCTAGCCCCCAGCTTTCAGGACCAGTTGGGAAAGTAGCGTGTTTCACTATTTTGGTTATTTCACCCGCGGGTAAACACAAAGCTATAGTGAAACAATGAATCGCGACAGCTCAGCTGCTAAGCGTAGCTATTCGTATCTCAATGCTTCGATGGGATCGAGGGTCGAGGCCTTTTTGGCCGGATAGAAACCGAAGAAGACGCCGACGGCGCCGGAGAAAAGAAACGCGACGGCGACGATCGCAGGGCTGACGAGAGTCGGCCAGTTAGCCCAGAGCTTCAGAACCTCCGAGGTGCCGATCCCCAAAAGAATCCCGATGCCGCCGCCGGTGGCGGCCATCACTACCGCCTCGACGAGAAATTGCAGCATGATGTCGCGGCTCCGCGCGCCGACGGCCATGCGGATACCGATCTCGTGGGTTCTTTCGGTGACCGAGACGAGCATGATGTTCATGATGCCGATGCCGCCGACAAGCAAGGAAATCGACGCCACGCTGCCGAGCAGGATCGCCATCACCTGCGCCGTGTTGGAGGCGGCCTCGGCGATGTCGGACAGATTGCGGATCGTAAAATCATCTTCACGGTCCGGTCCGATCCGGTGGCGCTGGCGCAAGAGCGCGGTCATTTGTTCTTGCGCCTCCGCCACGCGCTCGGCGCTCACGGCCTTGACGACGATGCTTTGCACATAGGTAATCCGCATCAAGCGCTTTTGCATCGTCGTATAAGGGATCATCACGGTGTCGTCCTGATCGGTTCCTTGGCTGGTCTGTCCTTTAGGCGCCAATACGCCGACCACGCGAAAGGGAATATTTCTGATGCGAATCACGGCGTCGATGGGATCGTCGTTGCCAAACAGGTTGGTGACGACGGTCTCACCGATGACCGCGACCTTGGCAGCGCTCTCCACGTCTCCCTCGTGGATGAAACGGCCTTCGGCCACCTGCCAATCGCGAATCTGCTGAAACTCCGGCGCCACGCCGCTCGTCAGCGTGCCCCAGTTCAAATTTCCTGCGATAATTTGTTCGGGACGGCGCATCACCGGCGAGGCGAACGTGACCGAGGGAATTTCGCTCATCATCGCTTTGGCGTCGCCATCCACCAGCGTATTGACCCCGCCGCTGCCGCCGCGTACTCCGCCCTGGTTCAAGGTTCCCGGCAGAACCACCAGCACATTGGTGCCGAGGCTGGCGATCTGCGAGCGGATGGTCGCCTTGGCGCCCTCGCCGATGGCTACCATGGCGATGACCGCGCCGACGCCGATGATGATGCCGAGCATGGTGAGAACGGCGCGCAGCTTGTTTCTCCCCAGCGCCCGCAGCGCGATTCTTAAAGTCATCAGCCAGTTCATAGCGTCCCCACCGGGCCGGCGGCGACCGCTTCGTTGGGACGATCCGCGATCACCAGCCCGTCCTTGAACTGAATCTGCCTCCTCGCGTGCGCGGCGATGTCGGGCTCGTGGGTCACCAGGATCACGGTAATTCCCTGCTCCGCGTTCAAACGTTGGAACAACCCCATGATCTCGTTGCTGGTCGCCGAATCGAGATTGCCCGTGGGCTCGTCGGCGAGAATCAACGACGGCCGGTTCACCAGCGCCCTGGCGATGGCGACGCGCTGCTGTTGCCCGCCGGACAATTGATTGGGAAGATGATCCACCCGATTTCCCAGTCCGACCAGCGCCAGCACCTCCAAGGCGCGCTCGCGGCGTTGTTTGCCCGCGTTGCCGTTGTACATCATCGGTAGCTCGACGTTTTCGACGGCTGAGGTGCGCGCCAGCAGATTGAAACCTTGAAACACAAAGCCGATCCGCTGGTTGCGGATATGCGCCCACTCGTTGCGCGACAGAGAGCCGACTTCCTCGCCTTCCAGGTAATATTTGCCGCTCGTCGGACGGTCGAGGCAACCCAGGATATTCATGAAAGTCGACTTGCCGGAACCCGACGATCCCATGATGGCGACGAACTCTCCGCGCTCGATGACGACGTTGACGCCGCGCAAGGCGGGCACCTCGACGTCGCCCATGCGATAGATTTTATGAACGTTCTCCACCCGGATGAGTTCGCTCATCGGAAACCAAATGGCCGCGGCTGGTTCGCCTGGAACGGATTGGCGACGCCCGTCTGGCTGGCGGCGCCGCTCGCAATGCCGATGATGACCGGATCGTTCTCCTTGAGCTCGCCCGAAACAACCTCGGTTTTGGAACCATCGCTGATGCCCAACTGGACATCGATCGGTTGTGCTTTAGCGTCCCGCAGCATGTAGATGCGCACCTGGCGCACGCGGCGGGCCCCCGCGCCGCCGCCACTACCTGAGCGGCTGGTTCGCCGCGCGCCGGGTCGCGGCGCGGTCCGGCTTTGCTCCTGGCGCAGGAGTTCCTGGGCCTCGTTCTTTTCTTCAGGCGGCTTGAAGCGAATCGCCATGTTCGGAATCGTCAAGACGTCTTCCTTCTGGCTCACCAAAAACTGCACGTTGGCGGTCATGCCGGGCTTGAGCAGCAGTTCTTTGTTGTCGATACGCACCACGGCGTCGTAAGTCACCACGTTCTGCACCACCATAGGGGCATTGCGCACCTGGAATACCTTGCCCCTGAAGCGGCGCGCCGGAAAGGCGTCCACGGTAAACGTCACGTCCTGCCCTTCGCTCACGTTGCCAACGTCCGCTTCGTCAACGCTGGTATGCACCTCCATCTTGGTCAGATCGTTGGCGATGTTGAACAACGTCGGTGCCTGCAGCGAGGCGGCCACGGTTTGGCCGACGTCGACGTTGCGCGAGATAACGATACCGTCGACCGGCGAGCGGATCACCGTGTAGCCCAGGTCGATGGTTGCCTGATGGAGCGCCGCCTGGGCCTGCCCCACCTGGGCCTGGGAAACTTTCAACTGAGAAAGCGCGGCGTCGTAGGCCGTCTGCGCCGCGTCAAGCTCGCTTTGTGAAAGCAGCTCGCGTTGCATCAGTTCTTTGTTGCGCGCCAAGGTTCGGGCGGCGTCCTCCACCGCCACTTTCGATTTCGCCAGACCGGCCTCGGCCGCGCGCAGGTTGGCGCGGGTCTCGTCCACCCGCGCGCTGAATTTCGCCTGATCGAGCTCCGCGACGACCTGGTCTTTCTTCACTCTGGTATTGAAATCGGCGTTGAGCTTGGCGATGGTGCCGGAGACTTGGCTGCCCACCAGCACCGTGACGACGGCTTGCAGCGTCCCCGTGGAAGAAACGACCTGCGTAACAGTACCCCGGCTGACCGGCACCGTCGTGTATGAGGACTCCTTGCCGCCGGCGCCCATGCGCCAATAGCCGAATCCGGCTACGGAGATTATCAACAGTAACACGGCAACAATTACAATGCGTTTTCTTGTCATGGCTCCCCGCGCAAGATGCGAAAGACTTTTACCGTGAAATCATTGGTATCCCGTCCGGTCATGCGCCGATAGGTCAAGCCGCTGGTGATCTCGGCGTTGGGCTCTTGGTCTTCGATCACCTGCTCCAAAGCGACTCGGAAGCGTGACACCGGCGGCGCGCCCGCCATTTCATGCTGCAGCTCGCGGACGCTTCCCTTGAGATAATAGTTGACGCCTTGGTCGCTGATCATCAGCGTCACCTTGCCCATGCGCCTGAGGTTTTGCGCCGTCGAACTGTTTTTCCACAGCGCCATGTCGATGGCGGACGAATTTTGCGCCGCCACCTCGTAGTAAGACAGCAGCGCGGGCTGCGCCCAGCCCTGCTCGTCGATGGTGAAGATGGGAATGATTTTGCCTTCATGGGCGGCGATGTCCCGCCCGCTCAGCCGGTCGAGCAACGCCGCGGTCAGCTCCTTGCCGATTATCTGCGACATTTCGTTTCCTTCAACCGTTAGACGCTGGCGCGATCAAATCGTCTATTCGGCCGGCGTCCATTCCCGCCGTTTGCCGAAACCCTGTTCGTTGTCGATGAAATAGACTCTTTGCGGCGTCACGCAGTAGAACTTAACTTTCAAAAACGCCTTGTGAAAAATACCGCTTGCCGGATCGGTGAACAGCTTGATGATGCCGGGATATTTGCGCGCATAGACCGCCATCGCCTTGGCTTTCTCCAAGACTCCATCCACAAGAGCGACCTCGCCTTCCATCTGGATGCCCTTGATTTGCTGCCAGTCATGATAATCTTCCTGAATCGTCACCGCGACTCGGGAATTGGCTGTAAAATTCTCGCCGTGGCGCGAGTCCGGCGCGGAAAAAAAATAGAGGCGCAGATCATCGCTGGCATAGAACACCGTCGCCGCCCAGGGAACGTCGCCCACCGAGGTCGCCAGCGTCATGGTGTTGTGCGCTCGCAGGTAGTCGAGAATCTGCTGCTTGAGTTCTTCCGACATGGCTCTTTAACAGTAACGAGTCCTGAGTGCCGAGTCCTGAGTGCCGAGTCCTGAGTAAATCTTTCCTCCCTCAGTACTCAGGACTCATTACTCAGCACTCAACTTGATCGGCGCACGGCGCAGCGCCGCCACATCGCCCGCTCCGGCACAGAGCATCGCCACCTTGAGCTCATAGAGAATCCCACGGAGAAATTCTACCACCTTCCCAGGCGACTCCAAAGCAGGCGCGAGCAAAGGCTGGCCGAGGGCGGCGATGTTCGCGCCGAGAGCAATCGCCTTGGCGATGTCCACGCCGGTGCGAATACCGCCGGAAGCGACAAGCTCCATCTCCGGCAATGCCTTGCGTACGGTAACGAGCGCTTCTTCAGTTGGAATTCCCCAGTCGGCAAATGCCGCATCGGCGGCTTTTCCCGCTTTCGCCGCCCGGGTCGCTTCCACGGCGTACCAGGATGTGCCGCCCTTGCCGGCGACGTCGATGGCGCGCACACCCGCCCGAGCCAGCCTTTGGGCCACATCCACGGAGATACCGCTGCCCACTTCCTTGGCGACCACCGGAACTTCGAGCTCTCGGCAAACCGCGGCAATCTTTTCCGTCAACCCTTTGAAATTTCGATTGCCCTCGGGCTGCACCGCTTCCTGCAGGACGTTGAGGTGAAGAATCAGCCCGTCCGCGCCGATCATTTGCACCGCCCGGCGGCATTGCTCAATGCCGTAGCCGTAGTTCAGTTGGACCGCGCCGAGGTTTGCCAAGAGCAAAATATCAGGCGCGACATCCCTGACCTGAAAGGAATCGGCGGCGGCGGGCTGTTCGATGGCGACCCGCTGCGAGCCAACGCCCATGGCCAGACCCAGCTCTTGGGCGGCGGCCGCGAGGTTGCGGTTGACCTTGCGCGCCAGATCAAAGCCGCCGGTCATCGAAGAGATTAGCAGCGGCGCCCGGAGTCGCTTGCCGAGAAAAGCCGCGCCCAGATCGATCTCGTCGATAGCCAATTCGGGCAGCGCGTTGTGCGCGAAATGATAGCGGTCAAACCCCGTGCTCGACGGACCGGTAACACTCTCCGTGTCAAGGCAGAGCTCCAGATGTTGCTGCTTGCGTCGTTGGGTTTCGGTGAGGGCCTTTTTAGCCCCGCGGCGTGGCATGATGAATCGGCGCGGTGATCGTCACCGCCGCTTTTTGGCCGGCCGGCGCGGCGCGAGCGGCGCGTTCTTGCCGGCGTCGGGGTGGCGGCTCATCCCCTCATCGTCCCATCGGTGAAACAGTTTCACGTCGATGTCGAATTGATCGAGGATGCGCGTCACCGTCTGGTTGATGACGTCGTCCAAGCTCTTCGGGCGGTGGTAAAAGGCCGGCACCGGCGGGAACACTATGGCACCCATGCGGGTGAGCGAAACCATCGCTTCGAGGTGACCCAAATGAAGCGGCGTCTCGCGCACCACCAACACAAGCTTTTTGCGCTCCTTGAGAATGACATCGGCCGCGCGCACCAAGAGATCGCCGCCCAGAGAGTTCGCAATCCCGCTCATCGACTTCATCGAGCAGGGGGCGATCACCATGCCGGCGGTGCGAAACGAACCGCTGGAAATGCTCGCACCGACGTTGTGGATGTCGTGAACCACGTCCGCCAACGCTTCGACGTCCTTGACCGAGTAGGGGGTCTCGACTTGAATCGTCATCTTGCCCGCCTGGGTCAAAACCAAATGCGTTTCGACGTCGTCGACCTTGGCGAGGATCTCGAGAATCCTGACCCCGTAAATCGCGCCGGTGGCGCCGGAGATGCCGACAATCAACCGTTTTTTCTGATTCAATGGACAAACTCCAATGTTAATAGATCGCCGTCCTGCACGGCGAAATTTTCTTTTAAGCGCATGGGCGCGATGACTTCGATTTTATCCTGCGGATACTCGCTCACTTCCGGAACCAACACGGCGCCCCCGATCCTGGCGCCGGCAGGGCTTCCCGGTTTATAAATAGCGACCCGGTAAATTTGCGCGCCGCAATGGCCGCCCGCCTGCGCCGGCAGCGCCAGGTCCGACGACTCGCTTCGCACCGTCGCCCAAAGCCGGGCGTCTTCGGGTGCCTGGGGCCGCAGGTTGAGCGTCGCCGGAAACGGCGCGAAGCCGAGCCGTTGCTTCAAGGCCTCCTGCACCCAAGCCAAAGCCATGAACGATGCGGCCCGCCCCAAGTCGGAGAAGATGATGCCGGTCAGCCGGCGCGTCGCCGTCACAACTGCGACCTCTAACGACCCGACAGCGACGCCGCCTTGCCGCCGCGGCGCACCTTGATGACTTCGCCCATGATCGACAGCGCGATCTCCGCCGGCGTTTCCGTGCCGATGTCGAGACCGATGGGCGCGTAAACTCTTTCGATGACTTCCTCGGCGATCTTATCCTGGTCGCGAAATCTCTGGAAACAGGCCTTGATGCGCCGCCGGCTGCCGATCATGCCGATGTACTTGGCTTGGCTGTGAATGATCTGGCGCAGGCAGGGCTCGTCGTAACTATGGCCGCGGGTAATCAGCACGATGTAGCAGGACGGCGTGAGCGTCATCTCTTTGAGCAGCTGCGCCATGTCCCCCACCAACACCTCGTCGGCGTCGGGAAAGCGCTCGCGATTGGCGTAAAGCAGCCGGTCGTCGAGCACGGTCACGTAAAAATCCAAGACCTTGGCGATTTTGACCAGCGGCAGGGCGATATGGCCGGCGCCGACGACGATCAGCTTGGCCGGCGCGGGCATGACCTCGAAAAAGACTTCCAGCTTGCCGCCGGCGGAAAGATTAAGAGACACCAGTTGCGATTTCTCAGCGCTCAAGCAGGCTGCGCCTTGCTCGACGATTGCCCGCACCACTGCGGCGTCGCCGATGGTCTCGGCCCGAACGCGGCCATCGCGGATCAGGCATTTGGCGCCGGGCTGGACGGCGCTCGGGCCCGCCGCTTCGACCACCGTGGCCAGAACCGCCGCAGACCCTTGCTCGCTGATCTCGACCAACTCTTGGGAAAACGAACTCATTTACCGCCCCACAGCCTCCCGGTCGCGCTCCGGCCACCAGGGATCGATGAAAACGTTCATGATGCCGCCGCAGACCGCCGGACTGTCCGACGAAATATCGTCCAGCAGATCGATCCGCACCGTTCTCGGTTGGCGCGTGCGAATCACCTCGATGGCTTCCCGCTTGACGTCCGCCTCGCCGCAACCGCCGCCGATGGTGCCGAGAATCTCGCCCCAGGCGGTCACCACCATCTTGGCGCCGACTTCCCGCGGCGTCGAACCCTTCACCGACACGATGGTCGCCACCGCCAGCGTCTCGCCCTTGTCGAGAAAGTCCTTCACTTGGTGGTAGATCGACTCTCTTTTTTTCGCTTCCGGGTTGGCATCATCAAAACATGTTCCCTGGCCTGCCATGATCTTACCTCCGATTTTCCTCTATCTCCGTTACTTCAAGCGACCATTTTCTGCAATGTCCGCCCCAGCGCGACCAGACTGTTGACGTTGTGGACCGAGAGAAACAGGTCCAGATACGGCAGCGCCGCCTGCATGCCCTTGCACAGCGGCTCGTAATTGTCGCTCGCCAGGAGTGGGTTGAGCCAGATGATTGTTTTGCAGCGCCGCTTCAAGTCCTGCATCTCCCGTTCGAGCAGGCTCACGTCGCCGCGGTCCCAACCGTCGCTGATGATCACCACGACGGTACGGTGGGTGACCATGCTGGGGGCGAAGTTGCGGTTGAAGGTGTGCAGCGAGCGGCCGATGTTCGTCCCCCCGGACCAGCCGAGAATGCTGCCGGAAATTTTCTCCAGCGCGTTGCCGATATCCTTGGTGCGGATCAAATGGGTGATGCGGCTGAGCGAGGTGCTGAAGACGAAAGTTTCCACGCCCCAGAGCTCGTTTTGCAATCCGTACATGAACTGGATCAAAAAGCGGCTGTAACAGTCCATCGAGCCGCTGACGTCGCACAGGAGCACCACTTTGGTTTTTTTGATGCGCCGTTTGCGCTGCACCAGCTCGACGATCTCGCCGCCGTATTTCATGCTTTTGCGCATGGTCCAGCGCGGATCGACGGTATCGCCTTTGCGGCTGACTTTCTTGCGCCGGCTGATCTGCGTGGCGATTTTAGTGGCGATCAGGAGAATCGCCCTGGCGATGGCGCGGCTTTCCTCCACGCTCATTTCGCTGAAGTCTTTGCGGTTGAGCAACTCCTGCGGGCTATAGGTAGGGATCGAAAACTCGTCTAAGTTTTCCAGCGGGACATTCTCCTGGGCCGCGGCTTCGGCCACCGCTTCGTCCAACCCTTCTTCGTCGCCTCCCTCCTCGGCGCCGGTCTCGGTGGGCGTCCCCTGGATTTCCATGGTCTCCATCGGCACGCGCTCGTAGCTCTGCTCGCGCCAGAAACAGTCGAAGACGCTGTCGAAAACCGGAAAGTCCTCTTTCTGGGAAATCAGATTGGCGCGCAGCAGCGCGCGGAAGTCCGATTTTTCGGCGATATCCACCAGCTCCACCGAGCGCGCGGCGTCGATGACTTGACTCAGGCTGACCTTCACGCCGAGTTGCTTCAACGCGCGCCCAAACGCCACCAGATTCGGCAGCGTTCCCTTGCCGCGCACGAAGGAAAAATGGCTGACCGCGGCGGCGACCGCTTCGGGCGTAACTTCCATCGTTCCTAGCTCACCAGCTCCGGCGACACTCTCAGGAGCGCTTCCAAATTGAGCTGTTTCCCGTCGAGTTGATCTTTCAAGTGGTGCAAGTCCTCACGATACTTGAAGACGCAGCCCATGGTCTCAACGACGGTCTTGTCGTCCAGCCCCTTGCGGTTGAGCGCGATCAGCGCCGATGCCCAATCCAGCGTCTCGGCGACGCCGGGCCGCTTGTAAAAGTTCATCTCGCGCACCCGCTGCATGAAGGCGCAGATCTGTTTGGCCATGTTGGCTTCCACCTGGGGAAACTTGGTGGTGATGATCTCATATTCCTTTTCAAAGGTCGGATACTCGATCCAGTGGTAGAGGCAGCGGCGCTTGAGCGCGTCGTGGATTTCCCGCGTGCGGTTCGAGGTCAAAAAGACATAGGGACGGTGCTTGGCGCTGATCGTGCCGATTTCCGGAATCGTGATCTGGAAATCCGACAGCACTTCCAGCAGGAAGGCTTCGAACTCCATGTCGGCGCGGTCGATCTCGTCGATCAAGAGCACCGGCGGATTGGCGTCGCTGCTTTGAATCGCCTCGAGCAACGGGCGCTTGATCAGATACTCCTGGGTGAAGATCTCCGTCTCCACCGCCTCCTTGTCGCCATGCTCGACCTCTTCCAACTTGATGCGCAGCATCTGCTTGGGATAGTTCCACTCGTAGAGCGCCGCGTTGGCGTCCAGCCCTTCGTAGCACTGGAGCCGGATGAGCTTGGCGTCCAATACTTTGGCAAGCACCTTGGCGATCTCGGTCTTCCCCACTCCCGCCTCCCCCTCCAAGAGCAGCGGCTTGCCCATGACCAGGGAAAGATAAACCACGGTCGCCAGCGCGCGGTCGCAGACATACTGTTCTCGGCGCAGGATTTCCTGTACTCGTTCAATTGTAAGCTGTTTAGGGTTCACGCTCGCCTCTCTTGCCTAAGCTCCTCGGCCAACGCCGCGACGCGACCAAAGCCTCCTGATCGCCGGATAGAGACCCGCTTCGATATCCGTACGCCGATGGCCTGGGACTTTGTGGAAATCGTGTCAACATACTCTCTTTCCCCCTGGGGATCAATGTTGTTGGGCCCCTCCGGTCGTGCCGCCGCCGCCACGCGACGGGCCGTAACTCCAAGTCCAGACAAGCTTCTTTTCATCTTGCCCTAACTTTAATTATCATAACAGAGTGCCGGGGCTTATGAAAATCTCGGCGGGCCTCTCCGCTCGGCCTTTAGGATCGCGGCCGTAACTCAATCAAGGAGAATCGGCATTGATTCGGTGCCATTGTGCGCCGGTGTTCGAGTGACACCGGCACACCAAGTAAGAATCTCCGCCGGGGTTGGCGGAGGGAAGGTAAAGTTTTCGCGCGGTTTTTTTCGCGCCGGTCAACGGCTGGCGATAAATGCCTGTTCCAGCTTCTCCCTGGCTTTAAGGCTCTTTTGCAAATCGAGGGCGTCTTGCCGGCTGCCGAGCTCGCCGACCTGGACTCTGTGCCAAGTTTTGCCGCTGACTTCGGCGGCGAACACATGCGCATCGTAGCCCTTGCCGCGCAGGGTCTTGGCGAGGATATCGGCCTCCTTCGTTTGCGGGAACGCCGCTACTTGAACGACCCACACTCGCGCGGCCTTAGCTGAAGGGGGAATCGCTCGATCCTTTTGCCCGCGCTCCGCTTGGGCCGTCTCCACTCCTTTTTCCTTAATCGAAGCTTCAACTGCGTCGGCGGCTGAGACGGACTGTTCAGACAGGGCTGCATCGCCGACTCCCTCGGCGGCGGCCAGCGCGGTTTCCGGAGCGGTCTGAATCTCCGCGACCTGCAGCGCCTCCCCGTTGCCGACGGCGCGATCGACCAGCAACGGCGCCGGCGCGACCGGAGAAACCTCCGGAGCGAATTGGGCGCCGGGACGGGCGGGCGCATTGACCGTCGGCGGCGGCGCTGGAGACTTGGGAGCGGCGGGCTTGGGCTGCTCGCGCATCTGGCTTTTCAT